>JGI24705J35276_12237562_pt1 | contig 11823 bp, 10 predicted proteins | sample TergutNt197P4_FD_35276 | JGI IMG/M metagenome (IMG submission 35276)
GCAGACACCTTTTCGGGATGGGATGCAAGGCGCAGCGCACCGCCCATAGTCCATCTATGGGCAAGCGCTGCAACGCCGCAGACCGCCCGCAGGCAAGCCACGCCGCTGAACGGCGGTTTGAAACGTGTTTACGATGTTCGCCATGTTGTGGGACATCTTCTGCCGCGTCATCGACAACCACGGCGACTTGGGCGTTTGCTGGCGGCTGGCGCGGCAACTGGCGGGGCGCGGGCAGCGGGTGCGGCTGTGGGTGGACGACGCGAGTGCGCTGGACTGGATGGCGCCGGGCGCGTTGCAAGGGCGCTTTGCGGGCGTGCAGGTGCTGCCGTGGGCCGACGCGATCAGGCCCGACGCGCTGGCCGCGCTGCCGCGAGCCGATGCGTGGGTGGAAGCCTTTGGCTGCGAGATTGCGCCTGCATTCGTGGCCGCCGGCGCCCGGCTGCCGCCGCCCGTGTGGATCAACCTCGAATACCTGAGCGCTGAAACCTGGGTGGAGCGCATGCACGGCCTGCCCTCGCCCGTGCTGCGCGGGCCGGCGGCGGGGTGGACCAAGTGGTTCTTCTACCCCGGCTTCACGCCCCGCACCGGCGGCCTGCTGCGCGAGCCGGACTTGATGGCGCGGCGCGAACCGTTCGACCGCGCCGCCTGGCTGGCGCAACGCGGCATCGGCTGGCGCGGCGAGCGGCTGATTTCGCTGTTCTGCTACGAACCGGCGGCGCTCGGCGACTTCCTCGCGCAACGGCAAGAGGCCAGCGAACCCGCGCGCCTGCTCGTCACCACCGGCCGCGCCGCCGCTGCGCTGCCGCCCGGCCCGGCGCAACGCGGCGCCTTGTCGATTTCCCGGCTGCCCTACCTGCCGCAGACCGGGTTCGACCATTTGCTGTGGGCCTGCGACCTGAACTTTGTGCGCGGCGAGGATTCGCTGGCGCGCGCGCTGTGGGCGGGCCAGCCGTTTGTCTGGCAGCTCTACCCGCAGCACGATGGGGCGCACCACGCCAAGCTGGAGGCTTTTCTGAATTGGCTGGACGCGCCGGCGTCGCTGCGCGCCTTCCACCGCGTCTGGAACGGCATCGCGCCCGGCCCCTTGCCCGCCATCGACCCGCGCCGCCATTGGCCCGCATGGCGCGCGTGCGCGCAGGCGGCGCGCGCGCGGTTGCTGGAGCAGGACGATTTGACCAGCCAACTGCTCCGGTTCGTGGACGAAAAGCGTTGAGCTAAAATAAAAAGCTTTGCGAATTGCGCCCGGCGCATGGCTTGACGCCGCCGCCCGAACGCTGCTCGCAGCCTTCGCCGCGGCGCGCACGAATCGACACCCCGGCGCACGAGCGCTTGCGCTCCTCCTCAATCACTGGAATCACCCCTATGAAAGTCGCCCAGGAAATCCGCGCCGGCAACGTCATCATGTACGGCAAGGACCCGATGATCGTCCTGAAGACCGAGTACGCCCGCGGCGGTCGCGGCGCCGCCACCGTGCGCATGAAGCTGAAGGCGCTGCTCAACAACATGGGCACCGAGGTCGTCTTCAAGGCCGACGACAAAATGGATCAGGTCATCCTGGAACACAAGGAATGCACCTACTCCTACTTCGCCGACCCGATGTACGTCTTCATGGACGCCGAGTACAACCAGTACGAGGTGGAAGCCGAGAACATGGGCGACACGCTGAACTATCTGGAAGACGGCATGGCCGTCGAGGTCGAGTTCTACGACGGCAAGGCCATCGCGGTCGAGCTGCCCACCACCGTGGTGCGCGAAATCTCCTGGACCGAGCCCGCCGTCAAGGGCGACACCTCGGGCAAGGTGCTCAAGCCGGCCAAGATCGTCACCGGCTTCGAGGTGGCGGTGCCGCTGTTCGTCAACCAGGGCGACAAGATAGAGATCGACACCCGCACCGGCGAATACCGCAAGCGCGTCTGACCGGCAGGCTTTGGCCTGCTTCTGTTGCACAAAGGCCCCGGATCCGGGGCCTTTTTTGCTTTCTGGCGCCAGGGCTGCGTCGCGTCCAATCAAAATAATCACCCATGAAAACCACCGAAAACATCAAGGACAGCGCCCGCTCGCCCCTGGCCGACGCCACGGCCCAACTGCAAGCCCACGCCGACCGCGGCGAGCCGCTTCAGCCTGAAGCCTATCGCCTGGCCTTCGCCGACCCCGAATTCATGCTGCGGCGCGACACGCGCGGCATCCGCTTTCAACTAGAACTGCTCAAGCCCGACCTCGATCTGCAGCAGGCCGGCATCGAAAACACCATCGTCGTTTACGGCAGCGCCCGCTGCGTGTCGCCCGAGCAGGCCGCCGAGGAGCTGGCCGCCGCGCGCGCCAGCGGCGAGCCGCAGGCGCTGCGCCTGGCCGAGCGCGCCGTGCGCAACGCCCGCCATTACGCGGCGGCGCGCGAATTTGGCCGTCTGGTGGCCACGCACAGCCTGAGCCAGCCGCCGCGGGAAAAAATCCACATCTGCACCGGCGGCGGCCCCGGCGTGATGGAAGCGGCCAACCGCGGCGCGCACGACGCCGGCGTGCCATCGATCGGCCTGAACATCGACCTGCCGCACGAACAAACCGCCAACCCCTATGTCACGCGCGAGCTGTGCTTCAAGTTCCACTACTTCGCGCTGCGCAAAATGCACTTCCTGATGCGCGCCAAGGCGCTGGTGGCGTTTCCGGGCGGCTACGGCACGCTGGACGAGCTGTTCGAGGTGCTCACGCTGGTGCAAACGCGCAAGACCAAGCCGGTGCCCATCGTGCTGTGCGGCAGCGACTACTGGAGCCGCCTGCTGCACTGGGACGTGCTGGTCGAGGAAGGCGCCATTGCGCCAGAAGACCTGGCGCTGTTTCGCGTCGTGGACGAACCGGCCCAGGCCTGGGCGGTGATCCGCGACTTCTACGGCCTTTGAAGACTCAAAGCCCCAGCATCAGCCGCAGGTTCTGCACCGCCGCGCCGCTGGCGCCCTTGCCCAGGTTGTCGAGCTGGGCCACGCAGACGGCCTGCCGGGCCTGGTCGTTGCCGAACACGCGGATTTCCAGCCGGTTGGTGTTTTTCAAAGCCTCCGCGTCCAGCCTGCCGGAGGGCGACGCGTCCTCCACCGTCACCCATTCGGCGCCGGCGTAGTGGGCGCGGTAGCACGCCAGCAGCCGGGCGGCATCGGGCTGGCCGGGCAGCAAGTCCAGGTGCAGCGGCAACTCGACCAGCATCCCTTGGTCGAAATGGCCGACGGCGGGTACGAACAGTGGCCGGCGCGTCACGCGGCCATAGGCCATGATTTCGGGAATGTGCTTGTGATCCAGCCCCAGTGCGTACAGCTCGTAGGCGGGCGCGCTGCCTGCTTGGTGGGCCTCGATCATCTGCCGTCCGCCGCCCGTGTAGCCGCTGACCGAAGGCAGCGTGACCGGGTGCCCGGGCGGCAGGATGCCGGCATCGACCAGTGGCCGCAGCAAAGCGATGGCGCCGGTGGCGTAGCAGCCGGGGTTGGCCACCCGGTCGGCGGCCTGCACCAGCGCGCGCTGCCTGGCCGACAGCTCGGGAAAGCCGAACGTCCAGCCTGCGGCCACGCGGTGCGCGGTGCTGGCGTCGATGATGCGCGGCTTGCGGCCCGGCAGGGCGTCGATCATGGCCACCGATTCGCGCGCGGCATCGTCGTGCAAACACAAAATGACCAGATCGGCGCCGGCTATGATTTCACGCTTGGCATCCGGATCCTTGCGGCGCGCCGGGTCGATGCCGGTCAGCGTGACGCCGGCCATGCCCTGCAAGCGGTCGCGAATCTGCAAGCCGGTGGTGCCGGCCTCGCCGTCGATGAATACCTTAGCCATGTAGTGGGGCCCTTGCGGCGGTGTCAGGATCGCCGCGCCGCGCCATGATACATTCCCGCCCGGCGTACGCACGCACGCTCCGACGCCGCGCAGCCGCTTGAGTTGCCGGCGGGTTGAGCACAACCAACGACCCAGAGGGGTTCCATGAAGATTCACGAGTACCAGGGCAAACATATCCTGCGACAGTTCGGCGTGCCTGTTCCGCGCGGAATTGCCGCCTTTACCGTTCAGGAAGCCGTCGAGGCGGCGCAAAAGCTCGGCGGCCCCGTGTGGGTCGTCAAGGCGCAGATTCACGCCGGCGGCCGCGGCAAGGGCGGCGGCGTGAAGGTGGCCAAGTCGCTGGAGCAGGTCAAGGAACTGGCCGGCCAGATACTGGGCATGCAGCTCAAAACCCACCAGACCGGCCCCGAGGGCCAGAAGGTGCGCCGCCTGTACATCGAGGACGGCGCCGACATCCAGAAGGAATACTACGTTTCGGTGCTGACCGACCGCGCGACGCAGAAGGTGGCCTTCATCGCCTCCAGCGAGGGCGGCATGGACATCGAGGAGGTGGCCCACAGCCACCCCGAGAAGATCATCAAGGTGTTCGTCGATCCGCTGCTGGGCATGACCGAGGCGCAGGCCAGGCAGTTGGCCGACGGCATCGGCATTCCGGCCGGCAGCGCGGCGCAGGCGGTGGACGTTTTCACCAAGCTCTACAAGTGCTACATGGACACCGACGCCTCGCTGGTGGAGATCAACCCGCTCAACCGCGACAGCCAGGGCAACATCGTCGCCCTGGACGCCAAGTTCAACTTCGACAGCAACGCGCTGTACCGCCACCCCGACATCGTGGCCCTGCGCGATCTGGACGAGGAAGACCCGGCCGAGATCGAGGCCAGCAAGTTCGATCTGGCCTACATCAGCCTGGACGGCAACATCGGCTGCCTGGTCAACGGCGCGGGCCTGGCGATGGCAACCATGGACACCATCAAGCTGTTCGGCGCCGAGCCGGCCAACTTCCTCGACGTCGGCGGCGGCGCCACGCCCGAAAAAGTGACCGAGGCGTTCAAGATCATGCTCAAGAACCCCAAGGTCAAGGCCATCCTGGTCAACATCTTCGGCGGCATCATGCGCTGCGACACCATCGCCACCGGCATCATCACGGCGTCCAAGGCGGTGGACCTGAAGGTGCCGCTGGTGGTGCGCATGAAGGGCACCAACGAGGAACTGGGCAAGAAAATGCTGGCCGAGTCGGGCCTGCCCGTCATCAGCGCCGACACCATGGCAGAGGCGGCGCAAAAAGTCGTTGCCACCGTCAAGTAAGGGAGAGCCGCCAAATGAGCATTTACGTCAACAAAAACACGCGCGTCATCACCCAGGGCATCACGGGCAAGACCGGCCAGTTCCACACCGAAAAGTGCATCGAATACGCCAACGGCAAGAACTGCTTCGTGGCCGGCGTCAACCCCAAGAAGGCCGGCGAAAAAATCTTCGGCGTGCCGATTTTCGCCAACGTCTCGGACGCCGCCCGGCAGACCGGCGCCACGGCCAGCGTGATCTACGTACCGCCATCGGGCGCCGCCGCCGCCATCTGGGAAGCGGTGCAGGCCGACCTGGACCTGGTGATCTGCATCACCGAAGGCATTCCGATCAAGGACATGCTCGAAGTGCGCGCCAAAATGAAGGCCAAGGAAGCTGCGGGCGGCAAACGCACGTTGCTGCTGGGCCCCAACTGCCCGGGCATCATCGCGCCCGACGAGATCAAGATCGGCATCATGCCCGGCCACATCCACAAAAAGGGGCGCGTGGGCGTGGTCAGCCGCTCGGGCACGCTGACCTATGAGGCCGTGGCGCAACTCACCGAGCTGGGCATCGGCCAATCGAGCGCCGTGGGCATCGGCGGCGACCCGATCAATGGCCTCAAGCACGTCGATGTGATGCGAGCCTTCAACGACGACCCGGATACCGACGCCGTCATCATGATCGGCGAAATCGGCGGTCCCGACGAGGCCGACGCCGCGCGCTGGTGCAAGGCGCACATGAAAAAACCCGTGGTCGGCTTCATCGCGGGCGTGACCGCGCCGCCCGGCAAGCGCATGGGGCACGCGGGCGCGTTGATTTCCGGCGGCGCCGACACCGCCGACGCCAAGCTGGCGATCATGGAGGAGTGCGGCTTCAAGGTCACGCGCAACCCCTCTGAAATGGGCCGGTTGCTCAAGAGCCTGCTCTGATTGAACGGACGGCGCGTATAAACTGCCGTCTGCTCAAGCGCCGCCGCGCGCACTCAACCCGACTCCCGCGATCGGTTGCAACTCGCCTGTTCAGGAGCCCATGGCGATGGAATTTTTGTTCACCCCTGGTTTCTGGATCGGCCTGTTCAAGATCGTCTGGCTCGACATCCTTCTGTCTGGCGACAATGCGGTCGTGATCGCGCTGGCCGCGCGGTCGTTGCCGCCAGCGCAGCAACGGCGCGCGGTGGCGCTCGGCGCCGGTGCTGCGGTGGTGCAGCGGATACTGCTGACCCTGGTCGCGGCCTGGCTCCTGCAACTGCCATGGCTGCAAATCATCGGCGGCCTGCTGCTGCTGTGGATCGGCATTCAACTCTTCAATGAAAATGGCGGCGAGGAGCGCAGCCAAAAAACCCGAGGCAGCCTGTGGGCGGCGGTACGCACCATTCTTCTGGCGGATTTGGTCATGAGCGTGGACAATGTCATCGCCGTGGCGGCTGCCGCCCAGGGCAACACGGCACTGCTGATTCTGGGCCTGGCCATCAGCATTCCGCTGGTGATTTTCGGCAGTACGCTGATAATCAGGCTGATGGATCGCTTTCCCTTCATCGTTGTGGCCGGCGCCGCGCTGATCGGCTGGGTGGCGGGCGAAACCATGGTCGGCGACGCCGCGCTCAAACACATCACCGCTGACCATCACTGGATGCACTACGCCGCCGCGGCATTGGGCGCCTTGCTGGTGGTGACGGTCGGCAAAGCGCGCGCAAAAACCGCGCCAACCGGCTGAATCTGAAACGACAAGCCCAGCCCTGCTCCGTTGATATGAAACTCGAATTCGACGCTTTGACCGACATTGGCCGGGTCCGCGCCAACAACGAGGATGCGGTCGTGATCGACGCCGCGCATGGCCTGGCCGTACTCGCCGACGGCATGGGAGGCTACAACGCCGGCGAGGTCGCCAGCGCCATGGCGGTGGCGACGATCTCCAGCGAACTGGCGCACTGGCTGGAGCGGGCCGCCGACGCCGCATGCGTGCAGGACGTGCTGCGCGCCGCCGAAATCTGCGTCGGCAGCGCCAACCGCAAGATATTCGATGCCGCCAACGCCAACCGGAACTGGGCGAGCATGGGCACCACCCTGGTCATGGCGGTGGCGCACGGTTCGGCGCTGGTGGTTGGCCACGTGGGCGACTCGCGCGCCTACCGCTGGCGCAGCGGAATGCTGGCGCAGCTCACGCGCGACCATTCGGTGCTGCAAGAGCAGATCGAGGCCGGCCTGATTACCTCCGAAGAGGCCATCTGCGCCAATTGGAGCCTGATCACGCGGGCGCTGGGCGTGGAGGACACGGTTTTGCTGGACGCGCAAGAGGTGCCCATGGAGCCGGGCGATGTCTATCTGCTGTGCTCCGACGGGCTGACCGACATGCTCGGCGACGCCGACATCGCCGCCGTCCTGCAACGTCCCCAGCCGCTTGGCGAACTGAGCCGCCGTCTGATCGACATGGCCAACGAAGCCGGCGGGCGCGACAATGTTTCCGTCGCGCTGATACGGGCGAACCAGGTTTTCTGAATGCCTTGAACAGCGTTGAAGTGTCGAGAAAATCACGCCGATCAAGACATTTGCCCGGAAACTTTGACTTACCGGCCAAAGTCGCCATACATTACCGCATGTAACCGCGCCAATCAGGAGAAATCGGCACATGCCCAAGTTGATCGTTTCGATCGACAACGTCGTCGTCAAGGAAGTCCAACTCACCAAGGATCGTTCGACCATCGGGCGGCGGCCTTACAACGACGTCGTCATCGACAACCTGGCCGTCAGCGGCAAGCACGCCACGATCGATCTGGCCGATGGCCGCGCCACGCTGGAAGATGCCGGCAGCACCAATGGAACCTACGTCAACGGCAGGGCCATCAAGACGCAGACGCTCGAACACAACGACATCATTCAGATCGGCAAGTACCAGATCAAATACCTCGAAAGCAATGGCGGTTCGGCGCTGGCGGGCCTCGCCGCAACAGCAGCCTCTCCAGCCGGTTCGGACAACGCATCGACCGCACTGATGACCATGCCGGCATCGCCCGGCGGCCCCAGGGTGCGGGTGCTCAACGGCGCTGCGGCTGGCCGCGAAATGGCCTTGACCAAGGAGATCACCACTATCGGCAAACCGGGCCTGTCCGTGGCCGCCATCGCCCGCAAGTCACATGGCTTCGACATTTCGCACACCGAAGGCGATCCGGCGGCGGTCAATGGCGTCTCGACCGCAGGTGGCCCCATCGCGCTGAAAAGCCACGACCAGATCGAACTCGGCGGCACCCGGTTAGAGTTCGTCGATCGCTGACGCCGCCCCGCCAGCTCGACCATGCCCTGGCGGATTTTCAAGCGTTACCGCAAGCGCACATTGGCGACCGCCGCGCTGACGCTGCTTGCGATGCTGCACGCGGCGGGCCTGTTGATACAACCGGCGCTGACCAGCCTGGACGCGGCGCTGTACGACCTGCTCCTGCGCGCGACCATGCCCCATACGCTCGACGAGCGCGTGGTCATCATCGACATCGACGAACGCAGCCTCGCCCGCCTGGGCCAGTGGCCTTGGCCGCGCGAGCGCATCGCCCGCCTGGTGACCGAACTGACGCAGCGTCAGCACGTCGCCGCCTTGGGCCTGGACGTGGTGTTCGCCGAGCCCGACCGCAGCTCCGCGCTGCCGCAGCTTCAGCAGTTGGCGCGCGAGGACCTGCACGGCAACACCGGCTTCGTCAATTGGCTGGCGCGCCACGGCATCCGGTTCGACAACGACGCCGTGCTGGCCGACGCGCTGGCCCAGGGGCCGACGGTGCTGGGCTACTATTTCACCAGCGACCGCGACGCGCGCCGCATCGGGCTTCTGCCCGCGCCCGTCGCGCCGCTGGAGACTCCGCCGCCCAGCATGTTGTATTGGGACGGGTACGGCGCCAACATCTCGCCGCTGATGAAAGCCGGACAGCGCGCGGGCTTTCTCAATTCCGACCCCGATCCCGACGGCAAGGTCCGCTCCGCGCCGCTGGTGGCCGCGTTCGAGGGCGGTTTGTACGAATCCCTGGCGCTGACCACGTTGCGCGCCGGCCTGGGGCAGTCGCCACTGCAAGTGTGGCGCGCCAATGGGCGCGCCGACGGCCCGTTGCAGGCCCTGACCTTGGGCAACAGCTTGCGCGCGCCGGTCGATGCCCGTGGCGCGGCGCTGGTGCCCTACCGCGGCGGCAGCGGTCCGCGTGGCGGATCGTTTCGCTACATCCCGGCCATCGACGTGCTGGAAGGCCTGCTCCCGCCGGGCAGCCTGCAAGGCAAGTACGCGCTGATAGGCTTCACCGCGCCGGCGCTCATGGATCTGCGCGTCACGCCCTTCGATCAGGCTTGCCCCGGCGTGGAGATACAGGCCCACCTGATCTCCGGTCTGCTCGATGGCCGCGTGCTGGTGCGGCCCGATTACGCCCGCGGCTACGAGACGCTGCTGCTGCTGGCCGTGGGCGCGTTGTTGACCATCGGCTTGCCCAGACTGTCGGCGGCCCGCGCGCTGGCGCTCGGCCTGACCACGGCAGCGGCGCTGCTGGCGGCCAATGCAACCATGTTCATGGCCGCGTCGGTCGTGCTGCCGCAGGCCGCGGCATTGGCGCTGACCTTTGCCGCGCTGGCGCTGAACATGACACTGGGCTACCTTGCCGAGAGCCGCTCCAGGCGCGCGCTGGCCAGCCGGTTCGCCAGCTACGTGCCGCCGGAACTGGTCAACCAGATGGAGAAAAACCCCGACCATTACGACATGCAGGCGCGCGCCGAGGAACTCACCGTGATGTTCTGCGACCTGCACGGCTTCACCAGCCTGTCTGAAACCATGGAACCGCTGGAGTTGCAAACGCAGTTGAACGCGCTGCTGAGCCGCCTGACCCGCATCATCCACGCGCACGGCGGCACCATCGACAAGTACATAGGCGACTGCATCATGGCCTTCTGGGGCGCGCCCGTATCCATGCCCGACCACGCCTGCCGGGCGGTCGATGCCGCCGTCGACATCGGCGACACCCTGGCCTGGCTAAACGCCGAACGCACCGCCACCGGCACCCCCCCGATCAGCGCCGGCATCGGCCTGAACACCGGCCTGATGTTCGTCGGCAACATGGGCTCGGACGTGCGCCGCGCCTACACCGTCATCGGCGACGCCGTGAACCTCGCCTCGCGTCTGCAAGAAATCTCGCGCACGTACGGCGTGGACATCATCGCCAGCGAGTCCACGCTCCAGCACACGGCAAAAGCCGGCTACGTCTGGCAGGAACTCGACCGCGCGTACATCAGGGGCAAGGCTCAACCCGTGCTCATCCACACCGTCCGGGCCTTGCCTGGCCGCCTGACGCCCGAACTGGAAGAGGAACTGCACCTGTGGCGTCAGGCCCTGCCGCTCTGGCGCGCAGACCGCTTCGCTGAATTCGACGTTCAGATCAACGCGCTGAGGCAGCGAAATCCCACCTTCTACCCATATCAACTGTACGCCAACCGCGTCGCCGCGCGCCTGCGGTCCGCATCACCCGACGAGGCTCAGGACGCGCAAGCACAGCCTTGAACCTAAAAACGGCAGTTGACAAGTGCAGATCAGGCGCAAAGCCAGCACTGGCACGGGTTTCGGCCGATGTGACACACTCACCCGATGGGTGAAGCAAGACAGCAGGTGCTGGCGCGGTGCCCTCATGATCCCTGCGCCTTGCTGGATCGGCTGCCCACACACCTGAACAGCCGCATCGACGAACTGCTGCCCCACCGCTGGCAACCAGCGCCTTGAGCATCAGCGGCAAACTCACTCGCATATTGACACTACGGCGTCAAGGTGGCGCGGCCAGATGCATACTTTTCAAGACCATCCTGCATTTCTGAACTTCAAGCCTCGCCAGCGTCGGCCATAGGCTGCTGGTTGCGCGCCGCGAACCTTGGCCACGGACGCAGACAGACCAAGGCCGCCCTGCGGCCGGTGGACGTACTACAGGGGGTGACGGTAGAAAGCCGGTTCCGGGTCTTCAATTACCACGGAGCTGGTTTTTATTACCATGGCTATCGTTTTAATAGCGTGGAATTTATGTCTGATGGGGTGGCTGATGGGACTCGAACCCACGACGACCAGAATCACAATCTGGGACTCTACCAACTGAGCTACAGCCACCGTCAGGAGGGTAGGGACAGTCCATTGCTGAACCATCCCCCCTAAGAGCCTGTTCACGATCTCAACGACCCAACCCGGAGGGCAGATGCCTTTCCGGGTGGTTCGCGGCGTTGCAAATCCTCGCCATAGCTGGGCTATGGCTGCGGTTTGCGCTTTGCATCCCATCCAGAAAAGGCGTCTGCGCGGACCCGCTGAGATCGTAAACAGGCTCTCAAAACCGGACTTGCGACTTTCACCGCATTCGGCTCAAGCACGACAACTCCGATCAACTTATGATGATACATTGTTTTGGTCTGATCGGATCGAAGCCCCTTACGGGGCTGGTTTCACTACATTCAAACCCATGACGTGCAGTCTGACGTGACAGGCCGGATGCAAAAGCACCCGGTTCGACAGCGTGTCTGATCCGCCCTCCATTTTGCGAACAAGATGATGGTCGTGCCAGCCGGTGTCGTGGCTCAGAGGCTCGTCGCACAAGGCGCAGCGCCTCCCTTGGGAGATGTACAGCTTTGATAGCTCCGTCCGGTACGAAATGTGTATGCGTCTGGCCGCGCCACCTTGACGCCGTGGTAGTTGATATGCCAGTGAGTTTGCGGCTGACGCTCAGTGCGCTGGTTGCCAGCG
>JGI24705J35276_12237560_pt1 | contig 11816 bp, 11 predicted proteins | sample TergutNt197P4_FD_35276 | JGI IMG/M metagenome (IMG submission 35276)
ATGTTGACCACGCCGGGCGTCGTATAAAGCCCGACCTCCATCGGGATCGTGTAGTACTTCTCCATTTCCTCGGCGGAGAGCCCAGGCGCTTGCGCCGTGATCTCAAGGATCACCGGTGCGGGATTAGGATAGGCCTCGATGTCCAGCTTGGCGAAGGCGACAAGGCCCGCGGCACAAAATACCACGAGGCCAAGCACGACGATCGCGCTGCGGGTCAGACAGAAATGGATGATGCTTTTGACCAAGGTCCTGCACCTGCTAAGCGGAAGCGCCGATCGGCGCGGTTGAGGCTGCCACGTTCAGCCGGTGACCGCGGTGGCGAGCTTGTTGCTGAGAAAGATTGCGCCGGTCGATGCCACGAGTTCGCCGGGCTTGAGTCCCTCGATGATCTGCCGCCATCCGTCCTGCTCCAGCCCGACTTTCACCACACGCCGTTCGAAGCGACGCCGGTCTGAGGTGACCCACACGATCATGGTCCCATCACCCTCGCGCACGACTCCTTCCGAAGGCACGGCGACTGACTCTCGTGGATTCTCAGTCTCGATGGAAAAGCTCGCCAGCATGCCGGCGCGGAGCTTGTGGTCGGGATCGTCAATTACCGAACGCACCAATTGCCGATGGGTGTTTGGGTCAATATTCAGTCCAAGCGTCGTGACATGGCCACGAAACACCTCGTCGGGATAGGCCGGCACACTGACAAATACCGGCTGGCCGAGTTGGTAGGCTGGCACGTCGGTCTCAATGACGTTGGCGACCATCCACATGGTCGAGAGGTCAGCGAGCGTGTAAGGAGCGGGCGCGTTGCCCGGCTGCACAAAGAGGCCAGGGGCCGCGTTACGGGCAACCACCCGGCCGGAGATCGAGCTTGGCACGATCAGGATCGAATCGACCTTGCGGTCGGCCAGGATACGATCGACCTCCTCCTCGGTCTTGCCGAAGATGCGCACCGCGTCGCGGGCAGCCTTGTAATTACCTTCGGCAGTTTGTTGATCGGATGTCGCTTGATCGACATCCCTTTGCGCGCCGCCGCCGGTCTTGAGCAGTTGCTTTACTCGCGCGAGCGTGCGGGTCTGCAACTCCAGCACGCCTGCGGCTGCGAGCAGGGTGGATTCGGCCTCCAACAGGTCGGGGCTGTCGATCGTGAACAGCGTCTGCCCCTTGGTGACGGTATCGCCGACGTCAAAGAAGGTGTCGACGATCCTGCCCGAATAGGGGGCAAAGACCTGCACCTGCATGTTCTGGTTGAACTCGATTGATCCGACAGCGTTCTTCGTGACGCGGAAGATGCGCTGCTCGGCGGGCAGGATCTTAAAGCCATCAGCCTGCTTTTCTGTGATCAAAACTGTTTGTTGTTCGAGATCGACGTCGCCGTTCGCCGCCGGCGGCGGGGTCCGGGCGGAGTGCACGTCGCCCGAGCGCGTCAGCAGCCCGGCGCCAGCCAGGAGAACCGCCACAACGGCCAGGGCCACAAAGCCTGCATGCTTGACACGAAATGCCATCAAAGTTCTCTGCCTGCCTGCCTGTCTTGGATTCCCTCGCGCATCATCCGATCGTGCGCTGCGCCTTGCGCAGAACAACGCGCCATTGCCGCTGCGAGAAGCGAATCCGTGGTAACAAGCCCAGCTTACGCCAACCTTACAGACCAGCTGGCCGCCCTGGTTCGGCGCCGGCAGAATGCCCCCCGCCAAAATCTAAATCTGGCGATAGAATCAAGCAAATCCAATCCCAATTCTACTTCAGGATGCACTGATGTTGTGGAGAAAAGGACGCGATAGAGCGGACACCCGCCGAGTCAGATGGTCCGAGCGAATCGGACCTTAGGGCAGGAAACAACCGTCCAGGGAACCTTCCTGCGTGCCCGAATGGATTCACGCCGTTGTGGAAGCGATATAAGATGCCAAGCATGGCCCGGGGCAGGGCGCGGCTACTTGAGAATGCGGGTCATTTTTGCCCGTTCGATTGCTTGGATGGCGATCTCTGTCATTCATGCGTTCAGGGGCGGCTGGAACGGAAACATGCGGTGAGACCAAGACCGCAATGTCGTCATGTCGGGAAAACCTGGCTGTGGTGAGATGCGCCTCCTGATCGTTGAGGATAATGTCGAGCTCTCGCGATTGGTCGCCAGTGGCCTGATGGCGGCGGGCTTCGAGAGCGATATCGTGGGCAGCGCGGCCGAGGCGCGCGATGCGGTGCGCAACGTCAGCTATGCGGCCATGATACTCGATCTCGGTCTGCCGGACGGTGACGGCTTATTGGTGCTGCGCGAGCTGCGCCGTCGCATGGATCCGTTGCCGGTGCTGGTACTGACGGCACGCGACGGCCTGCAGGACCGCGTCAATGGCCTGCGCAGCGGCGCTGATGATTACCTCGCGAAGCCGTTTGCGTTGGAGGAATTGGTGGCGCGGCTGGAAGCGATCCTCCGCCGCCCGGGCCAACTGCTCGGCCGCTCTCTCTCTCTTGCCAATCTTGTCTATGACACCGAGAGCCGGCAGATATTCATCGGCGGTCAGCCCCGGATCATTTCCGCGCGGGAGGCGTCGGTTCTGGAAATCCTCCTGCGGCGGCAAGGGAGGGTCGTGCCAAAAAAGAACGTTGAGGACCACATTTTCGGGCTCGAAGGCGATATCGCCTCCAATGCGGTGGAAGTCTACGTCTCGCGCCTGCGTAAGCAACTCGCCGAATATGGTGCGAGAGTTGTGATTCATACCATCCGCGGAGTTGGCTACCTGATGGCCGAGGAGAAATAGCGTGCGGTATTTGAGGCTGCCGACGTTCAAATCGCTGGCATTCAAATCATTGACTTGGCGGATCGTGTTTCTGCACATCGTTGCGGTCGCGGTCGTCGCGATCTTCTTGCCGCTGGTACTGTTCTGGCTATTGAACTCGGAGATCAACCAGCTGCATCGTGATGCCATGAGCGCCCAGGCCGAGGCATTGGCCAACTGGATCGTCGTTCAGCCGGATGGCGTGATGACCCTCGATCTGCCGGCGAGCCTCAAGGATATCTATTCCGAGGCCTATGGCCGATATCAATACGACATTCGCAATGCAGACGGCAGTGTGCTGTTTTCGTCGCATAAGACGATCGGCGCAGCTGCGGAACCGGTGTCGGAGACGATCTCCGGCGCGACTGTCAGCAGGATCATCAACGGCAAGGTCGTGAACATCCAAGTTGCTGAGGATCTCTCCCATCGCGACGTCATCATTGACGATATCGTCGCCAATTTCTTCCGGCGGGTGGGTTGGATCACGATTCCCATTCTCCTGATTCTGCTCGCGGCTGATATCATCATCTTCCGCCGCGCGATCGCTCCACTCCTTAAAGCTTCGGAAGAGGCGACCAACATCAGTCCCGCGCGCACCGACATACGCCTTCCCACAGAGCAAATTCCGCATGAGATCCTCCCGTTGGTGACGGCCGTCAATCAGGCGCTTGACCGGCTCGATGACGGTTTTCGCGTGCAGCGCCAGTTCACGGCGGATGCTGCGCATCAATTGCGAACACCCTTGGCGATTCTGCGGACGCGGATCGAGACCTTGGACGAGAGCGCCGCAAAGCAGGCGCTGCACGCTGACGTCGAAGGCATGAGCCGGATTGTTGCCCAGCTTCTCGAGATCGCTGAGCTCGACACGCTGGTGCTCGATCCGAGCGAAACCGCGGATCTGCGCGCGGTCTGCGCGGAGGTGATCGGCTCAATCGCCCCGTTCGCGCTTGCCCAGCACAAGGACATCGCGCTCAGAGGGACCGACGAGCCGGTCTATATCCACGGCAATTCGGAGATGCTGCAGCGAGCGATCTTCAACCTCGCGGAAAACGCCATCAAGTTCACGCCAAAAGATACCTCCGTCGATGTGGAGGTGCGCGAGGACGGCTCGGTGCGGGTACGTGATTGCGGCCCGGGTATTGCGGACGACGAGCGCGAATTGATCTTCCAACGGTTTTGGCGCGCCGACCGTCAGCGCACTGATGGCGCGGGGCTGGGGCTTTCCATCGTGCAGGGCGTGGCGGAAGACCACGCCGCGACCGTCGTCGTCGAGAATCTAGGCGGTGGCGGCGCGCAGTTCACGCTGCACTTTCAATTGGCGCATCACTCCGGCTGAGAGAAGCAGGTCGAGCCGAGATGCCCGCGCGCCACCTTGCGTCGGCGGGAGATCCGTCAGGTGCCTCGAACATCCCATCTTGCAGAAACGCGATCGTCTGCGCGATGGCGATAGGATGCCGGGGAAGCCCGGTGTGAGAGGTCTTGACGATGACGTGATCCGTCATGCCATCGAGCCTTGAGCTTTGAACAGAAACCCTGCCGTCGTTCGGTCGCGGCACGATGAAGAGCCCGGAGATCGGATCGATAAAGCGCTCTCCCGAGACGATACCGACGGCATAGTCGATGGGCGGCAGCGAGGTGAGAGTCTTGTCCTTCCTGGTGGCGAGCTGTTGTCCGGCCGGACCGTAGAACGCCCGATAGAGTGGGTGGTTGATCAGAAGGTCGGCGACTTCGCTGCCTCCGTTTGGCGTGCCCAGCATCACGACGCGGCCAAGTTCTGCGGGGCGGTATCTCGCGACATAAGTCCGCGCCAGCAGTCCCCCCATCGAATGGCCGACAAAATGAAGCGGGCCACCGATCTTCTCGGCGAAAGCGGCGATTTGCGGATGAATGTCCTCGGCCAATGCCTCAAGGTTTTTCTTGCGGCTGGCATAGTCCAGGTTCAGCGTCGCAAAACCGGATGCCTGCAGCGCCCTGTCCAGCTTTTTCAGTGATCGCGACGTGCGCGCGATGCCATGGAGCAGGACTACTCCCGACGATCGCGCGTTCGCCGATTCAAGGCCGCTCGTTTGGGCCAACTCAGGTAACCCCGTGCTCCAGTGTGCCCGCAAGTTCACGCGCCAGGGCAGTTGCCGCAACGTAGTCGGTCTTTCCGGTACCCAATAGCGGCACCTTATCGATGACATGGATGGTGGATGGAACCGCAAGCTCGGAAGCGCCTGTCGTCTTCGCCTGTTGCTGCAAGGTGCTGCGATCGGCACCCTTTTGCGTCGTGAGCAGCACGATGCGCTCGCCTTTGCGCTGGTCGGGGATCGACACGGCGGCAGAGACGGCCTGCGGCCACAACGCGCTGGCCATTGCTTCGACCGCCGACAGAGAGACCATTTCGCCGGCGATCTTGGCAAAGCGCTTGGCGCGCCCTTTGATGGTGATGAAGCCAGCACTATCGATCGACACGATATCGCCGGTATCGTACCAGCCGTCGGTTGGCGGCTCGAGGACGCCGGGATTCTCCGCCCGCAGATAGCCGAGCATCACGTTCGGTCCGCGCACAGAGAGGCGGCCCCCCTCGTCGATGCCGGGGACCGGATCGAGGCGGTATTCCATCATGGGCGACAGGCGTCCGACGGTGCCCGGACGGTTCGCCATCGGCGTATTCATCGCCAGCACCGGCGCGGTTTCGGTGACGCCATAGCCTTCGAGGATGCGGATGCCGTAGCGTTCCATGAAGACTTGGCGCGTGCGCTCTTTCACCGGTTCGGCCCCGGCGATCACCAAACGCAACGTGCGGAAGTCGTAGGCATGCGCCGAGCGGGCATAACCCGCGAGGAAGGTATCAGTGCCGAACAGGATGGTGGCGCCCGTCTGGTAGATCAACTCCGGCACGAGCCGATAGTGCAGCGGCGAGGGGTACATGAAGATCGGAATTCCGGTGAGCAGAGGCATCATCATGCCGCCTGTCAATCCGAAGGAGTGGAAGACGGGAAGAACGTTGAAGACCATGTCGTTGGCGTTGGCGTCGACCCGCGCCAGCGCCTGCGCCGCGTTGGCGAGAATGTTGCGATGGGACAGCACGACGCCCTTCGGTGTGCCCTCTGAGCCCGACGTGAACAACACGACGGCTGGATCGTTGGCGCTGCGCACGACACGCGGTGTTATGCCGGCGGCAAAGCCGCGGATTTTGTCGAGGGGACGAACGGAGGCGGCGATGTCCTCCAGGTAGACGATACGAGCTTCCCCGGAGATCGCGGCGACGAGCTTGTCGAGCTTGCCTTTCTCGATGAAAGCCTTCGACGTCAGGACGGTCTTGACCTGGGCGGCTTTCATCGCGGCCAGCACGTTCACTGGTCCCGCCGAGAAGTTCAGCATCGCCGGCACCCGGCCGATGCTCTGCAGCGCCATGAACACGACGGCGACGCCGGCGGAGTTCGGCAGCAGCACGCCGACGTTCTCGCCGATGGTGGTGCCGTTCTCAAGCTTGGCCCCCAGCACCTGCGCGCCGGCGATCAGCTTGCGATAGGTCAGTTTGGTGCCGAGCGCATCCTCGATGATGACTTTGCCGGTGTCGCGGTCGCGATAGGCGTGCCCGAGCGCTTCGAACAGCGTGTGGTCGAGCATGGCGTTCTTGACCATGGCCTCGATCATGATGTCTTGCAGCGCGGCACCCGCGGCGTTGCGGCGTTGCTTGCCTTTCAGCGCCGGATCGACCGACAGCTTCACCGGCGGCAGGATCGAGATCGTCACCTTCGGAAACCAGCAGCGCTTGATCTCGCCGTTCTTGAGGTAGCTCAGGATCGAGCGCTGCGCGCCCTCGATGCGAACGGGAACGACGACTGCGTCCGCCTTGTCCACGATCATCGCCGTGCCGTCATAAACCTTCATGAGCGAACCGGAGACGGTGATACGTCCTTCCGGAAAGATGACCACGGGCTCGGCGGCCGCCACGAGCTTGATGAGGTCGCGCGCGGCAAGCGGCTTGGTCGGGTCCATGGTGTAGTGTCGGACCACCTTCAGGAACGGCTTGGCCCACCACGCCTTGGCGATTCCCGTATCGACCGCAAAGCTCGCGTCGATCGGCAGGACGGCGTGCAGCAGTGGGCCGTCGATAAGGCTGACATGGTTGGGCGCGATCAGCATGCGCGTTCCGACGGGCGGCAGGTTTTCAAGGCCTCGCACCTCGGTGCGGAACAGCGCCCGGAACAAAAGCGCACCGAAATCGCGCACGCCTTCCTTGCCCCATTTGCTCATGACGAACCAGAGCGCGCCGAAGCTTGCGACGCCAAGGCCGAAGAAGATCCAGCTGATGTAAAGTCCGGCCTTCTGCAGGAGTGCGACGAAGAGCGAGCCGGCCACTATGAAGGCCGCCTGCAGGACATTGCCCGCGGCAATGACACGGGCGCGCTCGGAAGGCGCGGCCCACGCCTGGACGGCGGCAAAGGAAGGAACAACAAACAGTCCGCCGCCGAATGCGAGCAGCGCAAAGTCAAACAGCATTCGCAGTCCCGTGATCGATGCCGCAAAGTCAAAAGGTGAGATATTGTGGCCGCTGGTGATGGTTCCAATAGCCCAGGCGAGGTCGATGCCAACGATGCCCATGACGATGGCGCCGATCGGCACCAGCGCGAGATTGGGACGCACATGGCTCAGGCGGGCCGCAAGCAGCGAGCCTGCGGCAACGCCGATCGTGAAGACGATAAGGCAAAGCGTTGCCACGCCTTCGGTGCCGCCGACGATATCGTTAACCAGTACAGGCAGCAGCGAGAGGACGATCGCACCGACGAGCCAGAACCAGGAAACGATGACCATGCCGTCCCAGAGCCGCTTTTCGGCGTAAAGCGATTTCAGGAGGCGGGTCGTGGAAGTCCAGGGATTGACGGTAATGGAGAGGTTCGGTGCAGAAGGCGCCGTTGCCGGGATGCGTGAAGCAAAGGCCCAGCATAGCACCGCGAGCCCCACAATGGCTAGCGCGACCCAACCCGTGTGGGTTGAGCCGGCCACGAACTGGCCGCCCGCCACGGTGCCAATGAGGATGGCCATGAATGTCGCGCCTTCAACCAGCGCGTTGCCCGTGGCCAATTCCCCAATCGCAAGCTGATCGGGAAGCAAGGCATATTTGACCGGGCCATACAGCGCGGCGATGATGCCGAACAAGAACAGCGCCACGAACAAGAGTATGACCGACGTCCACAAGAAGCCTGCGGCGTGCAGGAAGAAGCCCGCAGCCGCAAAGCAGGCAGCGAAGATCTCAGCGAACTTGAGCCGGCTCGCGACCATTGATTTGACGTATCTGTCAGCCAGTTCGCCGCCAAGTCCCGATAGGATGAAGTAGGGGAAGATGAAAACGGCAGTGGCGAGTGTCACAAGGGCGCCCTTGTTGGCAGACACGTTTGCTGATGCCGCCCCGGCCGCAGCACCAAAAGCCAGGATGAATCCGAGTCCGGTCTTGAGCAGATTGTCGTTGAGTGCCGAGAAGAACTGCGCCCAGAATTGCGGCGCGAAACGGCGCGACGATAGTAATTGCTTGATCATGTCCGGTCCTGTGTCCTCGGTGAACGACTTTGATCGCGTTGGAAGGCGATGTAGGAAAAGTTGACCCGGGCGCCAGCGGGTCGGTTTAAATGCGCAGCAGGCTGAGACATGGCGACTTCAAAATTTAGACGGAGCATTGGCTGGATCGGTTCGCGAAAGCGGTAGACAATTGCGAGACGCGAGACTAGCCCCTTCAGGTCAGATCGGAGAGGTAGCGGAACGACAGGCAGCGGAAGAGGCCGCCGCGCCGCTTCGGGCTGGCCTTGCGGTTGCTTCTGGCGCACCACATGCCGGACGTCGCGTGCCCGGCGACATTGCAGGCGTTGGCGATCCGCTCGGCCGGAGCCGTCACGACACGAAGGGCGAGCCTGCCGAAACCTGTGATGAGCGCGACGGTATCCTTTGCGAAGGTGGTTGCGATCCGCGAAACAAGCATTGCCATTTTGATGGCCTTTTGGTACATTGAACAATGTTCAAACTGGTAGTTCAGAAATGAGCAACGCTCAAGAAGAATCTCCGCGAGAACGGAAAAAAAGCAGGCGGCGGCTTTTGATGCTTGAGACCGCACGCGACATAATTGCCGCTAACGGATTGAGAGCATTGAGGGTTCGGGACGTGGCCGAAGCTGCCGACTGCTCGATCGGCAGCGTCTATAACGAGTTCGGGGATTTTGACGGCCTGATCCTGACCGTGAACCGCGAGACGGTGCAGGCGCTCACCAAACGGCTGGCCGCGGTGCCGTCGGACGACCCGATCCGGCAGCTCCACGGGTTGGCGGCGACCTATCTCGACTTCGCCACCAAGCATGCGAACCTGCTCCGATCACTGTTTGAGCACCGGATGGAAAACGATCGACCGTTTCCGGAAGACATCCTGCTTATGGTCATGCAGGCCTTCGCCTTGATGAATCCGCCGCTGGTGCGGCTGTTGCCGGACCGTGGCGAGAAGGAGATCGCGATGTTGGCGCGCATCCTGTTCTCGGCGGTGCACGGCATGATTTCGCTGGGTCTGGAGGAACGAATGGTGGCCGTGCCGCCGAGGAGCCTGCGCCGGCAGGTCGCGCAGTTCGTCGCCACGCATCTGGCCGGCCTCGGTATCGTCCCGTAGGGTAGGGTGGCAGCACATCGTCGCTCGGAGCGCGATCGAGACGTGATCCTAAACTGATGGATCGCGTGTGGGCGGAAACGCTTCTTATGCCGCTCCGGCCCCTCGCCGAACAACACCGCATAGTCGCCAAGGTCGATGAGCTGATGGCGCTATGCGATCGGCTCGAAGCGAGTCTCACCGGTGCCGACGAGACCCGCCGCCGTCTGCTCGAAGCCCTGCTCGCCGAAGCGCTCGCGCCGGACGAAGAACGCGAACTGGAGGCGGCGGAGTGACGCCCGGCATCACCGCCGTCATTGCCGGACCGTCTCCCCCCGAGCCTCCCAATCGTCATTGCCGGGCTTGTCCCCACCGAGACCGACACTTGCTAACCGCGAGCGTCTGCATGAGCGAGGCGAGCGGAATGCGCGAACCCAGCTGGGTAGGCATTCTCCATTGACGACCAACTTGCATTGACGACCAACTTGCGGGGCTGAGCGTCGCCTTCGCCGCATGACTATCTACTAGAAGGTGTGCGACCCGGGACAAAGGTAACAGGCAGTCCCACGACATGGGCGACAACCTCGTGCTGAACTGGTTGTCGAGGAAGTGCAGGGTTTTCTGCTCCAGGTCGAAGTATTCGAGATCATTGCCACAGAACCGTCCATCCGACGACGCTAGCTCAATTGGGGGGCTTGAAGGCCGCTCGTGCCTGCGCAACCTGATCGCGGACGATGCATCCCGCAACGTGATCGTTGATAAGGCCCATGGCCTGCATGAAAGCATAGACGGTTGTTGGACCGACGAAAGCCCATCCTCGTTTCTTGAGGTCTTTCGACATCGAGACGGAAGCGGCTGAGGACGCCGTCTGCGGCGTGGCCAGCTCTCCAGGCTTCGGCTCAAAACGCCAGACATAGGCAGCAAGCGAGCCTTTCTCGCTTACCAATTCCTGCGCCCGTTTTGCATTGATCACCGCCGCGATCTTGCCGCGATGGCGCACGATACCTTCATCTTTCAGCAGTCGCTCAATATCAGCTTCGGTGAAGGTGGCGATCTGATCGAAATCGAAGCGGCAGAACACCGCGCGAAAGTTCTCCCGCTTGGCCAAGATCGTCCGCCAACTCAGTCCCGACTGGAACCCTTCGAGACACAACTTCTCAAACAAACGGCGATCATCATCGACTGGAAAACCCCATTCTGAATCATGATAGGCAAAGAACTCGGGGGCCGCCGCACACCATCGACAACGCGTGAGGCCATCAGGACCAGGAACCGTAGCGCTCATTACTCAGTCTTTCAGAAAGGCAAGCCGTTCATCTACGCGGCCCGGCGCTATTTCGAGAATATCGGCGCTGACCACGCCCTCCGCGACGAACGGGTCTTCCTTCACACGCGCTTCGACGTCAGCGCGCGATACGTCGTGGACGAAGATGGCCCCTCCAGCGTTTGGCTGGAGACTTCCCACCAGCACAAAAATACCGTCATCGAAGCCGCGTTTGACCCAGGCGTTATGTCCGTCCGTGAACTGCGGCGCCTTTGTCTTGTCAGCAAATCTGAGAGTTACGACGAACATAGGGGCTCCGTCAGATTGAGTGATGTGAGAGCGGCTGAAGAAGTGATGACCCACTGGAACGCTGCGCTTCTAGCCACGCGTTCATGTCATCGACCTCCCGGCGAATGAAATCCCTGTCGCGGAATGCGGTCGCGAGCGCCGCGACGCCCTGGCTGCGCATCAGTATGTGCATGGCGAGCATATCGGCATCGACTTCTCGTCCGAGCGCGACGAACTGTTTTGCCAGCCACTCCCGAAACAGCGTGAAGAGTTTGGTCGCCTTTTTCCTGGCGATGTGATCGAGCTTGGCCAGTTCGTTGCAGAGGGTGCCGACCGGGCAGCCGTAATGCGCGATCTTTGCTTGGTTCACGATCAGGATATGAATGAAGCTGCGGATGCGCTCGGCCGGGTCGCGTCCCTGAGACTCCCAGGCATCCAGCATCGCGCGCGTGTTCTGCAAACGGAGAGCAATCACTGCGTCCAGAATTTCGTCCTTGGATTTGAAGTGATAGTAGAAATTACCGCGCGAAAGCCCCACTTCGTTGGCGATATCGGTGAAGGATGTCGCCTCGAAGCCCTTCTCGTAAAACAGCCTATCTGCGGCTTCTACAATATGTTGGCGTGTGGTTGTGGCGCTCATGCTGCGCACCTGCTTGCGATTCCGTCATACGATTGTCCCATAGCAATTAGGGCAATCGTATGAATTGGTCAATGCCGTTCAAGCTGAGTCAAAGAGCTGAGAGTAGTCGGCGCCGGTGCAAGTGCAGCCGGCCGACCGAAGTTCTCGTCGGAGGGCAGCGTCCGCCGGCGAGCGGTGATCAGGAGCCTCCGGCGTTTTCTCGTTTCAGTCGAGCCCGCCGCTATCGTCGCGCCGCCGGGCGCGGCGGCGG
>JGI24705J35276_12237559_pt1 | contig 11813 bp, 11 predicted proteins | sample TergutNt197P4_FD_35276 | JGI IMG/M metagenome (IMG submission 35276)
ATACTATTTGCTTACTTCAATTCGATAACGACCCTCCTGTAGGGCTCTTCACCTTCGCTTCTTGTCGTTACTTTCGGGTTGCCCTGAAGCTTGGCGTGGATAACCTTCCTTTCATACGGGTTCATCGGCTCGAGCCTGACGCTCCGTTTTGTACGAACGACTTTCCCCGCAAGCCTGTCGGCAAGCTGCTCAAGCGTTTTTTCGCGCTTGCTCCTGTAGTTTTCGGCGTCAACCACCACCCTGATGTACTTTTCCTTGTCCTTGTTGGCGACAAGGCTTGCAAGGTACTGGATGGAATCCAGCGTCTGCCCCCTCTTTCCGATAATCGTTCCGGAATCCTTTCCGCCTATGTCAATGTAAACGCACTCGTCGTTCATCATCGCCTCTACGTTCATCTCAAGCCCCATCTTTTCAGCTATGTCAACTATAAAAATCAGTGCTGGGTGGTCATCAGTCTTAACAAGGTCTTTCGGCCTCTCTGTTTCGATTTTGCCATACGTCTTCGGTTGTTTCTTCGCTTCCTGCTTATCCTGCTGCTGCTCTGCCTTCTCGCTGCTCCTTTCCTGCTTCACCGCAGTCTGCCTGTCCGGCTTGCCTGCATGCTGCTTTTCGTGCCTTGCTGCTTGCCTCTCTTGCCTCTCCTGCCTCTCCTGCCTCTCTGGTCTCTCTGGTCTTTCTTGCCTTTCTTGCCTCTCCGGTCTTGCTGCCTGCCTCTCTTGCCTTTCAGGCTTTACCGCCTGTTTTTCTTTTTTTTGCTCTGTGGCTTCCTTTTTTGCAGCTTCCTTCGGCGCTTTTTCTTTATCTTCTCTTTTTTCAGGCTCTGCTTTTTTCTTTTCAACCCTTACCTTCGCAAGTTTTGAACGCAACCCTAAAAACCCCTTAGAAGATTCTTCAAGGACAATTACGTCGACTTCGTCTATCGTCAGCTTTAAGTCAATTAGAGCCAGCCTGACGGCGTCATCGACGTCCTTTCCCCATTTTTCTGAAAAATCCATTTCTGTTTTTTTCCCTCCGATTTTCCTTACGCTACTTCTTCCTTTTTTTCTCATTTTCTTCTCTTAGCTTTTTCCTGACTTTATTTAAGTGGACGTTGAACAGTATCTGCACTGCCTGGCCAAAAAACCAGTAAATCGTCAAGCCCGCAGGGAACGTGCGGCCCATCACAAGTATCATTATAGGGAAAAAATACTTCATTATCTTCATCATCGGCCCCATCGCTGCGTTGGAGTCGGTCATGCCGCTCTGCTGCGACTGGGATTGGGTAAACGAAATAAAAGTCGTCAACCCGGCAGCGACAGGCAGTATCCACGGGTCGGGCTGGCTCAAATCCATGATCCACAAAAAGGCCTCATGGGTTGCCAGCAGCATGTTGTCCCCGGTTAGGTACCCCATAGGGTTTCGGAGGAGGGCAAAAAGCCCAAAAATTATGGGCATCTGGAGCAGCGCCGGCAAACATCCCCCCATCGGGTTGAACTTTTCCGTCTTGTAAAGCTCCATTGTTTTCGCGTTTAGCGTCTCCTTGTCGTCTGCGTACTTTACCTGAAGCTCTTTGAGCTTTGGCTGCATTTCCGACATTCTGACAGTGGATTTTATCTGCTTCGCATACAATGGGTACAGGCACAGCTTGACTATCAGAGTGAAAGCAAGCAGCGTAACGCCGTAATTTTGGATGAATTCATACAAATAAGCAAGCAGCACCCCAAGCGGCTTAGCTATAAAACCAACAAATTTGTAAAATCCGCCACTGTTGTTCATCAAGTCCCTCCATTTATTTCAAAGGGTCGTACCCCCCCGGATGAAAAGGGTGACATTTCAAAATTCTTTTTATCCCTAGGAAGCTCCCTTTCGCAACCCCGTATTTTTCCAGAGCTTGGATAAAATACGCGGAGCATGTGGGGTAAAAACGGCATGTTGGCGGAAAAATCGGGGAAATGAACCTTTGATATCCTTTGATTGCCAATATCATAATTCTCTTCAAACCGAACCCCTCTTTAAGCTTTTGCCAACTGCACCTGCTCTTTTTGCCGCAGTTTCCATGGATTTTTTCACATCAACGCACTTTAGCCCATATATAGTCTTTCGTGCGATGAAAACAATGTCGTACCCTTCGGCAAGGCTGTCCTTTATGCTTCTGTAGCTTTCCTTCATAAGCCTTCTGGCTCTGTTTCTAGCTACGCTGTTCCCAATCTTCTTGCTTGCCAAAAAAGCAACCCTGTTGTATGGGAGGTTGTTCTTTCTAACAAACAAGACTACGTACTTTTCCCCTACGGATTTGCCTTTCCCATATATAAGCGAAAAATCGCTTTTTCTCCGCAAAACCGTTTTCTTTAGCATATCTCCTCAAATAAAGCCGTTATCAAACAAAAAGACCACTTTCTGCGGCCTCTATGCTGTCAAAACTTTCCTTCCTTTCAATCTTCTTCTTTTCAAGACGTTCCTGCCGTTTTTTGTGCCCATCCTTTTCCTGAAGCCGTGTTCTTTTTTCCTTTGTCTTGTCTTTGGTTGATAAGTCTGTTTCAATTCAATCACCTCCTGACACAAACTCAACTAATAATCTCAATTTCAATTATTTTAACGTGCCATATAATTATACAGTTGATAAAATGCCCTGTCAATATTTTTGTCCCTTTTTGGGGGAGATAAAAGAATTTATTAGCAAATAATTGAAGAAAAGCTATTTTGTTGATAAATATTATCTATATCTTGTTGCTCAAACGGTGCTTTTGCACTTTTTTACCCACAGGTTGTGGATAAATTTATTTTCTAGTTTTTATAATTAATGCTTGCTTGTGGATAACTTTTTTTGTATGATATTTCTACAGTCTTTTTTATTAACAGCAGAGGAGCCAAAAATGGACGATATTAACAAAAATTGGGAAAGAACACTGGAGATACTTGAACCCGAATTGCCTGACGTAAGTTTCAGGACATGGTTTTTGCCGCTTAAATTTCTCAGAGTTGACGAAAAGAAAAACTGCGTCTTTCTAGATCCCGGAAGCGAAATGCATCAATCCATTCTCACGAACAGGTATCTCTCCATGCTTGAAGGGTCTCTAAAAATAGCGTTCGGAAAGAACTACAATGTTATGTTTGAATTTTCTGAAGACAATCAGAAGAATTCGGACTACAGCATATTTGGAAAAGACTTCACCGACGAATTTTATTTCAACCCAAGGTACAATTTTAGCACGTTCGTAGTGGGGAACAACAACAAGTACGCCCATGCCGCTGCCGTTGCCGTCGCAGAAGCCCCTTCGGAAGCCTACAACCCCCTTTTCATCTATGGGGGGTCTGGCCTTGGGAAAACGCACCTCATGCACGCGATCGGCCACTACATACTTCAAAACGCCCCTTCCCTTAAAGTACTGTACGTATCCTCGGAGATGTTTACCAACGAGTTGATCAAAGCCCTCGGTGAACACAAAATGGTCGATTTTAAAAACAAGTACAGGAAGTTGGATGTATTGCTTATCGACGATATACAATTTTTTGAAGGAAAGGAATCCACCCAAGAAGAGTTTTTCCACACTTTCAACACCCTTTACGAACTAAACAAACAGATAATAATTTCCAGCGACAGGGCGCCGAGCAAATTGGGCAACATTGAAGAAAGGCTTCGCTCCCGCTTTCAGTGGAACTTAATTGCAGACATCAGCCCCCCGGACTATGAAACGAGGGTCGCCATACTTAGGAAAAAAGCAGATGTCGAGAACATCGACGTGAGCGAAGACCTGCTGTCAGTGATAGAGCTCATCGCAGAAAAAATAAAGTACAACATAAGGGAACTTGAAGGGGCATTCAATTCTGTTTATTCTTTCTCAAATATTTTTAATGAAAAAATAGACGTAAGGCTCGCAAAAACTGTATTGAAAGACTTGCTTTCTGCATCCGATTCCCGAATCACTCCGGAATCCATCAAAAGATGCGTATGCAAGCATTTCAATATAAAACTTCCAGACATAGAATCCCCAAAAAGGACAAAAAACCTTGCTTACCCAAGGCAAGTTGCAATGTACCTCTGCAGGGAAATGACTGACTGCTCATTTCCAAAAATAGGCGAATACTTCGGCGGAAGGGACCATACAACGGTTCTTCACGCCTGCGACAAAATATCAAAAGAAATAAAGGTGAACGACTCGCTCAAAAACATTATAAACACCCTTATTAAAGAACTTACTTCAATTTGACCTTTTTTACTAACAATTTATTAACAGCTTTCATTCAAAAAATTGATTGGCATATTAACAAAAAAAGGGCTTTTCAACAAATCCACAGCCCCTACTACTATTACTACAGTATGTTAATTAAAAATAAAAAGCCCGGAGGGAAAAAATGAAATTCACATGCAGACAGCAATCATTATCGAAAGCCTTGAATACAGTTTCAAAAGCTGTTACGTCGAGGACGACAATCCCAATACTTAAAGGCATACTGCTCAGCGCCACAAAAGACGGCAGTTTGGTTCTTACCGCCTCAGACCTTGACATTTCAATAGAAAAGACGCTTGTTGGGGTAGATGTCGAAGAAGAAGGCCAGGCAGTTGTGCAAGCCAAGCTTTTCACCGAAATAGTAAGGAAGCTCCCGGAAGGGGACGTGCTTATCGAACAAAAAGAAGACAACAGCATACTGATAAAGGCTTCTATTTCAGAATTTACCATAGCTGGGCTTCCAGCTGAGGAATTTCCAGAACCTGGCGAAATTGTAGAAGAAGAGCAAATCGTCCTAGAAAAAGAATTGTTTCAAGAAATGATAAGAAAAACGTCTTTTTCTGCGAGCATAGACGAATCAAAGGGTGTGCTTGTCGGAGTTCTCATTGAACTTACCGAAAAAAACACGAGCATGGTCGCCCTTGACGGCTTCAGAATGGCTGTCGTAAGGGAGGAAATGAAAAACGCAAAAAGCGAAAAGCTGATAATTTCTGCCAAGATACTCAACGACATCAACAAGATATTGTCAGACGTCGAAGAAGAAGCAGCGGTGACGATAGGAATAAGCAAAAAAAAGGCTGCATTGTCCATGAAAAACCTGAAAGTGTCGCTTCGGCTGCTGGAAGGCGAGTTCATAAAGTACAAAGAGGTTTTGCCAAGGGAAAGCAAGTGCAGGCTTGTAGTGAACAAAATGCTCTTTCACGAGAGCATGGAAAGGGCAGCGCTTTTGTCAAGAGAAGGTAAAAACAACCTTGTCAAATTGATAGTTTATGAAAATTTGCTCACTATAACATCCAGGTCAGAGGAAGGAAACGTCAAAGAGGAAGTGGCTGTTGAAAAAGACGGGATAAACCTTGAAATAGGGTTCAATTCAAAGTACGTAATTGACATTTTAAAGGCAATTGATGAAGAAACGATAGCAATAGAGCTGGTTTCTTCCGTCAAACCCTGCGTAATCAAACCTGTTTCAGGAGCAAGATTTGAATACCTAGTGCTTCCTGTTAGGATTTACTGATTTATTAAGATGCACATAAAAAAATTAGAGATTAAGAATTTTAGAAATTACAAAGAAGAAAACATTGAATTTCATGAAAACCTTAATTTGTTTATAGGCGGCAACGCGCAAGGGAAAACAAATATACTGGAAAGCGTCTACTTAACGTCTTTCGGCCGTTCTTTTCGCACGGGCAAGGACAATGAAATGATAATGTTTGGTGAAAGCTTTTGTAAATCAAAGGTATTAGCTGTACGTGAAAATGAAGAAATATCAGTAGAAATAGCGATTGGCGAAAAAGAAAAAGGCGCAAAAATCAACAACGTCAAGGTTAATAAATCAGCCGACCTTCTCGAAAATATTTTTATAGTTGTTTTTTCGCCTGAAGATATGAAAATAGTCCAAGGAGAACCGGAAAAAAGAAGAAAGTTCATGGACATGGAGCTTTGTCAGATAAAACCGTCTTACTACTTGGACCTTTCTTCTTACAGGAGAGTCCTGACGCAAAGAAATTCGCTATTAAAAGAGAGAAATGCACAGCCAAGCGACTTTGAAGTGTGGGATGAAAAACTTGTCGAATACGGAAAAAAAGTAATTGATAAAAGGAAAAAATTCATAGAAAAAATAAATATCATTAGTGGAAAAATACACAATGAAGTAACAAACGGAAAAGAAAAGCTCGAAGTCTTGTATGACTGCTCAATATCACCAGACAGTTTTTTTTCTGCATTGAAAGAAAGCCTGAAAAAAGACATTTTCAGAGGCAGCACAGAAATAGGCCCTCACAGGGACGATCTAGAAATACGCGCCAACGGCATGAACATGCGGAAGTTCGGCTCACAAGGCCAGCAAAGGACTGCCGCATTGTCATTAAAGCTTGCCGAAATAGTCATAATTGAAGAGGAAACAGGAGAAAAGCCAGTTCTTCTTCTCGACGACGTGTTGTCCGAGCTCGACGCCGAAAGGCAAAATTTCCTGATAAAATCACTGAAAGACGTGCAAGTATTCATAACGGCTGCCGAAATAAGTAGCAGTGTTGTGGAAAAGCTTCCAGATGGATATACGTTTTATGTGGAAAATGGAAACGTTAAAAGGAGGGTTTAAAATGGCAAAAGTTCTAAGGGCCGGCAACATGTCCAAATGCATAGGTTGCTATACCTGCATGTTCATCTGCGCCGGCGTCAACATGCATAATCATTCAATTCAAAAAAGCTGCATCAAGATTCGCACGTACGGCGGCGTTTCAGGAAAATTCGTCGAAACAGTTTGCCAAAGCTGCCGCGACCCCGCTTGCGCCGAAAGCTGCCCAACAGGTGCCCTCGTGTTGAGGAAAGGTGGCGGAGTGACGCTCGAAGCATACAAGTGCATCGGGTGCCGGCGTTGCGTAACTGCCTGCAGGATAAAAGCCGTCGATTTTGACGAGGAACTAAACAAGCCAATCATCTGCCACCACTGTGGGATGTGCGCCCGCTATTGCCCCCACGGCTGCCTGTCACTTCAGGAAACCCAGGATTACATTGGAGGTGTACTATGATTTATCAAAAGGCTATAAGAGTGCTTTTCATAGACATGCAAGCGCAGAAAATCCGCATTGAAGAGCGAAGCGATCTGAAAATCTACCTTGGGGGCGTTGGCGTCGCTTCAAAGCTTCTTGAAGAAAACATGCATCCGGAGCTGCCGCCCCTCGACCCTGCGCAGCCCATAGTGTTTGCAATAGGAGCACTGTCCACCATATACCCTGTCCTCACAAAGACTGTGGCAATGTTCATTTCGCCGTTGACAGGAGAGCTCGGCGAGTCATATGCGGGCGGCCGAATGGCCATGACCATGTTTTTGGCCGGGTACGACGCAGTAGTCATATACGGCAAATCAAAAAAACCTGTTTACTTGACTATATCTGCAAACGACGTAATATTCAACGACGCCAGGGCTGTTTGGAAAAAAGGCTCCGACAACGTTGGGCGAATAATCCGCGACGAAGAGAGGAAGTACGGCGGCAAGCGCTCCATCATACGCATTGGGCCCGCCGGCGAAAACCTCGTCTCATATGCCTGTGTCACAGTGGACCGCTACCGCCATTTCGGGCGGCTGGGCCTTGGCGCGGTGTTCGGCTCAAAGCTGCTCAAAGCTGTAAGCGTAGTGGGCGACCGAAGCGCACCGATAGAGAATTTCAAGGAGTACTTCAAAGTGTACCGCATGATATACGATAAATGCACCGACACCGACCTGATGTCAAAATACCACGACGCAGGAACCCCAATCAACATCGAGCCGCTCAACGAGCTGGGCGGGCTTCCCACGCTCAATCTGCGCCAAGGGAGCTTTGAGCATGCGGACAAGGTTTCGGGGGACGCCTTTTCGCAAAATTACCTTACTCGCAAAATGGCCTGCACCGGATGCCCGGTGGGCTGCATCCATATAGGGCAGTTCAGGCGAAAGTTTGCCGAGCACGGCTACGAATACGAAACGATTTCAGTCGGATACGACTACGAACTGATTTTCGCACTAGGCACGTTCCTTGGGCTTGCCAGCCCAAACGACATACTGGAGCTGATAGAGGAAGTCGAGCTCGTCGGCATGGACTCGATGAGCGCCGGCGTTGCCTTGGGCTGGGCCACCGAAGCCTTGGAAAAAGGCATCGTCACCCTTGACGACACCCTTGTGCCCCTCAAGTTCGGGCACCTGTCGGAGTACCGCGAGGCTGTCCGCCATATAGCAAACAGGAAAAACGAATTCTACACAAACCTTGGAAAAGGGGTAAAGCATGCGGCTGAAACCTATGGAGGCACAGAATTTGCCATGCACATAGCGGGCAACGAAATGCCCGGTTACCATACAGGGTACGGTGCCCTAGTCGGTACAGCCGCCGGCGCTCGCCATTCGCACCTCTGCAACGGTGGTTACTCCATTGACCAAAGCATGAAGGGCGGAAGCGCAAGCCCCGAAGACATGGCAGACGCTCTGCTTAAGGAAGAAGTCGAACGGTGCATGCTAAATTCCCTGATAATGTGCCTCTTTGCCCGAAAAGTGTACGACCGACCGACGATCCTTTCAGCCTTTGCCGCAGTGGGGGAGGAAATGACCGACAGCGAACTGACTGACGTTTCCCGGCGAATTTACGCTACCAAGCTGCGCATCAAAAAAGCCCTCGGTTTTGATTTGAAAAACGTGCGTTTCCCCAAACGGTTCTTCGAGACGCCGTCCATGCTAGGCGTACTGGACGAAAACACGGCGTATGAAATTTTGTTGAAATACCGAGAAAAACTGGCAGAGTTCGAGACGATATAACCGAGTGAAACCATGAAAGCGACTACAGCAGATCCAAATCCCAGCGCTCTTCCAAAACGGGTTCGCCCCACTCTGTGTTTTCATGGGTTTCTGTCAAGATAAAGCCATGTTTGCAGTAAAGGTGCCTTGCCGCATGCAGTTTGCTGAAAGTCCACAAGAAAACCCGCTCATGCCCCTTTTCCCGGGAAAACAGTATGGCAGCGTCCATTAGCTTGTTGCCTGCGCCTTGCCCCCGAAAGCTTGGTTCCACAAAGAAAAACCTCAGCTGCGCAGACGCGCCTTCCCTGTGGACGATGGCTATGCAGCCTGAAGGGCTGCCGTTCGCCTCAAGGATATGGAAACAGTCTCTCTCTGGGTCGAACTCGGCTGCAAGCTGGTGTACGCCGTCAGCAACGTAGGCTTTCCATATGTCAGAGGTAAAGCCGTACTCAGCTTTGTACAAGTCCAGGTGCCTCGATATGACATAATCGATATCGCTTTCCGCAAACTGCCTGATTTCCATTTTCCCCACCTTGCCTTTCTCAGACTGACTTTACTGTACAGCAAATCAAGGAGTGTGTCAACTTTTAGCCAAAAAAATGAAAAAACAGCCAACAAGCACACTTTGCCCACCAGCTGCTCTCACCAGCAATGCCGCAATTTAAAAAAATACCCCTTTTGCAAGGATAAAAAGCAGACATTGCCTACGGACAGTATAACACGAAAAAGCGCTATTCATGAAAAATGTCAAAAATGTTATGTTTATTGCACAAAGTCCGTTAACTTGTCGTTTTCCTCCAAAAGGGCGAAAAAGACGGACGTACCCCGCCCCTTTTCGCTGTCCATCCATATGTCGCCACCGTGGGCTGTGACAATCTGATGGCAGATGAAAAGGCCGTACCCGTGCCGCCATTGTTCGCTGCTGTCCTTGGATGTTGCAAATTCCTTAAAAGCAGAAGCGGCAAACTCAGCATCCATGCCTTCGCCGTTGTCTGTTACGCTTACGATTTGACGTTTGCGGTCGCGTACAAGCTTTATCGTGATTGTGCCGTTTTTTGTGTGCTGAGCCGCGTTGGAAAGCAGGTTCGTCAAGACTTGCTCTATCTTACCAGGGTCCACCCAAATGGGCGGCAGCTCTGGTTGAAGGTCAAGGGCTATGGTGTTGTTGTTGTCATTGTGCAAAAAGCCGGAAGCGCAGGCACTAGTCAGCAGTTCAGACATCAAGACCGGTTGGCAGGAAAGCGGGAGCCGGCCGCTTTCTATGGCAACGATATCCATCAGATCTGTCAATATCCCGTCTATCTGCACGACTTTTTTTTCTATGCGCCTATAGTTTTCCATGATTTCGTCTATGTTTATTAAAGGCTCCTTAAGCAGCTCAATCGCGTCTGCGCTGCTCCCCGAGATGACTGTCAGCGGCGCGCTGATTTCGTGGGCGGCGGCTGCAAGGAAATTGTTTTTCATTTTGTCGTACTTTGTCAGCGTTTCGTTGCGGGTGGTAAGTTCGCTGTTGAGCTCCATTATCTGAGCTTCTCGGAGGTTTTGCATCTTGGCGTAAAGCAATACGACAAGAAAAAGCAGCGCACCAGACAAAATGGTGCCGATGACCACATCGAAGACATAATGGGCTTCGCGGGAAAAAGGATTCACTAGGCGCGGGTTTGAAAAAGCAGCAAAACAGCAGGCGGCATACAGAACAAATTCGACCACGACAGCGACAGTGCGCTCATGACTGTCAAGCAGGATTGAAGTAAAGACGATTGCCAATACAAAAAAGGAAGGCATTCCGCTTCGATACCCTCCGGCAGCAAAAAACAAAACAGGAAACATGAGCATAAACACGCTTACGACCACGGCTAAGCTGCAAACCCTGTAGCTGACCCTCTTGCCTGCAATCTTCATTAGGCAGAATGCCAGTATCGAGGCGAAAAGGTTAACAACAACAGAGGCCGGCCCGGCTTTTTCCACAAGAGACACCACTGCGGCAACGGCTCCCGCCGTCATGCCAGCAAAACCGAGCAGGTTGAACGACTGGCCACGAAACCCAAGGCTTTTGTCAAAATACTCTTTCAAAAATGCTTCCGTAATATTTTTCATGGAACAAAAAACAGACCCCTTCCCAGAAAGCATATCATGAAAAAAGCCTGTCAGTGAATTATGTCAAAAATGTTATATTTTCAACGCGCGCTGGCGCGAATAGCCTACATTGTTGTAAAAGTGTAACCGCCGCCATAACCGGTCAGTATGGAAAAGCCGTCTATGTTGTCTGTGCCGAGTTTCTTTTTCATCCTGGAGACGTGCATGCGTATAGCGTTCTTGTCGTCGTTCATCTCAGTGCCCCAAACGTTTTCATAGATCACCTTGCTCGTCAATTCTTTGCCCTTGTTCTTTACGAGCAGCAGCAGGACGGCAAATTCTTTGGGGGTGAGCTTTGCATTGCAGCCATTTACAAGCGCTGCGTTTTCCGGCAGCATGAGCGTCAGCGGCCCCTGCGTGATGACTGCGGCTTCCTTCGCCGCTTGGTTCAGCCTGTCCTTCTCCTGCTGAGCCTTTTGAAGCAACCGTTTGGTTACGGCGATGAATTCGTCCGTGCTGCAAGGTTTCGTCAAATAATAGTCACCGCCCGTGTCCATTCCGGTAATTTTGTCTTTTGTCGTTTTCCTGCCGGTAAGAAACAATACCGGCGCGTCGCTGCCTTGCCGTATTTCTTTGCATAGCGTAAACCCGTCGCAGTCCGGGAGCCCAACGTCAAGCACGATTAGATCCGGCGCATATTCATGCACAAAAGCCCTCGCAGCAGCTGCGGAATAAGCAAGCAGCACGTCATACCCTTTGCGTTTGAGCATGCGGGCGTTGAGCTGCGCCGTATCAGCATCGTCTTCCACGACCAGTATCAAATGGTTCGTCTCGCTCATCGTTTTCCTCCAAAAGTTAATATAGATGAAAATAGTGAACATTATAATTATAAAGCATTCTTAGCTTTCTTTCAATGGTAAATCCACAAAAAAACCGCATAAATTCCTGCGAACATCACAAAAGGCTTGACGCTCAAACGGCATGCCGCTAGAATAAGAACAAAGGAGGAGCTTCAGCATGCCACGCTACCAGCTGATGAACGCAAAAAA
>JGI24705J35276_12237557_pt1 | contig 11784 bp, 10 predicted proteins | sample TergutNt197P4_FD_35276 | JGI IMG/M metagenome (IMG submission 35276)
GGTTTTGTGATGTGGAAAAACCTTTCCTCTCCTATTGTTTCAACCGCTCTCGCACCCTTTGATTCTACCAACAAAAAATATCTACACCCTTCACCGATAGGATGTAACTATTTTATGAACGACCATATTCAAAAGAAATAAAACGGCGCTCCTGTAATCAATTAAGGGGCGTTTTTCGCCGCTTTTATGCGATTTACAAGACTCAATACAATCTTTTATAGCACAATTCACCTTTACGAAGATTTTACAAAAATTTTACGCAAAAACATATTGACAAGTATCTATGCGTTGAATATAATATACACATAGACCATTATCAATGTGAGGTGAATGAAAATTGAACGGAAGCTATATGGAAAACACTTTGTTCTTCAAAGCCCTCGGCGATACCAACAGACTTATGATTGTTGATATGCTCTCCTGCGGGGAGTTATGCGGGTGCAGTATTTTGGAAAAATTCAACATCACGCAGCCGACCCTATCCCACCACATGAAAATACTTTGCGATTGCGGCCTTGTAATGGGACGCAAAGAGGGCAAGTGGACGTACTACACTTTGAACGAACAGACGGTACAAAAATTCAAGGACTTCCTAACCGCGATAACAAGCAGCAAAGAAGATTGTATTTGCAAAGGGTGTGAATGTGACTGTGAAAAAGAATAAAACGCAAGGAATAGGATTTTTTGAGAAGTATCTGACCGTATGGGTGCTGCTCTGTATGGCGGCGGGTATTCTTATCGGTAAATATTTTCCTGATGTTCCGGCTTTCCTGGGAAAGTTTGAGTACGCGCAAGTATCCGTTCCGATTGCGATACTTATATGGCTTATGATTTACCCGATGATGATGAAAGTGGATTTTGCAAGTATAAAAAACGTCGGTAAAAATCCAAAGGGATTATATGTTACATGGATAACAAATTGGCTGATAAAGCCGTTTACCATGTTCGGGATAGCTGCTCTGTTTTTCTATGTACTATTCAAAAATCTGATCCCTGCGGATTTGGCAAAGGATTATCTCGCGGGCGCGGTATTGTTGGGAGCCGCCCCATGTACGGCAATGGTATTCGTGTGGAGCCATCTAACAAAAGGCAGACCCGCATACACGGTAGTACAGGTCGCAACGAACGATATAATTATTCTTATTGCGTTTGTGCCAATCGTCAAGTTCCTGCTCGGCGTCAGCGATATTGCTGTTCCGTGGGATACTCTGTTTTTGTCGGTGATTCTCTTTGTTGTTATACCGCTTACGGCGGGGATACTGACGAGGACACTCGTAATAAAGAAAAAAGGCGAGGGCTATTTCAAAGACAAATTCATCCCCAAATTTAACAATACGACAATTATGGGATTGCTCCTTACGCTGATTATCATTTTCTCATTCCAAGGCGATGTAATCCTCGGCAATCCGTTACATATTGTTTTAATTGCCGTGCCGCTGATTATACAGACGTTTTTAATTTTCTTTATCGCTTACTTCGCGGCAAAGGTAATTAAACTCCCACATGATATAGCCGCCCCTGCCGGAATGATTGGAGCAAGCAATTTCTTTGAGCTTGCCGTTGCGGTAGCGATAGCTTTGTTCGGGGCTTCTTCCCCTGTAGCTTTGGCAACTATCGTGGGTGTGTTGACGGAAGTTCCCGTTATGCTATTGCTTGTTGCTATTGCGAACAAAACAAAAAAGTGGTTCCCGGTAACTTAGGATTAGTCCAGCCAATGAAAAAGCGTTTATTTAATTTGAAAAATAAAACCATGAAAGAGGTATGTGAAATGGCTAAAAACTGGTATCCCGTGATTAACGCGGAAACTTGCATTGAGTGCGGCAAGTGCGTAGACAAATGTACTCACGGCGTTTACGACAAAGGCAGTCCGCAAAAACCTGTTGTCGTCTACCCTGACGGTTGTATTGACCAATGCCACGGGTGCGGCAATCTTTGTCCGACAGGCTCTATAACCTATAAAGGCGAACATGAAAATCCAAATAAAAATAAAGGGAGAGAAACAACCATGAAAAACTTAAACACCACTACCGACTGCAGATGCAACACCGATTGCGGGTGCAACGCAACTGCTGCGGCTATGGAGCAGGCGACAAAAAATCTCTTGATCGAATGGCGTCATCTTGATGTAGACGGCGAAACCTGCGACCGTTGTTATGACACAGGGGAAAATCTTGCCGCAGAAGTAAAGCGGCTTAATAGGGCGTTAAGCCCGCAAGGTATTGAAGTAAAATACGTTGAGATAAAGCTCAATGAGGATCAAGTTGCCGAATCAAACGGTATTCTCTTTAATGGTGTCCCTATTGAAAATATTTTGAATATTGAGGTTTCGCAAAATTTCTGCGGTTCCTGTTCAGATTTAGTGGGAAAAGATATTTACTGCCGGACGATAAAATTTGAGGGCAACGAGTATGAGGACATTCCGGCGAAAGCTATCCGTCAAGCGGCGCATAAAGCGTTGGGACTTAATGTTGATACACCTTCAAATTCCGCTTGCTGTACCGACGAAAGCGATTGCGGCTGTGGCTGCGGCGATACTCCGCCTACAAAAACCTTGACGATTTATGACCCTGCCATGTGTTGTTCTACAGGACTTTGCGGCGTTAGCGTTGACCCCGAATTATTGCGTATATCAGCGGCTTTGGAAACGCTGAAAACGTGCGACACCAAAATAGAAGTAAATCGCTATAATCTGACAAACGCGCCGGAAGAATTTGTAAAGAATACAGAAGTAAATAAACTCTTGACGGACGAGGGCGTTGACGTGCTACCTATCATAGTTGTTGACGGAAAAATCGTTATGACAAAACGCTACCCCCGAAATGATGAATTTGTAAAGCTGCTTGATATTACTTGCGATTGCTTGCAAGGCGCTTGCCCTACTGCTACTGATGACGCCTGTGGCTGCGGTTGTGAAACCGAAGAACCCGTCAAAGATAATTCTTGCGGCTGTGACAGTAAAAAAAGTTGCTGTTAATCGGAGGGGCGGAACATGAAAAGGGCTATGATTGACCCTGCGAAATGTAATAATTGCTCACATTGTCTTGTCGCGGAAAAATGCCCGACAAAAGCCGTTATCAGAGAAGAAGCGACAGACAAGCCGTGGATTGACTTTTACCATTGCAGGGGTTGTATGAAATGCAAGGAATTTTGCGAACATCAATCCATTATTGAGGAAACAAAGCCTTGTGACGGTGGATTTTCGCCCGGTTGGTAATCACAAAAAAAGGAGTTTGAATTTATGCAAGCATTTAATTTAGCGCAAATGACTTTGACAAAATACCTGTTTTACACAGGCAAGGGCGGCGTTGGTAAAACCTCTGCCGCCTGCGCTACCGCCGTTACCCTTGCGGACAACGGCAAAAAGGTGTTGCTGATAAGCACCGATCCGGCCTCAAACTTGCAAGACGTTTTCAGCACCAATCTTTCAAGCAGAGGAACGCCGATCAGGGAAGTGCCGGGGCTTGTGGTTGCCAATCTTGACCCTTTGCAGGCGGCGGCAGAATACCGCGAAAGCGTTATCGCGCCATATCGCGGCAAATTACCCGAAAGCGTCATTGTCAATATGGAAGAACAGCTATCCGGCTCCTGTACGGTTGAAATCGCCGCCTTTAATGAGTTTTCAAATTTCATAACCGACAAAAAGGCGCAGAGCGAATACGACTACATTATTTTTGACACCGCGCCGACAGGACATACACTCCGAATGTTGCAGCTTCCGTCAGCGTGGACTAATTTCATAAGCGAAAGCACACATGGCGCGTCATGTTTGGGACAGCTTGCGGGATTGGAAAGCAAAAAGGCGATCTACAAAAAAGCGGTTGAAACATTGTCGGACGGGAAATTAACGACGCTTATTCTTGTTTCCCGCCCTGAAAGCTCACCGCTCAAGGAAGCGGAAAGAGCGTCAAAGGAGCTTGCCGAGCTTGGTATTCACAATCAGATTTTAGTTATTAACGGCGTTTTGATCGCCCATGACGATAATGTTTCAGAAAGCCTTTATAACAAACAGCAAAAGGCGCTTGTGGAAATCCCGGCAGGGCTCAAGGATATTACGGCTTATTCCGTTCCGCTCCGCGCCTACAACATAACCGGCATGGAAAATGTGCGTAATCTGCTTGCGAAAGATAATTTTATACCTTCCGGCGACACGTTGAAAACCGCCGATATACCGAAACTCGACAAGGTGATTGATGATTTATATAAAAGCGGCAAAAGGGTTGTTTTCACAATGGGCAAGGGCGGTGTTGGTAAAACTTCGGTTGCCGCTGCTGTTGCGCTCGGTTTGTCCGCCAAAGGTAAAAAGGTACACTTAACGACTACCGACCCCGCCGCTCACTTGAAATTTGTCATAGATGAAAACAGCGGTATCAGCATAAGCCATATTGACGAAAAAGCGGAATTAGAGCGTTATCAAAACGAAGTGCTTGCCAAAGCGCGGGAAACCATGTCGGCAGATGATGTAGCCTATGTTGCGGAAGATTTACGCTCCCCCTGCACACAGGAAATCGCTGTGTTCCGTAAATTTGCCGAAATCGTGGAACGCGCGGACAATGAAATCGTTGTGATAGATACCGCCCCCACAGGGCATACATTACTGTTGCTTGACGCTACACAAAGCTATCACAAAGAGGTAAAGCGTACACAAGGCGACATTCCCGAAACGGTTAAAAAACTGCTTCCACGGCTTCGTAATGCGGACGAAACGGAAGTGATTATTGTTACTCTTGCGGAAACCACGCCCGTCTATGAAGCCATGCGTTTAGAGGAAGATTTGAAACGCGCCGGAATAGCGACGAAATGGTGGGTAATCAATTCGTCCATGTACGCGACTGAAACGACCAATCAGCTTTTGAAAGCAAAGGCAAGCCGTGAAATCGAATGGATCAGCAAGGTGGATGAAATATCAGACGGGCATTTCGCCGTTATTAGGTGGAGCGACGGGGACATTACAGGCGAAAAATTACTTGCCGTATGAAAGGGGCTTTGTGATGAAAGCATACGTTGACAAAAGAAAATGTTATTCCGATAATCGTTTGTGTAAACCGATAACGGAATGTCCCGTACAAGCAATAAAATGGATTGAAGATGAGGACGAACCGCTCGGCTCCCGCATTGAGATTGACGAAGAAAAATGTACGGGGTGCGGAACCTGTGTGCCGCTATGTTGCGGGGACTGTATTGAACTTAAATAGGAGCGTGTAAAAAATGCCGTGTGAAAGTGTAAAAGAGTGTGCGTGTCCAAAGAAAAATTGTCGGTACAATGCCAAATGTTGCGATTGTATCAGTTTTCACCTGCGGGAAGGAGAAAAAGACTATCTTCCGTATTGCCTGTTTCCTCACAGCGACAAGAGCATGGTGAGTGTATACCGCAAGCTGAAAGAACGGTATGAAGGAAATCAAGAAGAACCCATGCAGGATAAAACAAAGGTTGCGTTTATCTGCGTTCACAATTCCTGCCGCTCTCAAATTGCAGAGGCTCTTTGCCGACACCTTGCGGGTGATATTTTCGATTGTTACAGCGCAGGAACAGAAACAAAACCGCAAATCAATCAAGACGCTGTGCGGCTGATGAAACAGCTTTACGATATTGACATGGAAAAAACGCAGTATTCAAAATTGTTATCTGATATACCGCCCGTTGATATAGTTGTCACAATGGGCTGTAATGTGGAGTGTCCGTATCTGCCCTGCCGTCGCCGCGAGGATTGGGGACTTGACGATCCGACAGGAAAAAGCGATGATGAATTTATGCGAGTGATAAAAATTATTGAAGAAAAAATATTGCTATTAAAGAACGAATATAAATGCCAATAATTCTTTTTGTGGAGATAACCGAAGTCATGTATCACTCGCCCCACTCGTATCACGAATGATACGAGTGAAGCAAGTGAATGATATTTATGGTCATCGTCAAATTTAATCGGGAAATGGATTCGGGTCAAAGGATAGCGCAAGACCGACAGCGACGTTGCCCGTCGCGCCGTCCCTGCGGACATCACAGCGGCGGCGCAGCTCCCCGACAAAAGTTTTGGAGTTCATTTGCCGATAGCCGTTGTCCTTCGCCCAACAGGTATAGCGAAAGTATAAATCGCTCGTCGGCAGACGGTTCTTGTCTTTTTCGATTGTGTTTCGCTGAGAAAAGAGCCGAATATGTCCGTCTCCTGCCGGTATTCGTCAATGGCAGCCTGTACCTTTTCAGGAACGGTCAGCCCCTCGCAGGTCAGCAGACGGTAGCCCTGTATCAGCCAATTCAAGATACCGCTCATGCTGTCCTTTCTCCGAAACAGTTTTTTCAGCCCTGTGTCCTGTTCCTCCGGCGTGAAATGTCGGTCAAAGGGTATCAGCTTGACCCTGCCGGAAGAAAAGACCGTATCGTCCGACGCACGGGGCAAATGGTTGGTGTTGACAAAAATCTTGAACTCCGGCGCGAACTCCACAGGGTTTTCATGCAGATACCGCGCCGTGTAGGTGTCGCCGCCCGTAAGCTGTTTGACAAGAGCGATATTCAATTCCAAGCCTTTTTCCGGCTCCGGCATATTCACGAGCCGCGCCCCTTTCAGGCGGGCGATGTCAGGCGAAGCCGCCGCGCCGTCGTTGGGACGGCGGGCGAGCGTCTGCGGCTGTATTGTCCGGGCGTAATCGCCGAGAACGTGCGCCACGGTTTCAGAGAGCGTCGTTTTACCGTTGCGGGTAGTGCTGCCGTATAGGATAAAGAAACATTCAAGAGCTGTTTCACCCGACAGGCAATAACCGAGAGCCTTTTGCAAAAACCGTGCCGTTTCGGTATCGCCGGACATGACCTCACCGATGAAGCGCATCCACCGTTCACATACCGCGCTGTCGCTGTATTTCACCCGCGAGATTTTCGTGATATAGTCCTCCGCCCTGTGAGGGCGCAGGACTGATTCAGAAAGAGAATACGTCCCATTTTGGCAGTTGAACAATGTCCGATCACGGTCAAAGGCGTTGAGGGTTTTCGGAGCGATGGAACGGGCGTCGGAGAGCAAACCTTCGCGCCGCCTGCGGCTATGAAAGCCTGATGTATATTTCATAAAGGCTTTACCTTCCTCGCTCCCGTCGTCGAGTGTTTCGGCGTATTTGGCGAGAGCCTGAGAGAAGTCCTTACACCGTTCCATAACCCACAAGCCGCCATCGTCTTTGAGCCACCGCTTGCCGTTGTAGGTGTACCATGTTTTTGCCTCCACCACATAGCATATCGCCGCACTGTGCAAGTCGTAGAACAGGCGGGCGATCCCGATGTCGTTGTGAGGATATTCGGCGTTATCCTCTATGTGTTTTTCTTTGAAAAGGGTAAAATAATCCATTATCGTGATACCTCCTTATTCCTTTCCTGATGGGGTAAATGCTCCGCGATAAACGCTTTGAGCCGGTCGGGGATTTTGCGTATCGCTCCGATAAATTCCTTGACCTCACTCCATAAGCGTTCGTAATTTGCTTTCCATGTGTCACGGTCACGGGCGATAGCATTGACGTTCTGCTTCAGCGTGGTTATTTGACTGTTCAAGTCACGGATATTTCCATTGAGCGTATCAATTTTATCCTGCGCTTTCTTTTCGGCGGTGACGGATTTCTTGGCGAGTGTTTTCAACTTCGCAGCTTCATCGGCGGTGAAGTGAACGCCGGGAACAAGCGGTATCGGATGACCCATTTCCTCAACCTCTTTGATGGTCGCTTTCGCCTTTTCCTTGACGGTGATTTGTTCATTGAGATTGTCGAGCCGCACCTTTTTCTTTTCAGACTTTTCATCAAGGGCGGCGACGGCGTTCTGCTTACGTTCAATGTCGGCGGCTAACTCGGCGGCTTGTATTCTGTCCTGTTGGATTTTGTATTCGAGAACTTCTAAATGTTCCGTTGTGGAGCCGCGTTCACCGCGCTCAAAATCCTCAAACCCGGCAGCCTTCATGTGTTCATGGTATCGGTCTTGCAGAAACGAGTACGAATTGCGCGTGACCGTCTTGCCGTCACGCTCCACCGTCATACGGAGCGGCCACTTCATGGACTGTGTTATTTGCGGGATAACCTCTTTCAGCTTTCCGGCTTTTTCCGGGTCCGCGTTGTTCTTTTTGAAGTAGAGCTTTTTCTCTACTACAGGAACATAAACGACGTGCAGATGATAGTGATAAATGTCTCGCCCCAGCTTTTCCGACAGCATAGAATTTCTCTCGTCGGCGTGCATGACGGCCGAGATAATATAGTCCTCGCTCCCGGCTTCTTTAATTGCCTCACAGTACGCTTCCTCATAGAATTTTTTAGCGAACTCGTACCCGCCTCGCTCGTCAAAATATGTTGTGTTGATGTCATAAACGAACTCGCAAAAAAGTTTCGCGTCGGGCTTCGTGCCGTGCTTGACGATTTTCCTTTCAGCCAATAACCTGTCGAAAGTTTCCTGATAAGTTTCCGGTGTTCCGTCCTCTCTCAGACAGCGCCGGAAATGGACGTTGAGGTCGGCGCGTTCAAGCTGAACATCGCCGTTAAAATATTCCTCGTTTTTGCGTTCGTTGTGACGCTCGACCGTGTTGAAACTGACGGGCTGATATGCTTTGTTTCTTACGACTGTTTTGTGTGCCATGTGATTTTTTCCTCCTTGAAAATGATAGCCCCTCGGCAGTACGCTGACCGCTTCGGGGCTTCGGGGTTACTGCTGTGTGTACCGTTTCTACCGGGCAGGACGGGGGAAAACGCGGGGTACGTTTCACGCCCTTTTTCAAAGGACGTGACCCACTAACGCACTTTCCGGCGTTGCCGGCAAAGTGCGAGTGGGCGCTGCCGCGGGCTTCGTGCAGGCTTAACCGTTCCGCCCCGGCGTTCCGGCTTGCCCGCCCGTCAAAATCGTGCCGCTGCCGCAAGCGCCGCGCCCCGATTTTGTTCGCGTCTGCGGACGCGGGAACGGGGGACGATGGACGGGAGTTTTACCCGCGCAGGAAAAATGCTAACTGGCTTTGCCGTCTTTGGCAATGTCATTCTTGATAAGCCGTAACAGCTTATCGTTGAAATCCTCCTTGCTTGTTTTGCTGAAAAAGATTTGCACATGGTAGGTTGCCCCTCCGATTTTTTTCGTAAAGGTGTTGTTGGTTTTTTGGTTTTGCATAAGCGTCTCCTTTCGATTGGTTGCAATTTTGGCAATAAAAAAACCGCCCATGTCGTTGGCGCGACATAGGCGGCGGTTGTTGAAAAATATTTATACTGCTTTGGCTTGCGCGGTTTGTTTTGAAGGTTGCTTTTTGTAATACCCCCTCTCTTTCCTTTCGAGATAATTTCGGCGATAGCGTTCCCGTTCTTTTTCCTTGCGCTCCTGCTCCGCCAGTTCCTCCGGTGTGGGTTGACACCCGGTGTCGGGCAATTCATACTCGCCGATAAAGTTCAGATGTATTTCTACCTTCTGCGGAGAAGTTTTTACATACAAGTTTTCTTTTGCATGGACAACGATTTTTTCTATAAATTCGTGAATCATGACCGGGGTGATTTCCTCAAAATCCGTATAGCGTTCCACCAGCTTCATAAACCGTTCGGCGCGTCCGTTGTGACCCTCATACTTTTTCACCGCTGCGTGGATTATCTCAATCTCTTTTTCAAGCGCGGCTTGTTCGCCCCCGTAGGTTTGAGTGAGGGAGTCAAAACGCTTTTGAGGGAGCCGTCCGAGGGCGTTGTCCTCATAGATTTTATTGAGTAATTGTTCCAACTCACCGTGACGGGTTTTACAAAACGCAAGCCGCTTTTGTTGTGCCTTGACTTCATCCGTCTGCTGCGCGATTAGCATTTTCCTGATAGAGTTTTCTAAAGCGGCCTTGTCCGTCCGGGCATGATCGGCAATTCCTTTTATGGTGTCGCGTACCAAATCAAGTACATTTTCAGCAATTATGCGGCGGCTCGTAGTACAAAGAGTTTGATAGTGGTGTTCTATTTTATCGAAAGAACCCCGGTAACTTCCGCATTGGGCGTATGCCTGTTTTCCTCTTGCCTCGGGACGGAAAATATACATCTTGCCGCCGCACTCCGAACAGTAGAGCAGACCTGCCAGCGGGTGAAGGTTGCCCCTCTTGTCGGCACGTTTCCGTTTCATGTTTTGGTAGACCCGCTGAGCGTTCTCAAAGGTTTCGCGGTCGATGATAGGTTCATGGACATTTTCAAAAACAACCCATTCACTCTCGTCTGCGTAAGTGGCGTGTTTATCTTTCAAGTGTTTATACGTTTTGAAATTCACAACGTCGCCGCAATATTCCCGGTTCTTTATCATTCTCTCGACCGTGATGAGATTCCATGAATAGGGGTCTTTGACGCCACGCTTAACCCATTTACCCATGCCTTTCATGGCTTGGTAATGGGCGGGGACAGGAATTTTATTTTCGGTAAGGTGACAAGCGATTTGAAATAACCCGTTGCCCTCCATACATAATTGAAAGATTTGACGGACGATCGCGGCAGCTTCCGGGTCGATAATCCAAAAATCTTTCCTTTCGGGGTGTTTCATATAACCGTAGGGTGGAGGGCTGAGAGGTTTCCCGGTCATGCCTTTTGCCCTGTACGCCGACTTCACTTTTTTGGAGCAGTCTTTCGCGTACCACTCTGACATGATGTTGATAAACGGAGCCATTTCAAGGGTTTCGGGGTGTATGCTGTCAATGCTGTGGTTGATGGCGATAAATCTTACATTGTTTTTGCGAAAAATTTCCATCGCTATCCCGACTTGAACATGGTCGCGTCCCCAGCGTGTCAAGTCTTTCATAACGCAAATACCGACCTTGCCGCTCTCTATGTCCTCCATCATTTGTTGATAACCCGAACGGTCAAAGAAACGCCCGGATTCGTCATCGTCAGTGTAGTGGCGAATGTTACCGAACCCCTGCGACTTGGCGTAGTTTTCAAGTTGGAGTTTTTGATTTTTGATGGAGTTGCTGTCCCCATCACGTCCCTCGTCACCCGACGAAAGGCGTTCGTATAATGCCGTTATTTTCATATTTTCCTCCTGTCGGAAGTCCGGCACATGGATTATTGGTTGTTTTGTGGCTGTCATTATATCCCTCCCTTTGAAAATATTGTTCCCCCGCAGGTAGAACCCGATTCACCGCCACAGCAGACAACAGAAAAGTGCCGTATTTCCAATGTTTTTTACGACTTCGGTGAAGAAGTCCCCTATATAATATACCTTCTTGAAGCGTCATGGATGGCGCAAAGTGATGCCAAGGTCAAAACATCCCAAGAAAGCAAGCGCCGAGGCGATAGAAGCCTCAAAAAAATTAAAGATCTGTGCCAATGGATAGATGGGAGAATATTACAAGTTGGGTATTATAAGGTTCGCCTAATGTTTCAGGACGAAGCAGGGTTTGGAAGGATCAACAAACCAAAATACTGTTGGTGTTACAAGGGATATCGGCCGACCACCCCATGCCTGCACATAAGAGAATACCGTTATGCATATGGAGCGGTGGAACCGCGGACAGGCGAATCGTTTTATCTCGTACTTCCTTACTGCAATACCGATTGCATGAACATATTCTTGCAAGAATTATCAGCAACTTATCCGGACGAATTCATCTTGTTAGTCGCTGATGGAGCATCCTGGCATAAATCAAAAGCCTTAGACATCCCGAAAAACATAAAGATTATCCACCTGCCCCCATATACGCCGGAGATGAACCCTATTGAGGCGATATGGAAGGAGATTCGTAAGCGTGGTTTCAGAAACGAGATCTTCCAAACCTTAGAGAAAGTCGTTGACAGACTTTGTGAAACCATTCGTTCATTAACGAAAGCTGACACCCAAAG
>JGI24705J35276_12237556_pt1 | contig 11780 bp, 17 predicted proteins | sample TergutNt197P4_FD_35276 | JGI IMG/M metagenome (IMG submission 35276)
ACGTCTGCCACGAGAACCGTCCCTACTGGCAAGCACTTTTCTCCGTCCCCAGGTGTTCACCCACGTCTGCCACGAGAACCGTCCCTACTGGCACGCCTCACTTAAAAATTAGTCTCTACCATTGTTTTGAGTTGCATAATACCAAATTGCTGCTATTATAATAATTGCTGCAACTGCTAAAACTATCCACATCCAAGTTGTAGTAGTCATATTGTTTGTTAATGGATTTGTTGTTGTTGTTCTTGTAGCAGCATACCCTGTATTGTTTCTTACACCATCTACACCTGTACGAGTAGTATTATAATTATTTGTACCATTTATTCCTGTTCTGCTCGCACCATCTGTTCCAGTTACTCCATTGTTTGTATGATTAATACCATTTGTATTAGTTACTCCATTATTTAAGTGGTTAGTAGTGTTTGTTCCAGTAGTAGTTTTTACAACATTATGAGTTGAATTTCCTGCTTTATTTAAAGAATGTGTTATTTGATTTCCTAAATTAGTTGCTCCTATATCCCCATCAATATCAGTTGCAAAACATAAACCACAAAATAATGAAGAAACTATTATAGCTAAACCTACAATTAAACTTTTCTTTGCCATAAATACCTCCATATATTTTTCTATTACATTAATATGACACCTCAAAAATTCCTTAACGAAATTTTTTCAGCATAGGTTTAGTATTGTTTTTTCAGGTTAAAATATTCTAACAAATTTTGATAGAATAGTCAGTTTTTATTCGAAATATTTATATTTTCAATTTTAGCATTCAGTTCTCTTGCAACAATGTTTTGAATTTTTGCTATTTGTTCTGTATTTAAAATAGAAGTTTTTACAACAACACTTACAATGTTATTATTTACCAAAATTGCCACATCTTCAAATCCCCTGTTTTTTATTAAATTTTCTGCAATCATTGTTCCGTTTTTTATATTTGTTATATTGCTAATCTCTTGTGTGGCTATTGCTTTTTGTTCTACCGAAACTTCCATCGAGTCTATCATTTTTTGATATGTTGTTATCATTTCAGAATACATTATATCTCGCTCTAATCTAGTTTTTGTGAAATAATCGTAATTATCCTTTTCTTCTTTATTATCATTTGGAACAACAGCTGTTTCAGTTTCATTTTCAGAAGCAGTGTCTGAATTAACTAATTGAACGTCTCCAATGTTAACACTGTTTGTTTCAGCAGATACCTCCATATAATTTTTTTCATTATAATTGTAATTTAAATACCCAACTGTTATCAAACATACAGATATTACCAGTAATGTTATTTGTTTTCCTTTTTCTTTCATATTATCCTCCCATCTCAAAAACTTGAATCTTGTGTGTTGCAATTCCAGTTACAGCTTCTACAGCAGAAATAATATTTGTCTTTATTCTTATATCATTTGCTCCCTGTGCAGTTATAATAGCACCTTCAACTCTTGGCATTGTTGTTTTTTCAGTTGCTGGCTTGGAGCTTGCATCCATCACAATATCTTTTTTATTATCTTCAGTTTCTATAGTTCGTGTTCCACCAGATGTATCTTTTTCTTCTGTTATACTCGTACTGGAATTTATATTATACATTGGAACAATACTACTGCTTTCCGAATATGTAATAAGAACAAATACTTCCCCAACTCCTTCTATTTTTGATAATATTTTTTCCAATCTACTTTCCAAATCACTTGACGATTTATCATTATCATCAAACATTGCGAGCTCCACTCCAACTATATTTTCAAAATCTATACTTTTCTTATTGTCATCTTTAATAATTTTATTAATTATTATTAAAGATATTACTAAGATTAATAGAAAAACTATAAGATTTTCTATTCGTTTCTCTTTGTTTTGAAATATTTTTTTAAATTTTTCCATGGTTTTCACCTCTCAAATAATTTAATATAAATTTAAAAACAGCTTCCAAACATAATATATACTTCTTCACTCAATGAAAATTTTGCTAACTGCAATCTCATAATTAATAGAAATCCAGTCTTTTAACTCATTAATTTTCTTTTCATCAATTTCGCAATTTATATTTTGATTAATTTCTACCTTTTTAATATTAGTATTGTTCCCATTTTCTCTAACTTTTAAAATAATTTTCTCAATATTTTCATAATCTTTATCAAAATTTATTTCTAAATTTAAAATTTCAAATCCGCAACCTTCCACTTCTTCTTTCAATTTCAATTTTATTCCTTCAATATATACATCTTTAATGCCGTTTTCATCAACTTGTATTGTGCTAACTTCTTCAATTTTAAAAAATTCTGAGAAGTCTATCTCTTTATTCAAATTATTAACAATTGGACTTAAAATTGTAAAAATAATATAAATCCCAATTACAACTTTTACATATTTTTTATTATTCCCTTCAGGCAAAATCATTTCAATTATAATAGATATAACAATTGCTACAATTATTCCTTCACACCAAGCTTTTACAAATTGCATCTTTCACCTTTCTTCAAACTCACCTGTACATTAATGAACTGTTGGTCATTTTAATAACAAGAGTTATTCCAATTATAAACATAACCGATATTGAGAATAATATTGCTAGAAGTATTTTATAACTTTCTGAAATTTGATATATTAGTTTTACAATTTTTTCATCTGCCACAACTTCACATACTGCGGAAGTTAAATAAAACGATATCCAAAGAATTGCAAGTTTCAATATTGGTACAATAACAATCCCTATTATAATTATTACTCCAATTATTCCAACAGAATTTTTTAAAATATTTCCACAGCCAATTACAGTCTCTGCAGTATCTCCTAAAATTTTTCCAATTACTGGTATAAAATTTGTAACAGCCGCTTTTGCAGTTTTTGCAGTTATTCCATCAACCGTACTACTTAATGTTCCTTCAATTGATAACACACAAGTAAATATTGTTAATATTATTCCCAAAAACCACACAACTGAAGATTTGAAAAAACTCGATAGCTTGTCTATTTGTATTTTGTCAGAAAAGTTAGATACTATTCCTAAGGTTATTCCAACTAATAAAAATGGTATTACAAGTACATTTACAATGTTGCCTATGAAATTTGTCATAAATAGCAATACAGGTTGTGCAATACTGCTTGATGTTATATTCCCAGTTGTTAACATTAAAGTTATCATTAGTGGTATTAGCAAATTCATAAAATCAATTATGTTTTGTATTGTATCTCTTGTTATAGCCATTACTGAAACAAAGCTGTTTATTACCACTGTAACTATTAGTAAATATTGAATAAAATATGCAACTTTACTAGCTGAGCTGTTACCTAAACCTTCTATAATTGATTTGAAAATGCTATGTATAATAACTATAAGAATAACATTTATCATTAAATATATTGCTGATCTTATTTCATTACCAACTATGTTTCCTATGTTCCCTAATAAAAATTTGGTATCTAGTTTTCCAGTCAGGCTTTTATTAAACAGTTCTTCATAATTCATATCTGGAAAGCTTGTCTTTGTGTAATTTTTTGCAGAATTTAAAAAATCAGATATGCCTAAAATATTTTTTTGTGAACTAATTATTTCTTCCATACAGTGTTCCTTTCAAGGATTATACAAACGCCCCGTCCCTCTGTATAATTCTATATAGTAAGCAATCTAGTTAAACTCTCCAATGTAGTTGCAATAACTGGAATTGACATTGTTATTACAATTAACTTTCCTCCCAAGTCTATTTTATTTGCGATAGCACTTTCACCTGTGTCTTTACATATACTTACTGCATATTCTGTTAAAATAGATATCCCAGTAATTTTAATAAGCAAAGAAATAAATTGATTGTTATAATTTGAACTATTTGAAAAAGTATTAATAAATTCAATAATGCTTTTTATAATATCCATTGAAATAAAAAGTATTATTGCTCCGCCAATTAATATTGCATATATTGCAAATTCTTTTTTATATTCTTTTAAAACTATTGTAATAATCAATGTTATTAATCCTATCCCAATAATTTTAATAAATTCCATCATAGATTAAATACCGTCCTTACTGTTGTAAAAAGTGTGCTAATTTCTTTTATAACAATTGTTAGAACTATAACTACTCCAGCCAAACTTGTCATCATTGCTTGGTCGTCCCTCCCAGCTTTACTCAAAACCTGATGCAACACTGCAACAAGAATTCCTATTCCAGCTATTTTAAATAATAAATTCACTTCCATACAGTATTCCTTTCAAAAAATATACAAATGCCCCGTCCCTCTGTATATTTTTTACATTAATATAATTACAATAGCCAATCCAAGTACTGTACCCAATGTTTTATATAATTTTATGTTTTTGTTTTTCTCATATTCTGCTTTTTCTATTTGTTTATCAATAAAATTGCTGGTTAATTCTATTTCGCCAATTTGCCCATCTTTGTTAGTTTTACCTAAAAGCTTCCCAAGCATTTTTATTGTTTCTTTATCTTCTTTATTAGTAATTGTTTTATTTTCATCAACAGCTTCAAACCATGCCCCAGATACGCTATTCCCTTCTAACCTGTTTATTGTATCTATAAAAATATTTTCATTTTCCTTATAAATAATATGTGAAATTTCGTTAAATATATCTTTAATTGGTTCATATGTGAATTCGATTTTTGTTTTGAACATATTAAGTGCATTTTTTATTTTCTTTAATTCAACCACTCTGTTATCAAAACTTTTGGCCTTTATGTTCCCTATATATATACATATACAAAGTATAGCAGTTAAAATAATAATCTTCATCAAAAAAAACATGTTATCCACCTTTGCCTGTCCATATATTATTCTATATATGCTATAATAAAAAAAATAGAACAAAAAACAAGAGAGTTTATTTAATCTCTCTTGTTTTTTTGTTACTTGTAAGTGATCAATGCTACCACAAAAGCAGTAAGGCCTGAATTGCATGCTATCTCAAACCAGTTATCCTTTTTCCAAAGTTTCCCACATACAACATTTACTCCAAAGAATACAAATCCTGCAACCAAAGCATAAGCAATCCGTCCTAACATAATAATTCTCCTTTGCCGTACACGGCGTTGCGTAAGTTGTTAAAATATTGTAACTATCTTAATTATAGCATATTTTTATATAATGTTCAAGTTTTGGCCTTTTAGCCCTTTAGAGTCTCGTATTTACCATTGCTTTTATTTATGCCATATACCAATTTAGCTTGTCCTTTAATATTCTCATCTAAGAAAATTAGTCTTTCAAAAATACGTTTACTAATTAATGCTTTAAAAATAGAGTTTAAGTTAATGTCTTCAAAACTAGCACCATGTGCAGTAAAAATTCCTTTACATCCAGAGCACATCGCATAATTTATAGCATCTATATCTTCTTCTCTTCCAATTTCATCTGCAACAATAATTCTTGGAGCCATAGACCTTACCATCATTTTCATTCCAATACTTTTCGAAACATTTTCTATAATATCTGTTTTTATTCCGACATCATTTTGTGGTACTCCTTTATATAATGCCGCAATCTCTCCTCGCTCATCAACAACTCCAACATTTATCTTCTTTGAAAGTTGTCTAACAACATCTCTTAATAATGTTGTTTTTCCGTACCCCAGGCGAAGAAACTATAAGTGTATTATAGATTGTATTATTTTCGGCATTTATTATATATTTTAAAATTTTGTTACTACTTCCTATAATTTGTTTTGCAATCCTAAAATTTAAACTATATACATTATTAATGTTAATAACCTTTCCATTTTCAAAAACACATGAGCCGGTTATTCCAACTCTGTGTCCGCCTTTTACAGTTACAAACCCTTCTGCTATTTGGCTTTGATATGTGTATATAGAATTTTCACAAACAAGCTGTAAACAAGATATAATCTCTTCTGTTGTAATTATATGTTGTATTGTTTTTTCACTATCATTAAACTTTAAAATTATTGGCCTCTGTGCACGAATACGAATTTCTTCTAAATCATTAAACCTATTTAATATTCCTTTAGAGATTTTTTCACTTAAGCTACTTGGAAAATATTTCAATACATTTTTCATGTTCAGGACAACCTCCTGTAAGATATATATTCATAGTAATAATAAATAGAACAAAAAAATGAACACTTTTCTCCGTCCCCAAGTGTTCATTTCCTCCAATTTAGTATCTGGTTATTAAAATTTTCTTCTTCATCTTCTATTATATCAGTCGGTTTTTTCTTTTTTGCAAATTTATTTAATTTTGGTTTCTCCTTATGAGCATTATATTTCGACTGTGCAAGTGCTTCGTCTACTGTAAGTGTTTTTTCATAATCAATAATATTCTTAACTGGTAGCTTGTATATTCCTTCAACATACACATCCTTTTTAGACGGTTTTTGCATTACAGATAAGTGCAAATATCTATCTATTATTGCTCTATCTTTTCTGCTTAATAAATCCAATTCTTCTCTTAAATACTTATATCTCCAAATAACATGTCTGTCATATGAATTATATTCCGATTTTTTTAAGTCTTCATAATCATATTCGGCTTTAAATTGATAATTTTCAATAGATATGCTTATACTGCTCCAGCATTTTCTTTTAGATTTTATAAAACATTCTCTTAAAGATTTTATTAACCCATATATATCTGTAATAAGTTTTGAATATTGCTCTTCTTCTATATTAAATAAGCTTGGAATCTCATAACTATTTACATATTTCTTTTTTAAAATTCCTTTAGGCAAATAGTAAAAATACATTTCTCCTACTGATTTTTGATTTGGAACATCAATTATAGAAGCATATAAAAATATACTTTCCCATTTTTCTGGAATCATATAAAATAACTTTTTTTGTATTTCTGAATACAAAACTTTTTCTTCTGGTAAGTTTATCATATATCCTCCGCAATTATTTTTCCAATAAACTCTCGCCCGTCATTTCCATTGGTTTATCTAATTCCATTATATCTAATATTGTTGGGGCTATATCTGCTAGCCTTCCCTCTTTTATTTTTTTATTATTTATTCCTATAATTGTTAAAGGTACTGGGTTTGTTGTGTGAGCAGTATGTGGCTCTCCTGTTTTATAATCTACCATTTGTTCTGAGTTTCCGTGGTCTGCTGTAATTAATAATACTCCATTTTTCTTGTTTACCGCATTTACTACTCGCTTTACACATTTATCTATTGTTTCCAATGCTTTTATAGTTGCTTCTATATTGCCTGTGTGTCCTACCATATCCGGATTTGCATAATTTAATAAAATAAAATCATATTTTTCTTCTTCAATTACTTTTACAACATTATCTGTTACTTCTATGGCACTCATTTCTGGTAATAAATCATATGTATCAACTTTTGGAGATGGTATTAATATTCTGTCTTCTCCTTCATATTGTTTTTCTTCTCCTCCATTGAAAAAGAATGTTACATGTGCATACTTCTCTGTTTCTGCAATTCTTAATTGTTTTAATCCATTTTTACTTATACATTCTCCTAATGTACCATCTATTTCTTCTTTTTTAAATGCAATTTTTACATTTGGCATAGTCTCATCATATGGTGTCATACAAACAAAATATGGGCTTAGCTTTTTAGTTTTAAACTCATTAAATTTACTATCTACAATACTTCTAGTTATTTGTCTTGCTCTATCTGGTCTAAAGTTAAAAAATATAACTGAATCATTTCCTTCTATTTTAGCTATTGGCTCATTATTTACATTAGTAATTACTGTAGGTACAACAAACTCATCAAATATTTCTTTTTGATAAGATTCTTCTATTGCTACTATTGCTGATGACTCTTTTTCACCTTCGCCATTAACCATTGCATCATATGCTTTTTTTAATCTTTCCCATCTTTTATCTCTATCCATTGCATAATATCTACCTGCTATTGTTGCAATTTTTCCTACTCCTTTTTCAGCTATTTTATTTTCTAGTTCATTTATATAGCCTTCTCCTGAAGCAGGTGGTGTGTCTCTACCATCTAAAAAGCAATGTATAAATACATCTTCAAAATCTTTTCTTTTTGCAAGTTCTAGTATTGCATATAGGTGTCTGTTGTTACTGTGTACTCCGCCATCTGACAATAATCCCATTATATGTAGCTTTGATTTATTCTTTTTACAATTTTCTATTGCTTCTACAAATTCTGGTATACTAAAAAAATCTCCGTCTTCTATTGATTTGTTAATTTTTGCTAAATCTTGATAAATAATTCTTCCGGGCTCCAATATTTGTATGCCCAACTTCAGAGTTTCCCATTTGCCCTTCTGGTAACCCCACATCCAATCCACTTGTGTGAATTATTGTATTTGGGTTTTTCTTTAGTACATCATTTAAGTTCTTCATATCTGCTAATTTGATGGCGTTTCCTTCTGTTTGTTCATTAATTCCAAACCCATCTAATATCATTAGCATTGTTAGTTTTTTACTCATTATTTGTTTACACTCCCTATAACTTATCTAGAATTCACTATTTTACTGAACTCATCTGGATTTAGGCTGGCTCCGCCAACCAATCCACCATCTATATCTGACATGTTAAATAACTCTTTAGCATTTGAAGATTTAACACTTCCACCATATTGGATTATTACTTCTTCTGACACATCTTCACCATATAGCTTTTTAATTTCTTCTCTTATCCATTTTATACTGTTGTTTGCATCTTCTGCAGTTGCTGTTTTACCTGTTCCTATTGCCCAAATTGGTTCATATGCTAATATAATATTCTTTACTTGCTCTTTGGTTAATCCTTCCAAAGCTAATCTTGTTTGTGTTGTTATAATCTCTTCTGTTTTTCCTTCTTCTCTTTCTGCTAAAGTTTCTCCCACACAGGCTATTGGTTTTAAATTATTTGCAAAAGCAGATTTTATTTTTTTATTTACGGTTTCATCTGTTTCTGAATAATATTGTCTTCTTTCTGAGTGTCCTATTATAACATATTCAACTCCAATTGACTTTAGCATATTAGCAGATACTTCTCCAGTATAAGCACCTGTATCTTCAAAATGTACATTTTGTGCACCTATTTTAATATTTGTATTTTGTGCATTTAATATACAGTAAAATAAGTCTGTATATGGCACACATAAAACTACTTCTGCATCTGCATTTTTTACCAATGGTGTAAATTCTTCAATATATTTTATTGCTTCACCTGGAAGCATGTTCATTTTCCAATTGCCTGCAATTACTTTTCTTCTCATTATTACGAGCCCCTTTCATCATCTATATCTATATTTTTTTTAATATCTCTATCTGGTATAGCTTTAATACCTGGCAATATTTCTCCTTTTATAAATCCTACTATAAATTCAAGTGTTGCTCCTCCGCCTGTTGAAATATGTGTAATTTTTTCAGTTACCTCTGCTTTTTTAACAGCAGAAGCGGTCTCTCCTCCACCTACAATTGTTGTAACACCTTGTCCAAGCCTCGATACAGCTTCTGCTATCTCCATTGTTCCTTCTGCCCACTGTTTTTTTTCAAACACACCTAATGGTCCATTCCACATAACAGTTTTCGCTTCTTCTTCTTTTGCTCCTATTCTTCCTGTTCTTTTTAGTTCCTCAGAATATAATTTTACTGTTTTAGGTCCAATATCAAAAATTCCCATATCGTCTGGAATCTTATTTGTTTCTTCTGACCATTCAATAATTTGACTTTGTGTATCATCAATTCCTTTTCCAATTTTCACATCAACTGGCAATAATAATTTAACACCTTTTTCACTTGCACTTTCCATTATTTTTTGTGCTACATTTATTTTATCTTCTTCACAAAGTGATGCTCCAACACCATAACCCATTGCAGAAAAGAAAGTATTTGCCATTCCTCCACCAATTATTAATGTGTCTGCTTTTTCCAACAGACTTTCTATAACTTCTATTTTTTCAGATACTTTCGCTCCACCCAATATTGAAACAAATGGCCTTTTTGGGTTTTCTAATGCATTGCCCAGAATATTAAGTTCTTTTTCAATTAAGAAACCTATATATGCTGGAATGTAGTCTGCGACTCCTGCTATAGAACTATGTGCTCTATGAACTGCTCCAAATGCATCGTCTATATAGTAGTCTGCTAAAGATGCAAGTTTTTTAGATAGTTCTAGATCATTTTTTGTTTCTCCTGGCTCAAACCTAGTATTCTCAAGTAAAATTACATCACCTTCCTGCATTTTTGATGCAAGCAAAAATGCATCTTCTCCTACAACATCTTTTGCAAGTTTTACTTCTTCTTCGAATATCATCGATAATTCTTTTGCCACAGGAGCAAGGCTAAATTCAGAATCTACTCCTCCTTTTGGTTTTCCCAGATGAGAACAAAGAATTACTTTTGCACCACTTTCTTTTAAATACCTTATAGTTGCCAATGATTCTAAAATTCTTCCGTTATCTGTAATTTCTCCTGTTTGTTTATTTATAGGCACATTAAAATCGCACCTTAACAATACTCTTTTCCCTCTAAGTTCTTTTATATCTTTTATTGTTTGTTTGTTCATTTTTTTTACCATCCTTTTATTAATAAATTCGTAAGTTTGAAAAAGTTTAGATGAAATGCAAGGCAAAGTTCGCTAAAATTTTTCAAACTATTCCTAATTTTTATCTACTCCTGCAATATATACAACCAAATCCACCAACTTATTTGAATAACCCCATTCATTATCGTACCATGCAACTAATTTAACAAAAGTATCTGTTAACTGAATTCCTGCCTTAGCATCAAATATTGATGTATGTTTATTGTGTATGAAGTCTGAAGAAACTAATTCTTCATCAATATATTCCATTATTCCCTTCATTTCATTTTCAGATGCTCGCTTTATTTCTGCACATAACTCTTCATATTTTGCAGGTTTTTCTAAATTACAAGTTAAATCTACAACAGAAACATCTACCGTAGGTACTCTAAATGCCATTCCTGTTAGTTTCCCACTTAGCTCTGGAATAACTTTCCCAACTGCTTTTGCAGCTCCTGTTGAAGAAGGTATAATGTTAATTGCAGCTGCACGTCCACCTCTCCAGTCTTTGTTAGAAGGCCCGTCAACAGTTTTCTGAGTGGCTGTTGTTGAATGTACTGTTGTCATTAATCCATCTTTTATTCCATATTTGTCGTTAATAACTTTTGCAAGTGGTGCCAAACAGTTTGTTGTACAAGATGCATTTGATATTATATTCATACTTTTGTCGTATGTTCCATTATTAACTCCCATAACAAACATTGGTGCATCATTTGAAGGTGCACTTATAATTACTTTTTTTGCTCCTCCTTCTAAATGAGCTCCTGCTTTTTCGATTGTTGTAAATACACCTGAACATTCAAGTACATATTCCACACCATCTGCACCCCAAGGAATATTTTTTGGTTCTTTTTCTGTATATACTTTTATTTCTTTTCCGTTCACTACTAATTTTCCATCTTTTTCTTCTACTGTTCCTCCAAATCTTCCATGAACAGAATCATATTTTACAATATATGCCATATAATCTGCTGTTACGAATGGGTCGTTTATTGCAACCACCTCAATATCGCTATTTTCTAAAGTAGCTTGGAAAGCTAAACTTCCTATTCTTCCAAATCCGTTTATTCCTACTTTAATTGACATAAAAAAATCCTCCATTTCTCGATACTAATATTTCAAGTACCTTATATTAATATTTTGCCATAAAATGACAAGTTTATTCTATACTAAAATCAACTTATTTTCAAGTGTTTTTTGCAATTTTTATGTGTCTGAAAAAGGGACGGTTCTTATTGCCAGTAGGGACGGTTCTCGTGGCAGACGTGTCCCCTGTGGCAGATTGAAGACAGAGGGACGTAACAGTTGTC
>JGI24705J35276_12237555_pt1 | contig 11776 bp, 8 predicted proteins | sample TergutNt197P4_FD_35276 | JGI IMG/M metagenome (IMG submission 35276)
GCATTTGTTGGTGTTGATCACCTCTTTGAGGCTGATCTCATCGTGCGCAATGTGCACAAAAGGATGTGGTTGATAATAGTCTTGATAGAGCGATTGGACGGCTTCTATGGGGCGGGTGCAACGGGTGTAGAGGGTAGCAAAAATGCCTCGTGTATAAGATCCGCGCACCGGAATAAAATGGAGGGGGGGCAATGGTTGCCGCTCCGGTTGCAAGAGGGACAGGGTTTGGCGGATTTCACCTAAGTGCTGGTGGATAAATGGTTTGTATATAGACAAATTGTTGCTGCGGTAGCTGAATTGGGTCGAGTCGCTCAACCCTCTGCCTGCGCCGGTGGATCCGGTAACGGCGTGGATATGTACCTCGTCCTGCAACAATCCCTGTTGTGCCAACGGAAGCAGGGCCAATTGGATGGCGGTGGCAAAACAACCGGGATTGGCAACGTTGGAGGCCGCACGGATTTGTTTGCCGAAGGCTTCGGGGAGGCCGTACTCAAAGGTGCGGTTGCCGCATACAGGATTTAACCTGAAATCGTTGCCTAAATCAATGACTTTGGTTTCGGGGCTGATTTTTTGCTGATCCAAAAAATTAGCCGACAATCCATGTCCAAGGCAGAGAAAGAGGAGGTCGGTTGGGAGGAGTTTGTTGGAAAAGCAAAGTTCCGTTTCTCCAAGCAGGTCTCGATGTACGGAGGTAACCGGTTGGCCGGTACATGAGTGGCTGTGTATGGTGATTACTTCAACATCAGGATGATACAAAAGTATCCTCAACAATTCGCCGGCCGTATAACCGCTGCCTCCGGCTATGGAGCAACGCACTTTATTCATGATTCAGCGAATAGTAGATGTTTAGCTGGTTGCCCAAAATCCGGGTAAAGCCTTGTACATCGGCGCCGGTAAAACTTTTATTCATTTCGCCATACTCTCCAAACTTACTGTTCATCAGGTCGTAGGGAGAGGAGCAGGCGAGAATGGAAAAGTGCTTGGGCATCAGTTCAATGGATACCGTTCCGATGACCCTTTGCTGGGTATCCTCTAAAAAAAGTTCGATGTTCCGCATCACAGGATCCAAATATTGGGCTTCGTGCAGCAACATGCCGTACCAGTCGGCCAACTGTTTTTTCCAGTATTGCTGCCATTTGGTCAATACGTGTTTTTCCAAGAGGTGGTGGGCTTTAATGAGGATGAGTGGGGCTGGTGCCTCGAATCCTACCCTGCCTTTGAGGCCGATAATGGTATCGCCTACGTGTATGTCTCGACCGATTCCATACGGTTGAGTGATTTGATTGAGTTGTTTTATCACCGCAACGGGAGAAAGATTTACGCCGTTAAGCGCGGTGGGTTCGCCTTTGGTAAAACCAATCGAAATGATCTCTTTTCCATCTTTGGTTATCTGATGGGGCCATGCCTCTTCGGGTAGGATACCGGATGCTTTAAGGGTCTCTGCGCCTCCTACACTGGTTCCCCAGACTCCCTGGTTAATGGAATATTTAGCCTTTTCCCAAGAGTAGTCAAATCCATATTTTTTCAGGTAATCGATCTCCTCTTTACGGGTGATTTGGAGTTCGCGAATGGGAGCTATGATGTCCAAGTCGGGCGCCATCACCTGGAACGCAAGGTCAAAGCGCACCTGATCGTTGCCGGCGCCCGTACTGCCGTGAGCAATGGCGACGGCCTCTATCTTTCGGGCGTGCTCCACGATGGCTAAGGCCTGAAAAATCCGCTCTGAACTTACCGAGAGGGGATAGGTATCGTTTTTGAGGATGTTTCCAAAGAGGAGGTAGCGGATTCCTTTTTGATAAAACATTTCGGTTGCCTCTATATTGAGGTGAGAAGCAGAGCCTAATTGTTTGGCTTTATGAGTAATATTCTCTAATTCATGCGCAGAAAACCCGCCGGTATTGACTAAGGCGGTATGGACTTCCATCTTTTTTTCGTGGATCAGCCAAGGGATGCAAAACGAGGTATCGAGGCCGCCGCTGAAGGCGAGGAGGACTTTTTTCATAGTTGAAAATTGAAAGTTGAAAATTGAAAATTAAAGGTTGGGGTCGTAGAGCATGCCGGTACAGAGGCACATGGTTCTGTTATTGCGTTCTAAAATATCGTAATTTCTACATCCTTCGCACCCTTTCCAAAATTCGGGGTCAGCAGTGAGTTCCGAAAAAGGGACGGGGCGGTAGCCCAATTCGGTATTCAGCTTCATTACGGCCAAACCGGTGGTAATGCTGAATATTTTGGCATCGGGGTACAGGGTGCGGGAGAGGGCAAAGACGGCATGTTTGATTTGTCGGGCCAATCCCTGATTTCTATAATCGTGATCTACAATCAAACCCGAATTGGCCACAAATTTACCGTGGCTCCACGTTTCGATATAGGAAAATCCGACGACCTTGTTCCCATCCAAGGCAATAACAGCCTTGCCACTTTGCATCTTTTCTGCAATATACTCGGGAGAACGGGTGGCTATTCCGGTACCCCTTTGCAGGGCGGATACATAAATTAATTCGCAGATTTTTTGCGTGTGTATGATGTGGTTAGTATTTGCCACAAGAATAAGCACATTCATGTTAAGTATTTAGAAAATTAAGGTGAAAAAATGAATCGATACTGACAGGCCGACCTTTATCGTCGGACAAGAACGGCCCGCACGCTTCCTTGATATGGGTGGAGTTTTTGATTCATGGCGGCGCAAAAGTAAACTTTATTTTTGAAATAGGAAATTTTTGAAAAAAAAAGGAGGGCCTGTAAGCCGGGTTCTGTACCGTTGGGTCTCCCCTAAGGCTTCTATCATTTATCTAAGCAACCTACCCCCCGACATCAGGCGGGCAGCCCTCCATTGTCGGTATACATGGTCTTGCAGGCCGCGGGGGCGTACGTCATAAAGCATTGCTGCCCTATACGGTGGGCTCTTACCCCGCCTTTTCACCCTTACCCGAAAATTTCGGGCGGTTATTTTCTGTTACGTCCACCCTAACCTTACGGCTACCTGTGCTTTCCACAGCGCGGCGCCCTTTCCTGCCCGGACTTTCCTCCCTTTGAAACCAAAGAGCGATAGAACGGCCCTCCGGCTGCAAAGGTAGTAAGATTCACCGCAACCCGCAAACCACCTGAAAAAGATTTTGTCCATCGCGCACGCCGGTTACGTAATGGGTTTGGGGAGAGGGGGAGGCGTGGAACAAAGCAATGGGGTCGTCGTGGCGCGCTTCGAGGTTAAAATTGATTTGAAAGTGAGAGAGTTGGTTATGACAGAGTGTTTCAAAGGGGAGGCAGTCTAAGGCCCACTCGACGTATTTGGTGTTGTTGACGTGGCCGTTGAGGTCAATGTCCGAAAAACGTACCGTATGGAGGTGGTGCAAGGCGAGGCTGTCGGGAGCGGGAATTTTATCGGGAAGCGCGGAGATGGCGTCTTGCGGTATATTGATTTGGGCTAAATGAGGCAGGATCTGCTCTACCCGCAACATTTTGCGCGTATGCACGTCCATGAGCAGCCAGGCGGAGGTAGCTTTTACCAAGGGCGTTTTGCAGGCGTCATAAAGAATAAAATCGCGGAGGGCAAAAATCCGCTCGACCCGTTTGTGCCACGTCTTGAGGCGTACCGCTTCTCCCCATTCGGGCATGCGCGCTATCTCAACCTTAACACGGGAGAGTACCCATACAATCTGTTGTTCTATCAAGTGATGGTAGCCGCAACCGTACAGAGTGGCGTGTTCTTCGGCAGCTTCCTGCGTTATTTGCAAAAAAGAGGTGAGTTTAAGGCGTTTATTTACCTCAACATCATGAGTGCCGGGTTTAAAAGAGCGCGCGGTGTGTACGGCAACAGGCTGGTTTTGCATAAGAGGGTTTATTTATGAGGCGAAATTAGGACTTTTTTATGAAAAAACATACCTTTGCCGCTTGAGGGAAAAATCCCGTCGCCATTATTATGCATACAAAATTTATCTTTGTTTTGGGAGGCGTTACCTCCTCATTGGGGAAAGGAATTATTTCAGCTTCTGTTGCTAAATTATTGCAAGCCAGAAATTTAAAAGTAACCATCCAAAAATTTGACCCTTATATTAACGTCGATCCGGGGACGCTGAACCCCTACGAGCACGGCGAGTGTTTTGTGACGGAAGATGGGGCCGAAACGGACCTTGATTTGGGGCATTATGAGCGTTTCTTGAATGTGTATACCTCAAGGGCCAATAATATTACAACCGGTCGTATTTACCAGACGGTGATCGATCGCGAGCGCGAGGGGGGGTATTTGGGCAAGACGGTGCAGGTGATTCCGCACATTACCGACGAGATTAAGCGCCGCATGCTGCTCCTCTCCAAGACCCAAAAGTATGATGTGATAATTACCGAAATCGGAGGCACGGTCGGCGACATCGAATCTCTGCCCTTTGTAGAGGCGGTACGGCAGTTGCAATGGGAGTTGCCGGACGACCACTGCGCGGTTATACACCTGACATTAGTTCCCTATTTAAGTGCTGCTAAAGAGTTAAAAACAAAGCCTACACAACACAGCGTGCGTATGTTGCAGCAAAACGGCGTACAGCCCGACGTGATTGTTTGCCGCACGGAGCATCCCCTTTCTCCCGATATGAAGCGAAAGGTGGCCCTCTTTTGCAACGTCCGGCCCAATGCGGTGATCGAAGCCATTGACGCTCCAAACAGTATTTACGAAGTTCCCTTAAATATCATGCGAGAGCGTTTGGACGAGATTATTTTGGGAAAATTTGGCATTAAGGGAACGCCTCCGCCCGATTTGACACAGTGGAATGCGTTTTTAGACAAATTGCTGCATCCCCAAAAAGAGATCAATATTGCCTTAGTCGGTAAATATGTAGAATTGCAGGACGCCTATAAGTCGATTTTGGAATCTTTTATCCATGCCGGAGCGGCAAACGAGTGTAAAATTTTGATACACAATGTGCAAAGTGAACATTTGGAAGCCTCTGACACGCTCGAAAAGCTGGGCGGGATGCAGGGGATTTTGGTAGCGTCGGGTTTTGGCGAGCGGGGATTGGGCGGTAAGATCGTGGCGGCCCAGTATGCGCGGGAGCACCAAATTCCCTTATTAGCCATTGGTTTAGGAATGCAGATGGCTGTTATTGAATTTGCCCGCAATGTGCTCAATATTAAAAAAGCCAATACCACCGAGGTCGATCCCAATGCGGAGGAGCCGATTATTGACTTGATGGAGGATGAAAAACGGTTGGTCACCAAAGGAGGAACCAAGCGATTGGGAGGGTACCTCTGCGCCCTTTCGGAAGGATCGCTGGCACATAAAATATACGGAAAAACAGAAATTTGCGAGCGCCACGCCCATCGGTATGAGTTAAACAATCATTACGTAGAGCGGATGGAAGCGGCCGGGATGCGTGTCAGCGGCCGCAACCCCGACACCGGATTGGTTGAGATTGTCGAAATAGCGGATCATCCGTTTTTTATCGGAGTACAGTTTCAACCCGAATATAAGAGTACGCCCGAAAATGCGCACCCCCTCTTTGTGGCCTTTGTTAAAGCCGCTAAAGCCGCTTCCAAATGAGACGAACGCCCTTTTTTCTCCCCCTTTGCATTTTGTTTGGCGCCCTTCCTGCCTGTGCCCAGAATCAGGAACCAAAACGGTATGGTTATAAGGTGGAGGAAGTTTTGCCCCACGACGAAAACGCCTATACCCAGGGATTGTTTATTCACGAGGGATTTCTTTACCAAAGCACCGGCCAAAGAGGTTCGTCCTACTTACAAAAAATAGATTTTAGACAGGGGCGCGTGGTGCAAAGTGTCGCGCTTAAACCCCAATACTTTGGAGAAGGAGCCTGTATTCATAAAGATCGGATTTACCAGCTTACCTGGGAAGAACATACCTGTTTTGTGTACGATGCCAAGAGTTTGCAGCAGATAGGAACTTTGTCTTATCGCGAGGAGGGCTGGGGCCTTACTTCGGACGGCGTCCGTTTGATTATGAGCGACGGTTCGTCTACCCTCTATTTTAGAGACCCCGAAACCTTTGCGGTATTGAGCACCTTAAAGGTAACGGACGGCAAGCGGGAAGTCGAGTTACTCAACGAATTGGAATACATAGATGGGGAGGTATGGGCAAATATTTATACCACCGATCGGATCGTGCGCATTGACCCTGCCACCGGCAAAGTAACGGGGATCATTGACTTGACGGGATTATTAGCCCGTCAATACCAAACCCCCAGAACAGAAGTGCTGAACGGGATTGCCTACGACTTCGACCGCAAACACATTTACGTTACGGGCAAATATTGGGCCAAAATGTATAGGATTTCTTTGACAACTAAATAATATACAAATAATTGGGGGTGCCATAACAGGCTGAGAACATACCCCTGGAACCTGATGCGGATAATGCCGCCGGAGGAAAAATTATGAGGAACAAAAAAAAACTTATGTTGGGGGTCGTGTTTACCCCATTTTGGCTGGCCGGCCAGGTACAAACGAATATGGCAATTACCTTAGACAGCGTGGTGGTATCGGCTGTGGCCGTAGGCGCCACGTCGCTTGTGGCACATACACAATTAAATAAGAGCGATTTGAGAAAGTCGCCCGCTACCATGCTCTTGCCTTTTGCCATTGACCTTACGCCCGGTGTAGTGGGCATATCGGAAAACGGTACGGGCGTTGGTAATGCTTACCTGAGGATCCGCGGCAGCGACGCCTCCCGAATCGGCGTTACCTTAAACGGAGTCCCTTTAAACGACGCCGAATCCCAAGAGGTCTTTTGGGTAAACCTTCCTGCTTTGACCGGTTTTTTGGAGCGGGTGCAGGTACAGCGCGGAGTGGGGAGTTCGGTAGCGGGGCCGGGCGCTTTTGGCGGAGGCCTCCATTTGCAAACCATCGGAGCCTCTCCGGAGGAGTATGGTCAGGTAGATATGGCTGTTGGTTCGTACCGAACCTATATGACGGCCATTGGATTAGGGATAGGAATACGTAAGGGTTTTTCTTTAGATCTGCGTTATGCCCATAACCAAACCGAGGGTTATATACGCAACGGCTTTGCCCAAATGCACTCCCTCTTTGCCAGAGCAGGATATGGATTCGGCAGGCACGCATTCAGGCTTAACTGGATTTGGGGCGCCCACGTTACGGGCATTACGTGGGAAGGAGTATCTCCCGAAATGATGGCACAGGATCGCCGGGCAAACCCTTCGGGCGCCTATTTTGACGCCGGAGGAAACCTCCATTATTACGACAACGAAACCGATAATTATACCCAAAACCACCTCCAGTTTAGTTGGCTTTTTGCTCCTGTTGCCGGTTTGAAGTGGAGTACTACCATGAACTACACAAGGGGAGACGGGTTTTACGAGAACTATAAACCCGATCGAAAGTATGCAAGCTATGGGTTAAATAATCAGGATATAAATGGTATCCTATTTAGTCGCAGCGATGTAATACAGCGGGTACAGATGGGTAATCATTACTATGTACTCTCGTCAATGGTAGATTACAGGTACGATAGTTGGCGATTTTTGAGTGGATTGACAGGTTCTGTATATCGAGGCGCTCACTATGGAGACCTGATCTGGGCCATGTATAACCAACATATTCCGGAAAACTACGAATGGTACCGCAACCATTCCCGCAAACAGGAGGTCAGTTTGTTTGTCCAATCCGAATATGATTTTACCGGAGGCGTAACCGCCTTTACCGATCTGCAATATCGCGTTATTAACTATCATTTGGAGGGTCCCGATAAAGATTTTGTGTTGCTTGACCAAGACGTCAAGTATCGATTTTTTAACCCAAAGATGGGAGTGAATTGGCATTTTTTAACGTGCCATCAAATACATCTTGGCTTTTTTACAGGGCATAAAGAGCCCTCGCGCAGCGACTACAAAGAGGCTGTAAAGGCCGGACGTCCCAACGATTTACTTTCGGAACGGATGTACGATTGGGAATTTGGCTACCGCTACCAACGACCATCCGCTCAAATGGAGATGACTTTGTATTACATGGATTATAAAGATCAGTTGGTGCCCACCGGAAAACTCACCGAGACAGGTTATGTGGTCAAAGAGAATGTCGCTTCGAGTTATCGAACGGGTGTAGAAGTGGCGGCAAAATGGCAGGTCTTGCATTTTTTAAGATTGGACGGAAATATTTGTTGGAGCCGCAACCGGATTCGGGAGTATACGGCGTGGGTGGATTATTACGATAACCCCGATGCGTGGGGGGCGTTGCCGCAAAAAGCGGAAAAGTATCGAAACGTATCGTTGGCTTATTCCCCTTCTTGTACAGGTATGGCCTTAGTCGAAGCAACACCTTGGAAAGAGTCTGTGGTATCTTTGAAAATCAAATATGTGGATAAACAGTTTTACGACAATACCGGCAACGATTCCAGGGCTTTGCCGGCCTATTGGACGGGGGGGCTCAGGTTTTCACAACAGTTTAACTTTAAGGGAGTATCAGAAGCCATCTTTTCGCTTTATGTAGATAATTTGTTTAACCGGAAATATATAGATAACGCTTGGGTGTATCGAGCCGCTTTTGCAGACGGAAGCGGGGATTATACCGAAACCGGATTGTTTCCTCAGGCCGAAATCAACATTACCCTGAGCTTGTCGTTAAAGTTTTAAGGTTTTATGACGATTCCCGACCTGTATATCGAAATTTTTGGAGCCCTCACGGGGATGATCTATGTGCTGCTCGAAATCTTAAAGCACAGAAGTATGTGGATAGTGGGTATATTGACCTCTTTGGTATATATTTATATTTTTGGCCGTTTGGGTTTTTATGCCATGATGGGAGTGAATATCTACTACGTGGGTATTAGTATTTATGGATTGTGGCGTTGGAAAGCGGCGCCTGATATTTGCCGCACCGGAAAGCGTACCGCTCTTTTTTGTCTGTTGGCCGTCGTATCGATATTTTTTGTTTTGTACTTTGTCTTGGGGCATTTTACCGATGGACCCGTTCCATGGGCAGACGCCCTGATTGCTTCTATGAGTGTAGTCGCTACGTGGATGCTGTCGCACAGCTATTTAGAACAGTGGGGGGTATGGATTGCCGCCAACGTTCTGGCCACAGCAGTGTACGGATGGCAGGGACTTTATCCCACTGCGGTTTTGTATATGGCCTACACGGTAGCGGCCGTCGTAGGGTACCGACGATGGTTGAGCGTAGGCGCCGATTAAACTTTTTCTCTTTTCAGGTATCTAATAACCTTAAACAAAACTATATGAAAAAACTACTCAAATTCAGCTTTGCGGCATCTGTGCTGTGTGTCGCGATTTTACGTATATCCGCGCAGGATAGATATATGGAACCTCCTAAGGAGATTATGGAGTTGATGACGGCTACTCCGATTCCCGAAACTAACTTTAGCAACAACTACAAAAAGTTTGCGGTGATTCAACGCGAAAACACCATGATGGATATTGCTTACGTTGCAGGCCCTGAATATAGAATCGGTGGCATACGTATCAATCCGACCAACTTTTCGGCCTCGCGACTCAATTTTTCAAATTCCATTCAGTTGGCCGATGTGGCTACCGGCAAAAAAGTAGAAGTAACCGGTATGCCCGATAATGCCAGAATCACCGGCGTAAAGTGGTCTCCCAACGACAAGTATATCTGCTTTGTGCATCATGGCGCCCGCGCATTGGAGCTTTGGCGGATAGACGTTGCCACAGCTAAGGCAGAGAAAATCAATAAGTATCCGATAAACGCCGTTTTTGGAGATGGGAGGGAAGGAGATAATGTATATGTTTTTTTAGACGATGAGCGCATTTTGTACAAATCTGTTCCTGAAGATATTGGGGAGATGCCACAACGTTCTGCCCTTCCGGTAGGGCCCATCATTCAGGAGAGTTACGGCAAGACAAGGAGTGTGCGTACATTAGAAGATATGATGGCCTCATATTACGACGAACAATTGTTTGACTATTTTGCCACGGTTCAATTTGTGGTTTTTTCTCCCCAAGGAACGGTAAAGATTGGTTCCAAAGCCATTGTACGCTCGTTTTCGCTGGCTCCCGGCAAGAATTATATGCTGGTAACCACAGAGCATAAGCCATATTCCTACCAACAGGGACATACTTCTTTTCCCAATAAATTGGAAATATGGAATCTGAAAGGCGAAGTCGTCAAACTTTTGGAAGAGAATACCGGAGAGGAAGATCCATCGTCGCGTGGGGGAGGTAACCGCTCCGAAAACCGCGAGCCCAGAAAGTCCGGGTATGGCTGGAGGGGAGATTTTCCGGAGACCTTGGTGTGGACAGAATCTTTGACTCCCCCGCCTCCTGCAAGAGGACAGGCAGCAGATGATCAGCAGAACGAAGAGAAAAAGGATGAGCCTGAACAAAAATATACCACTTCGGTATACCAGTTGGCCGCCCCCTTTGACGGAGAAAAAGAGTTGGTGATTAAGCCTGAGTACCGGATCGGGCAAATTACCTGGGGAAGTAGTAAATTTGCCCTTTATACCGAGACTTCGACCAAAGAAAAGATCCGGAACACCCGGAGTTTTGTTCCCTGCGACACGTTAAAAGCTCCTGTATTATTATTTACCGAATCTACCGAAGTTGATTCTTTGGGAGTATTTCCGGTGATAGGAAATCCCTATACGGTAAAAAATGGTTTTGGAGCTAATGTGGTGTATGTTGACGAAAAGTTAACGTACATTTACCTGACCAGCGGCGGAGGAATGCGGGGAGGAGGTTCGAGAAAAGACAGCGAAGGAGACAATATGAACTTTATTGATCGCTTTGACCTCAAAACCAAAAAAGCGGTTAATCTGTGGACGGGACAAGCTCCCTTCAGCGAGTCCATCGAGACCATAACGGATTTTAAAAATTTGAAATTTATCTCTTTAAAGCAATCTGTTACAGATGTTCCCAATTACTTTGCGGTTGATCCAAAAGCTAAAAAGTCGCAGCAAATCACCTTTTACGAAGATCCTTGTCCGGCCATGCGCGAGATTCAGAGCCGACTGATCAGTTATGAACGCAAAGACGGAGTCAAGTTGACGGCCATGCTGTATTTGCCTGCCGGTTACGATTCCGAACGGGACGGAAAACTTCCGGTATTTATGTGGGGTTATCCGTACGAATATAAGAGTGTGGCTGATGCCGAGAAAGTGCGTCCGGCCCGCTATACCTTTATCCGTCCCAATGCCTCTTCTCAAATGTATGTGGTAACGCAGGGTTATGCAGTATTGGACGGATTTTCGGTGCCCATTATTGCCGAAAACAGCAAAAAAGAGCCCAACGACGTCTTTCGGGATCAATTGATTATGGACGCAGAGGCTGCGATTAACTACATTGATTCCATGGGTATTGGCGATAAGAACCGCGTAGGAGTAGGCGGCCATTCTTACGGGGCGTTTATGACGGCTAATTTATTGGCACACACAAAATTATTTAAAGCCGGCGTAGCAAGGAGCGGCGCCTACAACCGCAGCCTTACGCCCAACGGATTCCAAAGCGAATCCCGCACCTATTGGAAGGCACCTCAACTCTATTTTGAGATGTCTCCTTTCTCCTATGCCAACCAAATAAAGACTCCTATTTTATTGATTCATGGTCAAATGGATAATAACGACGGAACTTTTCCGATCCAATCCGAAAGGTTGTATCATGCGTTGGTAGGCTTGGGCGGGCATGTACGCTACGTGCAGTTGCCCAATGAGAGTCACGGATATGGTGCCAAAGAGAGTATGTTTCATGTTATGTACGAAACACTTACCTTCTTAGATAAGCATGTAAAGAATGCCAAAGCTCCCGAACCCGTAGAAAAACCTGTTGAAGAGGAGAAGTAGGCA
>JGI24705J35276_12237554_pt1 | contig 11775 bp, 9 predicted proteins | sample TergutNt197P4_FD_35276 | JGI IMG/M metagenome (IMG submission 35276)
TGTTGATCTTTGACATGCCGTTAATCGCCTTTTTAATGTGGCTGCCACTCTCCTTCCTTTCAGCCCGCCAAGAGATTCGAACCCGCCTCGGAGGAGGGATATTCCTTATCCAGAGGTAGCTATACCCAAATTTCGCATCCGGACCATGTTGCAGGCGGCGGCCGAAAGGGTAAACAGCCAGTCAATTTTTTCCTCATCTTTGTATCTGGCTTTACGCAGCCAGGCGATGGTCTTCATCCAGCCAAAAATCGCTCCCACCCGTTTGCGTTTCCCCTGGCTGATCGCATAGCCCGCATGATGGGTGGCTCGTCCATCAAATGGCGGAACCCCTGTTTTTTGCGCCACATGTGGAGTGGCGATCAAACTGCGCAGGCCGGCAACGAAAAACCAACACAATCATATCCAATCATATCCCTTGTCTGCTCCTACGGTGATCCGTTTTCTCCCGGACACATCGGCAACTATGTCCAGACCAGCCTCACACTCAGACGTCCCGGTCACCTGAGTGACCCGCTATCCACGGCAAGGCCGTTCCGGTTTTCCATCAGGATATGACCCATGAAAGACAGCTTGGCCTCTCTTTGTCCTCGCCTTTCCTGTACAGACGTGATTCCGGATCACTGGTCGAGGCATGGGTGGCATTGCATCGTTTCTCTCCATGGAAAAGATGGATCGCAGAAAAAGCACGGCAACGTCGCTGTGGAGAAGGTGATCCGGTTTTTGGAATACACCGAATGATTCCAGATCGGCTCGTACATGGATAATCCCGCGAACCAGCGGAAAAGAAGATTGTAATCCAACTGTTCAACCAGCATCCGTTCACTGCGGATCGTATAGAAAATTTGCAGGAGAAGGGAACGGAGCAACTGCTCCGGTGAAAGAGAGGGCCGCCCTGCCTTGGCGTAGCGTGCACGGAAAACAGGAGAAAACTCTTTCAATGCCGTGTCCGCCATGGTGCGGATTGGACGCAATGGATGATCCTGTTAGTGCCTTCACCGTACAGAGACGCCTTTCGGCCCGAAACACTTCGTTTGCTTAGATATGAGATTTGCTATGGATTCGAAAATTTCAGAACGCGAACTACATGATTGCCTGCAAAAATGGGCTGCTCCCCTTGCAGACGCGAACGGCTGTGGCGTGGACGTCAGCTTTGAGCCGGAGTTTGAAGTTCTGAAAGCTGAAGTTGAAAAAGAGACATCTCTGCACACAGAGGGTCCAACAGACTGGTTTGTCGTCTTCCGGCTGTCTACAAATATTCTTGCTGCGACAAGCAAAGATATATGGGCCTTCGCATATGGCATCATCGCGCTGTGCAAGATTGATGGGGCACAATATTGCGCTTTGGGGCTTGAATGCCTTACCGAACTGCTGAAGCGGGAATGGGATACTGCGTTTCCCTCTCCGCAACGGCCACAGAGAAGGGCCGCCCCTCTACTCTGGCTTTTCACGCGTCTGGAGCAACACGCAACCAGTACCTGCTTTATGGGGGATGCGCCGGAAGCGCAACTGGCATTGTACAATGCATGCAACGCTCTGCAATCCGTACTTGTAGAACGAATGGGCGAAGATGCCCCGCCATTTGCGCGCATTATTCAGCAAAACACGGAACAAGTGCCCGGACAAGCTCCTCCTGTAGATGAACGCGATCCATCTCCATCGCAGGAAACAGGAAAAAGTGGCCGAACATCATTGCAGTTGCAGGACGTTCTTACACGCATAGAGCATGAGGGCCGCGTACCGGCTGCCGTTCTTCCGCAACTTATTCGCACCTGTATAGAGCAGATACGCCAGCTTGCCGGACATCTTTTGGCGACGGACGTCACGGACGAGCGTGCGTATACGCTGCACAGGGTTGCCGTATGGGGAACACTGCTGCAAATGCCGCTGGCGGAGGCGGACGGTAAAACGCAAATACAATGCGCCATCCCCAGCGACATGCTACAGGCATATGCGCACGGCTTGGATAGCAAACGTTATGCTGAAATACTGCCCCAACTGGAGCGCTCCGCCGGGAGAGCGCCATTCTGGCTGGACGGGCACTATATGGTGGCGCGGTGTCTTGAGGGTCTGGAAGCAACTGCCGCATTCAATGCGATACGCCACGCGTTTATGCAGCTTGTCGGAAGATTCCCAGATATCGTCTCGTATTCCTTTAGAGACGGTATGCCGTTCGCTTCGCCGCGAACCCAGTTATGGATCGAATCTCTGAACAATTCGCCAATTTCCGGAATAGCGGTCTCCGCTACGCAATCTGAAGAACAGAACCACACGCCTGACACGCTTCAGGACGAAAAACGTCTGCGAGAAGCGGTCGCTCTCTACCGGGAAAACGATTTTGCTGCCGGACTGCGTCATTTGGGCTCTGTTCCTGCCGGGCGCAGTCGTATGGCGATCAGGCACAGCCTGCTGCAGGCCAGGTATTGCCTCGCCGCCGCTAACAAGCAGGCCGCCATAAACCTTTTACAGGGCCTGTATGCCAAACTTGTGGATTGGGATTTGCTGGATTGGGAACCTGAACTTAGCGCACAAATCCTTTCTCTTTTGCTTGCAAATCAGGCAAAATTGCACAACAGCACTATGGAAGCCATGGCGCATCAGCTGCATCGTCTGCATCTGGGCATGGCATTGGGTATTTTTCAAAAACCGTAACAAATCTGGGAGGATAAAATGACAAGAGAATCGTCCATAGCGCCCAAGGAGCGCATCAACGTTACTTTTAAACCGGCTACCGGAGGAGCTGTTGAGGAAATTGAACTCCCCATGAAAGTTATGGTGATGGGCGATTTTTTGCAGCGTTTTGATTCTCGTCCCATCATGGACCGTAAACCAGTGTCCATTAACAAACAGAACTACGCCGAAGTCATGGCCAAGCAGGAACTGCATCTGGAGACAATGGTTCCCAACCGGCTGAGGGATCAGGAAGATTCTGAAGACGACATGCGCATCAATTTGAAATTTAACTCCATGCGCGATTTTGAACCAGGCAATATTGTGGAGCAAATGCCTGAACTACAGCAGCTTATGCGTCTGCGCGAAGCCCTTGTTTCTCTCAAGGGGCCATTAGGCAATCTGCCTGCCTTCCGTAAGGCGCTCGAAGATGTGCTGAAAGATCCCAGGCAGCGCGAAAAACTTATGAGTGAACTGGGCAACGAAGCTCCGCCACCCGTCAATTCCAAACCTCTGGATAATGACGGTAATGTTGAGCCCCAAAATCCTTCCGGCAAGAAGCCGGGCAAATAATATTGCAAGGAGCATGTTGCCATGAGTCAAAGTCAACGCGAAATTCAACATAAGACCTTATCGGCGGATTCTCTGCTCGCGCAAATCATCAGCGAAACGAATCTGAATCCCCAGGATGACGGGTATGAAGCCGCAAGGCTTGGTATAGGCGCGTTCATTGAAGAAATGCTCAAGCCGGTCAATAGTAAGGAAAAAGTCCGGAATGCGACCGTCGATAAAATGATTGCGGATATCGACCGCCGCCTGAGTGCGCAAATGAACGAAATTCTGCATGATAAACAGTTTCAGGCATTGGAGTCCGCGTGGCGCGGCCTGAAGCTCCTGATCGACAGGACGGATTTCCGTGAAAACGTCATCATCGAATTTTTGAATGTCACCAAGGACGAACTGTTGGATGATTTTCTGGATGCTCCGGAAATTTCGTTGTCCAATCTCTATAAGCATGTATACACAGCGGAATATGGTCAGTTCGGCGGCAAGCCCGTTGGAGCCATGATCGGCAATTACTATTTCGAACCCAGCGCTATCGACATGCGCCTGCTGCAAAACATTGCCGCTGTCGCGGCCATGGCCCACGCCCCCTTCATTTCGGCCGCCGCGCCGGAATTTTTCGGCCTGAAGACTTTTGAGCGGCTCCCGGCTCTCAAAGATTTGCACGACATATTCAGCGGTACACGCTACACGAAATGGCAAGCATTCAGGGAATCGGAAGATGGCCGATATGTGGGGTTGACGGTTCCGCGCTTCTTGCTGCGCCAGCCGTATGATCCTGAAGAGAATCCTGTGCGCGCCTTCGTGTTCAAAGAAGATGTCGACGGCAAGCATGACAATTTTCTCTGGGGCAATACGGCGTTTGCCTTTGCCACCCGGATCACGGAAAGTTTTGCCAACTATCGCTGGGGCGTCAATATCATAGGCCCGCGTTCAGGCGGCGCGGTGGTGGATTTGCCGGTGCATCTCTACGAGGCGCTTGGCGATATCGAAATGAAAATCCCCACTGAGGTGCTCATTTCCGACCGCCGCGAATACGAACTTGCCGAGCAGGGATTCATAGCCCTGACCATGCGCAAAGGATCTGACAACGCGGCCTTCTTCTCCGCCAATTCCTGCCAGAAGGCCAAATATTTCGGTATATCCGAAGCAGGAAAAAATGCGGAACTGAACTACCGCCTGGGCACTCAGCTTCCCTACCTGTTCATCGTGTCGCGCCTCGCTCACTACATCAAGGTGTTGCAGCGTGAACATATCGGCTCGTGGAAAGAGCGTGTTGATCTGGAACGTGAACTGAACACCTGGTTGCGCCAGTTTGTAGCGGACCAGGAAAATCCCAGCTCCGATATTCGCAGCCGCCGTCCCCTGCGTGACGCCCATATCACCGTGGAAGACGTGGAAGGCGACCCGGGCTGGTACCGCGTGAGTATGAGTATTCGCCCTCACTTTAAGTATATGGGAGCCTATTTCACACTTTCTCTCGTCGGCAAGCTGGACAAAACCTGATCATGGCAGGGAGTCTGTTTGATCGCTTAACGGACAGCGAAGCGGGAGCACGCATGGATGAAGATGAATCCATACGCCTGCACCTGCTTCGTATGCTCACCATCCGGCAGGGAGCCGTGCAATCCCTGCCGGATTACGGACTCCCCGACTTAAATGATCTTACCCTTTCTCGGGCGGAGCTTATTCAGCAAGGATGTGCGGCCATAAAGGAATGTATTGAAAAGTATGAGCCGAGACTGCGCTCAGTGACAGTCGAACATGCTTCTGAAGAAGAGCTTCCCTTTACTATGGGATTGCGCATCCATGCCACGAAAATTGCGCCGGATGGCAGTCAGAGTCCCTGGCAATGGGCGTTGAGCATAAGCGGCGCCAAAGTGCATCGGCATTAGCGTATCTGAGACGGTATGTTAGGGCAAAATCAATTCAATCTATCTGGAGCAGACCATGCCTTGGGTCTGTCATCAACGTAGCGGAACTCTTATTGGGCCGAATGGGCAAGAGTATACTGGTGGATATAGCGGTAAGGCCAGCACATCGAAACAATCCTGCTGCCGAGGACGTGCATTTCTCAGGGCCGATCCCGCGAGGTACTTGGAATATCGATTTAACTCCTCGCAATTCTCCCCGAACTGGCCCGAATACGTTGACTTAACCCCACAAGGGCACAACGCTCACGGACGTAGACATTTTCGGATTCACGGCAACAACCGAGCAGATGATGCCTCAACAGGATGTATTGTAGCATCGCCACAAGCCAGACAGGCCATCATCAATAGCGGCGATACTACTTTGGAAGTGAGGCCATCATGCGAAATATACTATTTCTTTTTTGCGTTTGTGTTCTTCTCTGCACAACGGCCCACGCAAAAGACGACGAGAGAAACGCCGCGAGCCGGAAGGCTGAAGAAGCAATGCGAATAGTTAATCGAATCAAATCGGGTTCAGTGCCCTATCCCACAGAACAAGAACTCGCTGTTTTTGAAGAGGATTCTTGGGGGCTTCGGAATAGCCGGGCCGAATTGGCGCGTGACAAGGCATTGGAAGATGTTGCCGCAAATATTCCTTTTCTGTTGCTTATCCGCAAGGACTTCGGCGAGTCCTTTTTGGAGTGGGTAATTCCTATCGCGGAAAAACTGCCATCACAACCGGTCGCCGTGATCCAACTGATGACCAATATCGCGAATTGGAATGATGGACAGTATATCGACAAGATGTGCCCAATGGCGGTTATAGAGGACTCTATAACCTTTGAGCAATATAAAAATTGGCTGGAACGCTCTGTCACCGCCCTTGAATCATTCACCATGCACAAGACCGAGGCGGAAAAGACGCGAAGGGTTTGTCTGGGGAAAATCAAAAGTGCCCTAGCAACAACGAAGCCGTGGTAAACACCAAAAGAGCGGGAAGGCAACCCACACAATAGTCTACTTGGGCGGCGCTAACTTTTGGCTATCTTTCGCCCGCCCTTGTGTATACCTCCGGGTCGCTGGTAGTAGGAATAATAATATGAGCCTTAATCGCTACTACCAGAACGAGCTGATCGCTTTTCGCGAACTGGGTCAGGAATTTGCCCGGCGTAATCCCGCGCTTGCGCCTTTTTTCGACTCTCCAGGACGTGACCCGGATGTGGAACGCATCTTGGAGTCATTTGCATTCCTGACAGGACGCCTCCACAACAAACTTGATGATGAACTGCCCGAGATCACGCATTCCCTTTTCAGTCTGCTGTGGCCTCATTATCTGCGGCCCATACCGGCGTGCAGCATCCTGCGCTACCAGCCTTCGGAGACTCTTTCCGGGGCCGTGTCCATCAAACGCGGCACTGTGGTGGAGTCTGTCCCGGTCGAAGGAACACGTTGCCGTTTCCGGACCGCCTACGATACCGAAATCCTGCCATTACGCCTGACGGATCACAGGATACTGGAGCACAACGGCAAAGGTATCCTGGCTCTCCATTTTGAAGCCATGCAGGCGCCGCTGGAGACTCTCCCCATCACGAAGCTGCGTTTCTTCCTGGCGGGTGAGAAGACGATCGCCCACACCATATACTATACTCTGGCGACCCAGGTTCGCGAAGTGCGAGTGGTGTTGCAGAGCGCAAACAAAGAGGAACGGATTACAGCATGCCTTTCGCCGGCAGTTGTTCGTCCCGTTGGTTTCAATGAGGACGAGGGAATTTTCCCTTATCCAGCCAACGCTTTTCCCGGCTACAGAATCATACAGGAATATTTTTGCTTTACAGAAAAATTTTTTTTCATTGAGGTCAACGAACTCGACAAGGGCTTGAATCAGGATGCGCTTTCCCCTTTTAAGGGCGTCAAAAAGTTCCAGTTGCATTTCGTCCTCGATGAACTGCCGGAACAATATGAATCGTTCCGCACGGAAAATTGGCAGCTTTTCTGTACGCCGGTGGTCAACCTTTTTTCCATGGACTCAAGCCCGTTACTTATCGATCAACACCGGCCAGAATACCGTATAGTTCCAGATCCAGGCCGTCCTTACCATTTCACAACCTACAGCGTCGACAAGGTGCGCACCTGGACGCACGATTCAAAAACACTCCATTATTACAAGCTGTTCGAGTCATTTGAACATTACACGAGGGAAGACAAGGCATATTACCGCCTCCGCATACGCCCCTCCACGCAGGACGAAAGCACCGAATCCTACATTTCCATAATCCACCTGCCGGACAGTCCGCATAGAGCGCAGGAGGAAACACTTTCTCTTGAACTGACCTGTACAAACCGCCTGCTGCCAAAACATCTGGGAGTGGGCGACATTTGCTTCCATGCCGGCGACGCTCCGGATACGATCAGTTGCAAAAATATTACGCCAGTGGAACCGCCTTATAATCCGCCGCTTGGAGACGATTTGTTCTGGCGTCTTCTCTCCAAGATGTCGCTCAACTATATTCCACTTGCCAATCCCATCGCTCTGCAAGCTGTGCTGAGCACATACGACTTCCGTGCTCCGCACGACAGACCGCGCGCCAAAATCCTGGAAAAAAACCTGAAGGCCATCGTCAGCACCGCTTGCACGGAAACAGGCCGTATATACAACGGTCTACCTGTGCGCGGTATGCAAACGCGCTTGGTTCTGGATCAAAAAGGTTTCAGCTGTGAGGGAGACATGTACCTTTTTGGTTCCGTGCTCAATGAATTCCTTGCTCTGTATGCTACAGTGAACAGTTTTCATCAGCTCGTCGTCAATGAAGCAAAATTGGGAGAGGAATACGTATGGCCGGCCAGATTGGGCAGAACGGCGTTTTAACGGATACGAGCCGCAGCATCTCTCCGCTTATGGGGAACATGCTGGAAATGCCGGGGAAATTCGCTTTTGCGCAGGTTGTCAGTCTGTTGCTCCGGCATATGCGGGAACAAGGCATGCCGGCTGATGTCCACAACATCCTTTTTCGCGTCAATCCTAATCTTTCCTTCCCTCCGGCAGACGTTGAACAGATTGAATTCGTTGAAGGTGAAGAGAGTCCCCACCGGGTGTCCGTCATGATGAACCTGATGGGGCTGCACGGCGCATCATCGCCTTTACCAAGCTATTTCACCGATTATATCGCCCAGAATCAGGACGATCCCGACGCATTGCGAGATTTTTTTGATGTCTTCAATCATCGTCTGGTGGAAACCCTGTACCGGACCGGACATAAATATCGTTACTACGCGCAATATGAGTTTGGCGCTCTTGACCGTATGTCAGCCCGTTTTTTCAGTTTCATGGGCATGGGACACCTTGATCTGCGTGAAGCCAAAAAACTCAACTGGCCGAGGTTGATGGCATATATGGGTCTTATCGCCTTTCAGAGCGAGTCCGCCGGATCACTTGAAAGCATCCTCCGTCATTATTTTCTGCATGAAGATATCTGCATCCGCCCCTGTATCCTGCGTTGGGTAGACATTCCCCAAGGCCAGCAATGCCTGCTTGGACAAAACAACACGACCTTGCATACGGATTTTCTCCTGGGCAATGAAGTGCCGGATCAGACGGGCAAATTTCGCGTGTGCATAGGTTCATTGGACTGGGGACTGTTCAATGAATTTTTGCCCTGCGGCAATCGTTTCGGCGAGCTGTACACGCTCGTGCAGTTTGTGCTGCGCTCGCGTCTGGAGTTTGATGTTGAACTACACCTGCACCCCGAAGAAATCCCCCCATGGACACTGGAGGAGCACTCCAGGTGCCTGTTGGGCTGGTCCGTATGGAACGGTGAGGGCGGCGACGGTATTGTTGTGCTTGAACCCAAGCACGAGGAGTTGAATTCATGGCGACAATGAACCTTGCCGCGTTGGTGGAATCGTTGGATGCTCCCGCACGTGAAGCGTTGGAAGCGGCTGCGGGAGCCTGTGCCAGCCGTGGGGGCTATGAAATTGGCATCGAAGAGTACTTCACCGCTTTGCTGAACCAGCCGGATATGCAAGACGTGCTCACACAGTTTGAACGCAGCGCCGAGCGAGTTCGTGAGTTGCTTGAACAAAGCCGTCCGCAACAGGAACGTCGTTCTGACCGCCCGGTCTTCTCGCCCCTGCTCATTGAATTTCTCCAGGAGGCTTATTTGCTGGCAAGTCTCGAATTGCGTCTGGAAAAAGTCAGCGTCGGCATCCTGGTTCTTGCCTTGCTTTCCAACCCAAACCGTTACGGAGTGTTGCCGTTTTTCAAGGAACTCGGCCAAATCTCAGCGGATGGACTGCGGCGCTTGCTGGAAGGCCTGCACGCGGGGGAGACTTCCCACGCCAAGGCTGCGGCGGGTGGTTCCGGAGAAAATGCCCTGCAGAAATATGGTACGGACTTTACCGCGGAAGCGAAGGCCGGGAGGATTGATCCGGTTTTTGCCAGAGGACCGGAAATACGGCAAATGATTGATATTTTGACGCGGCGTAGAAAAAATAACCCGATTCTTGTGGGCGATCCCGGTGTGGGCAAAACCGCCGTGGTCGAAGGGCTGGCTCTGAAAGTCGCCGAAGGTGATGTGCCGGAAGCTTTGGCCGGCGTGCGTATTGTGTGGCTTGATATGGGCCGTTTGCAGGCTGGAGCCAGCGTAAAAGGCGAATTTGAAAAACGTCTCAAGGCAGTCATTGAAGAAGTGAAGGGCGCTTCCACTCCCACCATCTTGTTCATTGACGAAGCCCATAGCCTTGTCGGTTCAGGTAACGCGTCCGGCAGCGGTGATGGAGCAAACCTGCTCAAACCAGCCCTGGCGCGGGGAGAAATGCGTACCATAGCCGCGACAACCTGGGGAGAATACAAGAAATATTTTGAAAAAGACGCCGCGTTGGCCAGACGTTTTCAACTTGTCAGTCTGAAGGAACCCTCGCTTGAAGAAACCGTTCTCATTCTGCGCGGCATTGTTCCCCATTATGAAAAAACGCACCAGGTCTATGTGCGCGACGACGCCGTTATGCGCACAGCCGAACTGGCAGGCCGCTATATCAGCGGCAGGCAGTTGCCGGATAAAGCCATTGACGTGCTGGATACCGCCTGCGCACGGGTCCGGGTCAGTCTGGGAGCCAAGCCGCCGGAACTGGAAGCGCTGGAGGAAAAACAGGCTGCGCTACGGCGTGAACTGGACGCCTTTGAACGTGATCAATGCCGGGGCATACATGGTCCGCAGCACAGCGAGGATGGCATGCGTCATGCGGCAATGCAGGCGGAATTCGCCGGCCTCAATGAGCGCATCATTGTATTGACGGAACGCTGGCAACGGGAAAAACAACTGGTTGAACACATTGTGCGGCTGCGCACCACGCAGGGAACGGAAGGGGCACGCGATAACGAAGCCGAAACGCAACAGTCAGAGGCGCTCCAGACAGGGCCGTCTCTGGAAGCGCTTTTAAACCAGTTGCATGATTTGCAGCGGAACGATCCATTGGTGTTTTTTGAAGTGAGCCCTGAACTTGTCACCGGCATTGTCGCGGAGTGGACGGGCATTCCCGAAAGCAAACTGAGCGGGATAGACGCCACGCTCATTACCGGGATAGGCGAACGGCTTCGGCGGCGTATCCGTGGGCAGGATCACGCGCTTGCCTCGGTCGAAAAGGCAATCATGGCGGCCCATGCCGGGCTTGATAATCCTGGGCGGCCAAATGGCATTTTTTTGCTGGTTGGTCCTTCCGGCGTCGGCAAAACAGAAACGGCCCTCGCCGTCGCTGATGAGCTTTTTGGCGGGGAACGCATGCTTATCAGCATCAACATGTCTGAATTTCAAGAAAAACATACGGTATCGCGTCTTATCGGTTCTCCTCCGGGATATGTGGGCTACGGCGAGGGCGGCAGGCTGACGGAAGCTGTGCGGCGTCAGCCGTATTCAGCGGTGTTATTCGATGAAGTCGAAAAAGCGCATCCAGACATTTTGAATCTTTTTTATCAGGTGTTCGACAAGGGGATACTCGCGGATGGTGAAGGCCGGGAAGTCGATTTCCGCAATACCATGATTTTCATGACCGCGAATCTCGGCAGCGATATTGTGACCGCCCTGTGTGAAGAAGAGGAACCGCCTACTCCCGAGGTCATCAAAGAAGCATTGCTGCCGGCATTACAGAACTTTTTCCGGCCGGCCCTGCTCGGCCGTATGACGGTGGTGCCCTATACCACGATTCGTCCTGAAATTCTGAAGGAACTGGTGCAGATCAAGCTCAAACAGGTTGCCGAACGCCTGCTGCACAGACATCATATCCATTTAGATTGGGCCGGGGATGTGGTGGAAAACATTGCATCAAGCTGCCAGGCTGTGGATACGGGGGCGCGCAATATTGACCATATTTTGAACGCCACCTTGCTGCCGGGCATTGCAACAGCGCTTTTGGCGGCACTAACCGAACAGGCGCAACAGTCAACAACCCTGCATATCGCGTTACATGCGGAAACCGGCGGCTACAGCTATGCCTGGAGCGAGTGAGCCGCTCTTTATGCCAGAGTGGACGGAACTGCCGGAAAAGAATACGGGAAAGCGTATGTCTCACGCAACTTCACATGCAGATACAACCGTGGTTGAACGCATAAGCGCCGTCTGCCGTGCGAAATTGCGTGCCT
>JGI24705J35276_12237553_pt1 | contig 11773 bp, 12 predicted proteins | sample TergutNt197P4_FD_35276 | JGI IMG/M metagenome (IMG submission 35276)
CTACTCCCACTCGATGGTCGAGGGCGGCTTTGCCGTTATGTCGTAAACCACCCTGTTCACGCCCTCTACTTCACTCACTATTCTGCTCGAAACCCTCGCAAGCACTTCGTGGGGCAGCCTTGCCCAGTCGCAGCTCATGGCGTCCACCGACGTCACAGCTCTTATCCCGACGGTGTAGTCGTAAGTCCTGGCATCACCCCTGACGCCGACGCTCCTGATGTCAGGCAAAACCGTAAAGTACTGCCAGAGGTCCTTTGCCAGCCCTGCGCCTTCTATTTCCGACCGGAGTATTGCGTCAGACTCCCTGATTATTTCAAGCTTCGCTTCGGTTATCTCCCCGATGCACCTGACGCCGAGGCCCGGCCCCGGGAAGGGTTGCCGCCAGACAAGCTCTCTCGCTATCCCCAGCTCTTCGCCAAGCCTACGCACTTCGTCTTTGAACAGGTACCGCAAGGGCTCAAGTAGCTTCAGCTTCATGTTCTCAGGCAGCCCGCCTACATTGTGGTGGCTCTTGACCAGCTTTGCCTTCCCAATGCCGCTTTCTACCACGTCCGGGTATATCGTCCCTTGGAGCAGAAAGGATATTTCGCCAGCTTCGCTGCGGATTTTGCCTGCTTCGTCTTCAAATACGCTTATGAATTCCGCGCCTATTATCTTCCTCTTCTGCTCTGGGTCTTTAACACCAGCCAGCTTGTCCAGAAACCGCTTGCGTGCGTCCACATGGTTTATCTTCATGTTGAACTGCCGCCCGTAGACTTCCATCACCTGCTGCGCTTCGCCCTTCCTGAGCAGGCCGTGGTCGACAAACACGCAGGTCAGGTGGTCTCCGATGGCTTTGTGGACGAGGACAGCCGATACCGACGAGTCGACGCCGCCGGACAAGGCGCACAGGACTTTTTTGCCGCCGACTGCCTTTCTGATTTCGCCAACCATCTCGTCTGCAAAATTTTTCATCGTCCAAGTGGGCTCGCATCCGCATTCATTGAACAAAAACCCTTTTAGCTCAGGGTATTCGTCTCCGGCTGTGTGCGGTTCTCTGCAAACGAGCGTTTTCATATCCTGCTTCGCTATAACCCCATAGCTGGAAGCTGTATTCAGCGGGTCCGGCGGAGCGGCAACGACTACGCCTTTCGCTTTTTCCGTAATTTGGTCATCAAGCTTGTCGAAAGGCGCGATTTCGCAGTACACGTTCGCCTCTCTGATCCTTCTTGCCACTAGCTGGCTGTTTTGCCCGCCAACGTCGATAATGAGTATTCCGCTGTGTTCCATAGCCACCCTCCTTATTTTATAGCAGTCTGCTCCTTCAGTATTACATCGTGGGCACCGCCTTCAACTATGCTTGTCGCAGACACCAGCGTCAGCTTCGCGCTCTTTTGGAGGTCTGGGATGTTCAGTACCCCGCAGTTGCACATGGTGGACTTGACTTTGTTCAATGAAAGGGTGACGTTGTCTTTGAGCCCGCCGGCGTAGGGGACGTATGAGTCCACGCCTTCCTCAAAAGAAAGCCTGTTGTCGCCGCCGATGTCGTACCTCTGCCAGTTCCTGGCCCTGTTGGAGCCTTCGCCCCAGTATTCCTTGACATAGGTCCCGTTTATCGTAAGCTTGCTCGAAGGGCTTTCGTCAAACCGCGCAAAATACCTGCCCAGCATCAAAAAATCCGCTCCCATGGCGAGAGCCAGCGTCATCTGGTAGTCGTACACTATGCCGCCGTCAGAGCATATCGGTATGTATGTGCCTGTTTCCTCAAAATACTTGTCTCTCGCCTTTGCGACTTCGATAACCGCCGAAGCCTGCCCCCTGCCGATGCCTTTCTGCTCGCGGGTTATGCAAATCGAGCCGCCGCCTATGCCCACCTTGACAAAATCCGCGCCAATGCCCGCAAGGTACAGGAACCCTGACGCATCGACTACGTTGCCTGCCCCAATCTTGACGTTTTCGCCGTACTCTTTTCTAACAAAATCGATAGTGTCCCTTTGCCATTCGGAAAACCCCTCGGAGGAGTCAACACAAAGCACGTCGACCCCCGCGTCAAGCAGCGCAGGTATCCTCTCTTGGTAGTCCCTGGTGTTTATTCCGGCACCGACCCTGTAGCGTTTTTGCTCGTCGAGGATTTCGTTTGGATTGGCTTTGTGAGAGTCGTAGTCCTTGCGGAAGACGAAATGCGTAAGCCTTTGATTTGCGTCGATGACAGGCAGCGCGTTCAGCTTGTTGTCCCACAGCACGTCGTTCGCTTCCGACAATGTGACGCCGTCCTTGGCAAAAATCAGGGACGAAAACGGCGTCATGAACTCCGAAACCTTGGTGTCCTGGGACATCCTGCTGAGCCTGTAGTCCCTGCTCGTCACTATGCCCAGTATTTTGCCGCCGGCTGTCCCGTCGTCCGTCACAGCTACGGTGGAATGCCCCGATTTCTTTTTCAGCGCGAGGATGTCCGCCAAAGTTTGGTCCGGCCTTATGTTTGAATCGCTTTTAACGAACCCGGCCTTGTGGCTTTTCACTTTTTTGATCATGGCAACCTGGTTTTCTATGGCCTGCGAGGCAAAGATGAACGAGAGGCCGCCTTCTTTGGCCAATGCGATTGCCATCCTGTCATCTGAAACTGATTGCATTATCGCTGACACCAGCGGAATATTCATCGTCAGAGAAGAATTCCCCCCATTTTTGTATTTTGCTACCGGGGTAGCCAGATCCACGTTTTCAATTTTGCATTCTTTTGACGAATACCCCGGCACCAGCAGGTATTCGCTGAATGTCCTCGAGGGCTCTTTAAAGTATTCCGCCATTTTATTCCTCCAATCCTTCATCAAGCAATTGCAAGTACTCTTCAAGAGTCACACCGCTATTGTACATGTACTCTGCTGCGGCCAGCCCCACGTACCGTATGTGCCACGGTTCGTATTGGTAGCCCGTAATCCCCTCTTTCCCGTCTGGGAACCGTATGACAAACCCGAACAAATGGGCATTCTCCGAAAGCCATTTGCCCTCTGCCGTATCGGCAAATTTGGTGGTCAGCTGGTAATTGACTGACGGTGAGCTGACATCTGCGGCAAGCCCGGTCTGGTGTTCGCTTTTTCCCGGTTCTGCGCTGAACGTGTCTGCCGCCGCCTGCCCAACTTCCGCAACATAATTGCTGTACAGGCTGGATTGAAACTCATAGGAGCGGTACGCTGTGGTCATTACAAGCTCGATCCCCTGCCTTTTGGCTTCTTCGACAAGGCTGTGGAACGCGTCTGCCGCCGCCGCCCTCATGTACCTTGATTCAGAGGGTCTGTCTTCCGCATAGTATTTAATGCTGCTGAGGTCGTCCGGCTTGTATTCCATGTCGAGCGCGTGCTCTTTGTTGACAAGTATCAGGTACCCTGAATCGATGTCGTCCTTCAGGCTGCCCTCTATTTTGGGCGCACTGCTTTCATGCGTCGGCGCTTCCTGCTTGATCCCATTGCCGGCACCCGAAACTGTCCCCAGCCAGATAGAACCCACCAGTGGCTGTAAAGCGGGGGGGTGCCAGACCAGTGTCCCGATCAGCACAACCGCCAAAACGACAAGGCTCTTGATAAACATTGCATTTCTCATAATACTACATTCTATCACCAACTGGCCCGGTTGACAACAAAAATGCCGACGAAAGCTTGCTTTCGCCGGCATATTGTCCATGTTTGGCTTTCGGCAGCTTACATCATGCCGCCCATTCCGCCCATTCCGCCCATTCCGCCGGGCATCGGCGGCTCGTCTTTTTTGACTTCTACTACGCCCGCCTCTGTGGTAAGCAGCATTGCCGATGCCGACGCCGCGTTCTGCAGCGCCGACCTGGCGACTTTGGCCGGATCCACAATCCCTGCCGCTATCATGTCCGTGTACTGCTCGGTAGTGGCGTTGAACCCTGTCCCCAGCTTGCTGTTCCTTACTCTGGCAACTACCACAGAGCCTTCGTGGCCCGCATTTTCAGCGATCTGCCTGATCGGTTCCTCCAGCGCCCTTACTAGGATGGCAGCGCCTGTCTTTTCGTCGCCGGAAAGCGTCTTGACGTACTTCGCCACCGCAGGTATTGCGTTGACGAAAGCGACGCCTCCGCCGGACACGATCCCTTCCTCGACTGCCGCCTTTGTCGCGTTCAGCGCGTCCTCTATGCGCAGCTTCCTTTCCTTTAGCTCTGTCTCGGTTGCGGCGCCGACCTTGATTACCGCTACGCCGCCCGAAAGCTTGGCAAGCCTCTCCTGAAGCTTTTCCTTGTCGAAATCGGAAGTCGTCTCTTCTATCTGTGCCTTTATCTGCTGGATTCTCGCCTGGATTGCGTCCTGTTCGCCCGCGCCGTCTATGATCACTGTGTTGTCCTTGTTGACCTTGACCGACGATGCCGTGCCCAGCAAATCGATGGTCGCCTCTTTAAGGTCGTAGCCGACTTCTTCCGAAATGACCGTCCCTCCGGTCAGTATGGCGATGTCTTCCATCATAGCCTTCCTTCTGTCGCCAAAGCCCGGAGCCTTGACCGCTACGCACTCAAAGGTCCCTCTCAGTTTGTTCACGATGATCGTAGCTAAAGCTTCGCCTTCCACTTCTTCTGCGATGATCAGCAGCTTCTTGCCCTGCTGGACTATCTGTTCAAGGATCGGGAGCAATTCCTGTATGTTTGAGATTTTTTTGTCTGTTAGCAGGATGTACGGGTCTTGAAGCACCGCTTCCATTTTTTCCGTGTCGGTCACCATGTACGCAGAGCAGTAGCCCCTGTCGAACTGCAGCCCTTCCACTACTTCGAGCGTAGTCCCCATCGACTTCGACTCTTCTACAGTGATGACGCCGTCCTTGCCTACTTTTTCCATCGCCTCTGCGATGAGCTCGCCTATTTCGTCGTCAGTTGCAGACACCGCCGCAACCTGCACTATGCTCTCCCTGTTGTCGACGACTTTTGAAAGCGCTTTTATTTCATCCACCGCGATGTCGACCGCGCCTTGGATGCCCTTCTTCAGGATCATCGGGTTGGCGCCTGCCGCGACGTTTTTGAACCCTTCCTTGATGATGATCTGGGCAAGCAACGTAGCTGTCGTTGTGCCGTCCCCTGCAACGTCGTTGGTCTTCGTGGCGACTTCCTTCACCAGTTGGGCGCCCATGTTTTCCATCGGGTCGTCAACCTCGATCTCCCTTGCGATGGTAACGCCGTCGTTCGTTATTACGGGCGATCCGAATTTCTTTTCAAGAAGCACGTTCCTACCTTTTGGCCCTAAAGTTATTTTAACCGTGTCTGCCAGTTTGTCCACGCCAGTCTGAAGCTTCCTCCTGGCTTCCTCACCAAAAAATAAATCCTTTGCCATTTTAATTCCCTCTTCCTTTCTATAATTCTACCGTAGCCAAAATGTCCTTCTGGCTCATAATCGTATACTCTTCGCCTTTGTACTTGATCTCCGTCCCTGCGTATTTCGAAAAAACGACGGTGTCTCCGACAGTCAGCTCCATTTTGTCGTCCTTTGTGCCGGGGCCTACCGCCACGACCTTCGCCATCTGCGGCTGCTCTTTTGCCTGCCCGGGAAGCACGATTCCGCTCTGGGTTTTTTCCTCTGCTTCAAGCCTCTTGATGACCACTCTTTCGCCTAAAGGTTTAATTCCAAAACTCATTTTGATATCTCCTTTCTGTCCTTTCTTTTATTTTCAATAATATTAGTGTCTGCGTTGTTAGCACTCTGTTTGATTGAGTGCTAAGAATAATTTAATACTTTCGTTCATGCTTGTCAAGGCTTTTTTCATTTTTTTCCGCGAATTTCTAAAGATTTCATGTAATAGAACAAATACTGCTGCGCTATGCCCCCGTGCCTGCCGAAGTTTTTGCCGGCGTATTCGGCCATAGCCTTGGTATTGCTTTCGTCTATGCCGTAAAGGCTGCTCATCGCATGCTTCACCCAGACGTCGATGGGGAAGCTGCCGTGTTTGTCCATCGAAAACAGCATGATGCACCTTGCAACTTTCGGCCCTACGCCCGGCAGGCCTGTCAAATACTTAAAAGCCTCCTCATCGCTTGCGCCGCCAAGGCTCAGAAGCATTTCGCAGTTGTCTTTGTTGACAGCCTTTGCTGTCTTTACGATGTATTTTGCCCTGTATCCGAGCCTGCACGGGGCAAGGTCTTCTTCCGAAAGCCCTGCCAGCGTGGCAGTATCCGGGAACTTAAAGAACGTGCGCCCCCTGTACTCGCCGGCCGGCTTGCCGAAATTCTCGCAGAGCGACGATATGCAGCCCTTGATCCTCTTTATGTTGTTGTTCTGGGAGATGATGAACGAGATCAGCGTTTCCCATTTGTCCTGTTGCAATATCCTGATGCCCCGCCCGAATTCGGCGGCTTTCGCCATGACCGGGTCGTTTTTCGACAGTTCAGCTATTATTGCCTCATAGTCCCTTCCAAGGTCAAGGTAGCTGCTCCAAAATTCCGCGAAGTCGGAATCGCCTGCATTGTCGATGGCCAGCTCTCCCATGCATTCGTCGCCGCTGCATGGCCTGAAGGAAATGTTGACGGGCTGAGCCCCTGCCGCAATCCCTGTGTAGCTGCCGTCCCCCTGTTTCTCCCACCTGAAGCACTGCCCGCAGTCGAAGATGTGGTCGAGATTGAAGTTCTTCACATTTCTGTACACTGTCATCCCAGATCTTTCACCTCAATGTCTACGCAGTCAATGTTGAAAGCCGTCATGAGCCCGACTTGCCAGGCTACCTGTTCCTGAAACGTTTTCGCCGTCTCGATTATCTTTGCGCCGTACCTTACTACAACGACAATCGTCAGCCTTATTCCGCTTTTCGTGTTTTCCGTCTGCACCCTGGTTACGTGGAGCTTGCTCTTCCTGCTCTTAACTATGCATTCGACGATGTCGCCTATCACCCTGTCCGAAATGATGTAGTCGCCCATGTAGCTGTACGTCGGCCTGACTACTGATTTTTCCGCGAACGCGCCCCGCCCGCTCCTGCCCTTTGCCCTGAAAACCCTGAGCGGGTCGACAAAATACCCGGAGAATTCCCTTTTTATCTGGAACGTAGGCACCGGGATAAGGTGCTTGCCCAGTTCGTCCCTTTGCTTTTTCGCTGTTTCGCGCTCGTTTTCGCTGGTGATTGATTCGATGTACACTGTGTCCTTTATTTCAGGGAGTTCCAATCTCTCAGCGATCTTGTTCGTCATGCCGTCCGAGGTGCCGATTATCAGGATGCTGCTTGGCGACACTTCCTGAATTTTGCTTTTTACAGCATTCTTGTGCCCCTCGTCGGTGAACAGCGCAGTTTTGACGGCTCCAATCCTCGTCGTCTGCCTCTTGGCCGAAACGCCTGCCAAGATGCCGTTGCCTACGATGAACAAACCGTCGTCGATTATGCCTTCAATGTTTCTTTCTCTACATAAATTCATCGCTTGATAGCTCTTGCCCGTTCCGCTTTTTCCTACCAACGCATAAACTTTCATCTTTACTTCTCCGTTTTATTCTGATATAATTTGTGTAAGGTTAAACGATATTAAAGGAGGTTCTAAACAATGGCTTACAAAATTACAGACGCTTGCATCAGTTGCGGTGCTTGTGAATCTGAATGTCCGACAGAGGCAATAACGGCAGGCGACGGTATTTATGTCATTGACGCTGACAAGTGCATAGATTGCGGCGCCTGTGCGAATTCTTGCCCTGTTGATGCGCCCGTTGAGGCTTAGCAAAATACCAACAACAGTCTAATATCCATAAGTAAGGGAGCGTTGGCGCATGGCAACGCTCCCTTTTTATCAGCAATTCGAGCCGGATTCCGGGCACAAAAACAACTGCACATGAAAACCCGCCTCATGTAACGGGTTTTCGCATAAAACTTCCAGTCTAGCTAACTTATTCTTTCTTCCACATACCTGACGATGTCTCCAATGTTTTGAAATTTCTCCGCATCTTCATCAGGGATTTCGATGTCAAACTCGTCTTCAATCGCCATAATAATTTCCACCGCGTCAAGAGAATCTGCTTCTAAATCTTTCATCAGATTCGTATCCATCGTAACAGCCGATTCTTCTACACTTAGTTGTTCAGCAATTATTCCTTTAATCTTTTCAAAACTCATAAAAACCTCCAATGTACACCGTCGTTCACCATATGAACTAAAAATTATTATAGAGTACAACTATAATATATGCAACATAAATTTATTTTTTTTTGGCCTTTTTCTTTTATTTTCAATTATTTATGCTTTCATGCATCCCGACCCACTCTTCATACGCTGCTTCAAGCTTCTGTTTTGCCGTCGCAAGCTCCTCGCTGCAGCTTGTCAGCAGCACGTGGTTTGAAATGTTTTCCTCCCTGCTCATCTCTTTTTCTATTGAGGCGATCTGGGTTTCCAGCTCGCTTATTTCGATTTCCAGTTTGGCTTTTTGCCTGTTTTCCCTCCGAAGCGCGCTTTCCCGTTTTTTGCTTTGCATCCTCTGCTCGTTTGCTTCGCTCTCCTTGCCGGCACCCTTGCCGCCTCGTCCAGCCGTTTTCCCGCCAAGCTCGTCGAGGTATTTCTTCCCTGACGCTATCGCTTGCTTCTTCTCGGCGTAGTAGTCGTAAGCGCCCAAGTAAACCGTTACCCCGTCCCTGCCCAGTTCGAAAATCCGGTCAGGTATTTTGTTGAGGAAATACCTGTCGTGGGAAACTGCTATGACTGTCCCCGGAAAATCCCTGACCGCATCCTCAAAAACCTCTTTCGAGGATATGTCAAGATGGTTCGTGGGCTCGTCCATCACGAGCACGTTGGCGCCTGACAGCATCAGCTTTAAAAGGGACAGCCTCGCTTTTTCTCCGCCGGACAGGGCACTTATAGGCATGAAGACGCTGTCGTTTTTGAAAAGGAACCTTCCAAGCACGTTCCTCATTTCTGATTCTGAATACAAGCGGTACGCATCGTTCAGTTCACCGAGCAGGGTGTTCCCCTCGGTCAGCAGCGCCTGCCGCTGGTCGTAGTACCCAATCGCCACGTTGTGCCCTGTTTTCATGAATCCTGAGTCCGCTTTCAGCTCACCGGTCATAATTCTCAACAGGGTGGTTTTTCCTATCCCGTTCGGCCCCACGATGCAGATTTTTTCACCGCGCTTTATGTCAAACCCGACACCCACAAACAGCGTTTTTCTTTCTGTGCCGACTCCAAAACTTTTTGAAAGCCCTTCCCCCAGCAATACGTCGCCCCCGCTTTTGAATTCCTGTTTGAACCTTATTTTCATCTTGCCAGCTTCCTGGGCGGGCATTTCCGCGACTTCTGCCCTCGCAAGCCTCTTTTCACGGGATATAGCCCTTTTGGCCAGTTTTTCAGTGCCGTGCTGCTTGAACCTCCTTATCATCTCCTCCTGCCTAGCCGCTTCTTTCCTGTACTGCTCGTATTTGCGCATCTCTTCCTCGCGGATTTTGCGCTTCTTGTCTGCAAACGCGCTGTAGTTCCCTTCATAAATGCTCAGCTTGTTGTTTTCGATTTCAAATATCCTGTTTGCGACCTGGTCCAAAAAATACCGGTCGTGGGATATCAGGAGCATGCTCCCGGTATAGGCTTTTAGGTATTGCTCAAACCATTTTATCGTTCCGATGTCCAGATGGTTCGTGGGCTCGTCTAAAAACAGCATGTCTGGTTTTTTTAGCAGGAGGCACGCCAGAGCGAGCCTGGTCCTTTCGCCGCCTGAAAGCAGGGATATTTTCTTGTCGTAATACTCCTCGCCGAAAGCCATGCTCCCCAAAACCCCGATTATGTCGCTCTTGTACCTGTAGCCGTCCCTCCTGGCGAACTCTTCCTGCAGCTTGTCGTACTTGAGAATAAGCCCTGATGCGTTTCCCCCCTTTGACGAAAGCGCAGCGATCTTTTCCGATGTTTCGTGCAGTTCGTCCTCCAATTTTTTCACGTCCGAAAATACAGCTTGCGCTTCGCTAAGAAGTGTGCTGCCTGCAGAAAAATTGTCCTTTTGCTTGAGGAACCCGATGGTCTTGTCTAAAGACACGAAAAAGTCGCCAGAATCGGCAGTTATTTCCCCAGACAGTATGTTTAATAGAGTCGTCTTTCCCGCGCCGTTGTTCCCGATTACGCCTATCCTGTCGCCATCGTTGACGTGAAAAGAGACGTCCTTCAGCACTGCTTCCGAACCAAATGATTTAGCGATGTTGTTTGCCGACAGCACAATCATAGTTCCAACCCTGCAAAGGCGTCCAGCGCCAAATCGTCCCGTTCCCCTGCCATGTACCTGTAGTACGCGGCGCATCCGATCATTGCCGCATTGTCTGTACACAGCACGGATGGGGGGCAGTAGAGCTTGATGCCCATCCTGCCGCACTCCTCTTTGAGCATTTTTCTCAGCAGGCTGTTCGCCGCAACCCCGCCCGCCAAAACCAGCTTGCCTCTTTTCAGCAGCTTCGCAGCGCCTGCAGCCTTTGATACGACAACTTCCATTATTGCCTGCTGGAAGCTGGCGGCTACGTCCGCTGCGTTGATCCCCCTCCCTGACTGCCTCTCCGTATTCAAGTAGTTTATTACTCCTGTCTTTGTCCCGCTGAAGCTGAAGTCAAAACTGTCCTTCTCCAAAAATACCCTCTTGAACTTCACTGCGAAAGGGTCGCCGCTTTTGGCAGCTTCGTCTATGGCTGGGCCGCCGGGGTATGGCAGCCCCAAAACCCTTGCAACTTTGTCGTAGGCCTCGCCTGCTGCGTCGTCCCTGGTCTTGCCAAGCACCATGCATTCGTTGTAGCCTGTTACGTCCACAATGCTTGTGTGCCCTCCCGATATGACTAGTGCAGTGAAAGGCGGCTCTAGATCTTTATGGGCTATGTAATTCGCGCATATGTGCCCCTGGATATGGTGAATCCCTAGAAGCGGTACGCCCCAAGCAAATGAAAACGCCTTTGCGGTGGCAATGCCGACAAGGAGCGCGCCGACAAGCCCTGGTCCTTTTGTCACGCCAATCATGTCTATTTCGCTGGGTTTGACAGACGCTTCGCCCATTGCCCTGTTGAACACTGCGTTTATGTTTTCCAAATGGTGACGCGACGCTATTTCCGGAACAACGCCGCCGAATACCTTGTGTACGTCGATTTGAGACGAAATGACGTTGGAAAGCACCTCCCTGCCGTCGGCGGTGACGGCTACGGACGTCTCGTCGCAGCTCGTTTCAATTGCAAGAGTCAATAATTTGTTGTTTTTCATTTTTTCCACATTATCATAGCGTCTTCGTCGTTGTCATCGTAATACGCTTTTCTCGACCCATGCACCGTAAAGCCAAGGCGCTTGTACAGGGATATGGCATCGTTGTTTGAAGCCCTGACTTCAAGGGTGAACATAGTCACCCCTTCTGCGGCAGATGATTCGATCAGCGAAGATATCAGCGCTTTTGCGATCCCTTTCCTCCTGAAATCCGGATGGACAGCCACATTCGTGATATGCCCTTCGTCAAGAACCACCCAGATTCCGGCGTATCCGGCCATCACCCCTCCGATCTCTGCGATGAGGTACCTTGCCAGCTTGTTGCACACTATTTCTTCGTAAAAAGACTGTTCGCTCCAAGGCTGGCTAAAGCATATCTTGTCCATTTCCGCAAGAGGCCACACGTCGCCGATGCTCGCCCGCTTGATAATAACTCCTCCCATGCTACAACGTCTTTGAAAACAGTGTGCCTGCTTCAAGCTTCCTTTCTGCCTCGGCTTTTCGCATGTACATTGGCAACAATTCTTCATAGCCCGTCTGCGTTCCGTCCCTGAACATCTTCAAGGCGAGCTTCGCCACGGACGACGCTTTTTGAAACCGTAAGCTTTCGTCAGCAATTTCAACTTGT
>JGI24705J35276_12237552_pt1 | contig 11770 bp, 9 predicted proteins | sample TergutNt197P4_FD_35276 | JGI IMG/M metagenome (IMG submission 35276)
AGCCTTTGATTTCCTCGTATTCCTTGCCCCACCCGGTTTTTCCGACATCAGCATCGAAAGCCTGTTGTATGCCGCCCCAGCCAACATAGCGGGAGAGTGTTTCCTGTTCTTCGGGGGTGGCGAGGCGGTTTTCCGCTTCAATAGCTTGTAGAGTGCGGATAGCGGCCACGTTCATAGCGTACTTGGTTTTTGCGCCACCCTCGCCCAAATTATCATCGGTTATACGGAAGTTGGTTCGGGATTGTACAACAAGAGGTGGCGAGATATTAGTACCTTCATCAATTTGCGGCTCTGACGTTGATTGCGCGGGGATTGGTACGCCGGGGTCGAGGGTTTGAATCGTGTTTGTGCCGTTATCCAGTAGTTCATCAAAGCGTGACCGAAGCATTGTTGCTGGCGCATCCATCGGTAGTTCAATGAAATTATAATGGATGAGGTCATCGTCAACTTTTTCAATGGTACATTTTGTTGAACGCTGCCCGAAAATATCGCCGACACGGTATGCTATCCGATTTTCCGGCGTGTAGAAAACATCCTGTTCCGCTTCCGGCATCGCGGGTTTTGCCTGCTCCGCTTGTTCCATAGCGAAATCTATCATCTGCTCCAAGCGTTCCTCTGCCGATTGTTTCATCCCGGCGAAGTTGACTGAGCAATATTCCCTTATATAGTCTTTTACAGACTGAGGCATACCTTCATCTACAACGAAAAGGCTTCCATCCGCATAATAACGAGCGACAATGTTAATTTCATCGGAGTCGCTATCTGCGTCATTGAAAACAACGATACGTTCAGGGTCGGACAGAAAGCGGTAACTGAGAATATATCCGTCATAGTTGTCCTGTTGCGGGGAATCTTTCAGCGAACCTAACTGTGGCTTGGGGTCAAAAACGGTTATGGAATCCGCACCGTGGCGAATGGCCACGCCAAAGCCCTCATCAACGAGTTTTGCCACATAGCTGTCAAGGGAGTGTTCGGGTACGCCAACAATCGGCACACGCTCGGCAAGCCCTACATCGCGCCCGGTCACAGTCAGATTGAGGAATCTCGCTACGGCGTTCGCATCGCTCCCCATAACCTCATAAAAATCACCCAGCCGATAAAACAGGATTTTATCCCTATGCTCGGCGGCTATCGTTTGATAGTCTTTCCAATGAGGACTGCCCTGCGGTATGGGAATAGCTGTTTCCGCTGGTTGGTCGGGAACATGGACAGGCTCGGCTTCCGAACGGTTTTTATAGGCATCGAGAACGCTCAGATAATTCGCCCGAACATCCTCATCAGACAACTCGCCGTTGCGGTATGCGGTTATCTGCTCGTAAATATTGCCCGATACGGAGTTGCCGCCCCACAACATCCCTGTGCTTGAAATATAGGTCAGGCTTCCGCTTCGCCCAAGGCGATGCTCCACGCCGTCCAAATCGTAAGCGACAACATCACGGTCTTTATATAGGTTTAGGTCGAAATCGTGCTGTGCCGTGTTCCAATTCACAACCAAAACTGGCGGCGGGCTGCCTAACGGTTCATGTGTCGGTGCTGATTCTTGTGCCTGTGCTTCGGCAACATCCTGTTCCACAGGGGTATTGTCTACCGCTACACGCTCATCAGCGGAAAAAAATCTGTCATCGTCCATAAGCTGGCCGATACGGCGTTGCACCTTTGCCCAAGGCATGGTAATGGATTCAGCGCCCGCCTTTTCTACAGTAAAAATGCCCGATTCGCCGCCATATTCCTGTTTGAGAAAGTTGGCGGTTTCGCGGGCGCGGGCGTGTTCTTGCATATATTCATAAACACGGATTTTACTGTTTACATCGCCGTTCCAGTCTAAGATGGCTTGGTCTATATCTTCTTGGGTTATGGAAATGACTGGCGGCGGCATGACTGACGGTTCTGCTTGGCGAGTACCTTGAATAATCTCTATCTGCTCTTGCTCCGTGGGGAAGAAGGATAAAGACAACTGTTCCAATGGCTCATTTCTGAATGTGCCGTCAAATACAGATGCTTCGCCGTTTTCCAAAGGGTATACCGTTTCGTGATACCCTTGCTCATCCGGGCTTTTCCCAACTTGGGAAAAGGTTTCGGAGGAATTAAAACCGCCCTCGTCCGCAGTCTGTGTCTGCTCTGAGGGCGGTTCGTTTTGTGGGGCTTGTTCGTCTTGCTCTAACTGTAAATTAGTTCGTTGAGTATTACTTCCTCCGCTTGTGCTTTGAGGCTGTTCATGTGAGCCGTCCAGCCCATCGGGCCGGCTTCCTTGCTCGGCGGCGGATACTTCGCCGATAACTCCACCATCATCAAATCCAGCCGGATGTTCGCTTGGTTCTCGACTTCCAGACAATGGGGGAACAGAGTCCCCTTCATGCTGAATATCGTGTACAGAATCCCCCTGTGTTCGTTCAGATAATCCTTCCGCATCATCCCGAACCTGCCCAGCGACTGGTTCTGCCAGGGTATCGTGATGTCGGGCATCAGATAATCCCCGTTCTGGCTGTACGTTATCTCGTTGGTTATTGCTGCGTTCATGCCTCTGACCCTCCATTTCCACGGCTTTTTGCCGTTCATATTTCTTAATGGTAACTTCAATTTCCCGCAAGACTTCTTCTGACACATCGCTGACCGCTTTACCGAGGGCGTAAACGCTTTCGGGGGAGTTAAAATCGAAAACGGCTTGAAAATCCTCGTTTCCAATATAATCCGATGGGTCTACGCCGCACCGTGTCATAAGTGCGTATGCCGTACTGACCGTGAGAGCATCCCTAAACGCTACACCGACATTAAACTCGTCAAGACCGTGCAGGAAGCTGTCCTCTACCGCATAGGCTATATCTCGCTGGTTATTTTCATAGTAGCGCGCCGAAAGGCTCTGCGCAATCGTGTGGAGGTAGTCACCGAGGCTGTAGTCATTATTTGAATCGGCGGGTGTATCAATGTCATATGAATACTTTAGTGCCTCGACAACAGGGGCTTCATGCTCTTGTTTCATTTCCCACAAGAACGGACGGCGGGCGCTGTACCGTCCGTCCTGTGTGTCAGCCACATCAAAAACGTATTTCAGCCGCCCTTTCCCGCCGGAGTTATCCAGCAGGGCAATACCTTTAGAACCAGCCTTTACAAAACGGTTCATAGGGCGATTCCAAAACTCCAATGGCGCACAGGCGATAGCATCGGGGCGCTGGGCGTGAATCATAAGCTGTTCTTCAAAGGGGTACTTGTAGAGCCTGCCCGCCGTATTAAGAAAACCCGTCCAATCCCCCATGCTTTGGGTTACTTGGCGGGTCTGTCGGTCAGCAAGGTCGGCATACATTGTATATTTACTCGTCAATGGCATCCCCCTCCGTGAAATCATCGTCATCGGCGATATAAAAACTGATTTCCGCAAATTCCTCATCGGTGAGGCTGTCCAGCTTTTCAAGCGTACTGCCGATAACCTCTATCATTTCCGGCTCATACACATCATGGAGGGCTGTCAAAAGGTCATCACGCAGAGCCTCGCGGCTTGTCGTGTCGAAGATGCTCATAAGGTTTATTTCCTCGGCGCTGAATTTATCAAGGGATAATATCATTGAATCAAACCTCCATTCCTGTATTTTTTTTGCGGGTGGACTTATCGGGGGCATCCAGCCCCGGTTGTGCCTTGCCGTCAAACTCAGCTTTGCTCTTTTTCTCCCCATCTTTAAGCGCCGCCATAAGTGAGGGCTTTTCCTTTTTAACTACACGGAATTTGTCAACGAAGCCGTCAAGCACAGCTTTATGGGTCTGTAAATAAATATCCGGCTTGGGCGTTTCAAACCCATTCGCCCATGCTTTGTTGGCACTTGAGAATCTGCCGTCATAACTGGCATCATTGACATTGCTGGCAATTACCCATGCCACACGGTCAGCGCCAAACTCGTCTATGACCGCTCTGGCAGCGCCCTTTAGGTCGTATCGGTACTGTTCGTAGTTGCTGGCGGTAATGGCTTTGTCTATAGCCCTGCCGCACTCAATATTGAGGTTACGGCTTTCGTGGAACGCCTGTATTTCGTCATTATCCAAAGCGTGGTCAGCCGAAAACTTATAGATTGGCTGTTCTGCTTTTTCAACGTAGGGGAGTTCGGGAACAGGCTGTTCCGTTGGCGGTGTCGGCGGTTCATTGACGCTGCGCTCAATGGCAGGGTCGTTATGCTCTTTCTGTTTTTCAATGCCAAGAAATGCGGGAAGTTCGGAGAATCCGAAACTGTCTACAAAATGGGAAGTTATATCGCCGCCTTGGTTAAGCACAATGACATCGCTGACCGACAGGCTATGCCCGGAAAAGTCTTGGGGCGGATCGTTGAATTTCTGGAAGATGCCCTCCAAGGTCTGCCCTTCCTGTAAAGGCTCGGTATGGACGATGACATAGTTATTGCGGTTTACTTCCAAGCCCCGCTGATTCAAGTAGTCAAGCCCCTCAAAACGGTAATCCCTCGCATTTTCCGCGCCATCCATAATCTGATAAATGGCGAAGGTATCTTCTTTGGCGTTGATAAAGTCGGATTCGACTGCCGCCTCCTGTTGCTGGTTGGTCTTGTTGTCCATATCCCTGTATTCCTGTGACTTTTGCCAGTCCTCACGCTCAATGCCATAAATTCCGTCATGACCGATAATATCGGAAAATTCAAATACCATAGCCTCGGTGTTATCCGTGTACAGCATATAAATAGCATGGTCATTATTAAACAACTCGGTAGCGCGTTCCGTATTGAGGGGAAGCATATCCTCGGCGGTGTAACCGTATGCGTCACGGTCTGCGGCGCTGATGGTCGGGTCGGGCATCGGCTCGGCGGGCTGTGCTTCTTGTGGTTCTTCGATTTCCGGCTGTTTCGTCTTTTCGTTGTTCAGTTTCACGTTTTCAATAATCGTGACTACTTCTTTCGGAAGATTGTCCTCGAAGAACGTAACATCCCGGTATGAATCAACATGAGCCACTTTAGCCATATCGCCCTTATCATCTTTATCCATATGGTTGAATACCGTAGTTCCCTCGCTGTCATACATGAAAGCAAGCCCGAACGGTTTTTTATCCTCATTGAAATATACAGAGGGGTCAACCCGCTCCGCATCCCGAAGCACGGCGTTGACAGGCTCGTAGCCCTGATTACCGATATTATCAAGCCATTTTGTCATAAAACCGTTTATCTGCCCTTGTAGTTTTGCGCCATCCATGTTTCTCTGATTGCCGTTGCCGTCTATGCTGTAACCGATTCCGTCCTCAATCTGCTGATACAGCGGCGGGTTGGACTGTTGAAACTCAACGGCGGTGGCGGTCTTTGCCTCTTGGTCAACTTGCAGAACAATCATAGGGTCGTACATCAAATCACCGTTTTGGGAATAGGTGTGCATGATGGACAGCTTATCCGTATCTATCCATTCCAGCGACAAGGGCATGAAACCAGCCCCAGCCTCGTTTCTTTGGTAATAAAATTCACCGTTGGCGGCTTGGGGGAACAATTCGGCCAGCTTTTGATAGTTCCGCTGTTCGGTTGTGAGGGGAATGGTCGGCACAACCTCGCTCACGGTAAAATCCACTCCGGCGATGTTTTCCGTGGAAGATACGGTGGTGTAGGCTGGTTCTGTTGGTTTGTCAGCCTCCTGTGCGGAAGTTGGCGTTTCGGTTGCCTGTTCAGCCGCACTCAGGTCAATGCCCCGCTCTTTGCAAATCGCCATAAAACGACCATCAATGACGTTTATAAGGTCGTTCGCCTCTTTTCGGATGATGTCCAGCGATGCCTTAACTTCGTTCAAATCGTGACTGCCCCAAGTGGCAAGATAGCCGAATGAGTTATCCCCTGTTTCAACTCCGTATTTTTGACATACGACATAGGACACGCTCTCGGCCTCTATTTCCTTGACTTCCTTTGAGGAAGGCTTGTCGCTTTGCGCCGCTAAATCCCTGTCATGAAGCCTTGCGTGTGTAATTTCATGGATAATCGCCGAAACGGTTTGTATTTCGCTCATACCCTCGCGGATGCCGATTTTTTCTCCATAGCGACAGTAGCCGTCTTGGTTTTCGTTCATCGGCTCAAATTCGATTGGCAGGGGGGATATGGCTTTGAGGCTGTCCAAGAACGCCTCATAATGAACCACGTTCCCGGTCAGGTTCTCCGCAAGCTGGGGCAGCGGTTCGCCATGTGTTTGCGAAACGTCAAAAACAGGCACTAATTTGAACGCAATACTGCGGTTGTTGAGCACCGTCATTTCCTCCATGATGACCTTGCCATTAGCGTCAACCATCGGAGCGCCAGTTTCGGGGTCAAGTTTTTCCATCATCTCTTTTTCGGGTTTGATTTCTATGGGCGCGAAAATCCGCAGGGATTTTTCGCCTTTCCTGACTTGCCTGTTAAACTTGTCGTTCCATAGTTTATAACTGGCAACTCTCGTTGCGTTTGGCATCTGTTGGTGGATGAGCATGACATTCCGGCTGGAGTAGTTGTGGAAGTGGGACATAGATTTTAGATAATCCCTGTACTTGTCGCTTGAAAACAAATCCTTGATTCCAGCCTCCAGCTTGTCGGTGAGTTCTTTGGTGCGGAGTTCGTTTTCTTGCTGCCATGCGGGTCTTTCGGCGGTTGCCGTTGCGGTATCAGCCATTTTCTACCTCCTTCGCAAATTTTTTCAGCTTGATTAAAGTCTGCCTGTGATTGTTTTTGCAGTTTTCAGCATTGGCAACAGCCTCGCAGAAAGCCTTGTCTTTTTTCAAATCATCAAGAAATTCCATGATGTAGGGGCAAATGCCAAACTTGCAACACCTACAGTAAAGACAATAATCACAGTCAACATCAGCGTATTTATATCTGTACATATCATCGCTCCCTTCGTGTGAAGAAACGGAAAAAGCCGCCTGTGCGCGCTACAGACGGCTCTAAAATCTTTCTATATGGGTTTGCGGTCGACGTTAGTCTATACCGCCAAGGTAATCAGCTTTGTGGCGTTCCCGCTTTTCATCAATACTTTCTTCCTTGTGACACTCTTTCTTTCGTTGTTCAAATTCCTCCAACCGCTCCAAGAGGGAGGGCTTGGGTACGTTATTGATAATCCCATCGCCAACCATGTTGTAGTTTCCCTCTACCTCAATCTCGGCGGCTGATAAAACATTGGGTTTCTTTTTAGCCATTAACCTTACCCCCCTTTGGTTCAAATTCCATCGAAAAGACGGGGTAGCCATCGCCTTTATCGTCCAGAACGATGGTGGCGTTATAGGTCTTGCCCGATTTTTCGGAGTACAACCCTTTCAAATAAACACGCCCCTCGGTCAGAAGGGCGGTTGCCATATCCTTTGTGAGCGTTACCCGCTTTGTCGTGAAATACTTGCTTTCCTTGAAAAAGGCGAACTTACACTCCTTCTTCTCACAGAAGAAGCCTTTGGGGGATTCGGCGATATTGCCGCCGCACCGTAGGCATTTACCGATAACTTCGCCAGCCCTGCCTTTTCCCTGTTTGCCGGAAGGAAACAGGGCTTTCAGTTCGTCCGGCACAGAGTTATGGGTTTTCACAGTTTCAACGACAAGTTGATTTATCGCTGTCATAAAGGAATCACCCGATATTTCCCCATGCTCTATCCGTTTGAGGTCGTGTTCCCATTCGGCGGTCATTATGGGGGATTTCACGGCATCGGGCAGAACCTTAATCAAACTCACGCCTTTATCGGTGGGAAGAAGCAGCTTATCCTTTCGCGCCAGCAATCCCGACTTCACAAGGTTTTCGATGATGGCGGCTCTGGTGGCGGGAGTGCCAAGCCCTTTGCGTTCCGCATCTTCGGGCATATCTTCCGCCCCAGCCGATTCCGTAGCGGACAACAACAAATCTTCGGACTTGTTTTGTCAAGGGTGTTGTGTCGCCAAATTGTAATTTTTATATTTTTTTATAAATTCTTATTGTAATGTTCGCTCGGAAGATGTATAATACTGACGAACCTTTTTAGAAAGGATTGCATTATGGGTTTAGAATCTGAGTTGATGACTACTACTGAAGCCGCAGAGTTATGGGGAATTACAACTCGTCGTGTTCAGGTTCTTTGTGATAAGGGCAAAGTGGGCGGCGCAATAAAAATGGGTAGGACATGGATTATCCCAAAAGGAGCGCCAAAGCCCATTGACGGCAGAACAAAAATCGCTAAAGAAGCAAAACCAAACAAAGAATAAAAACATAGAGGAGTACATAAATGAATACCGATACCATTATAGCGATAACAGCAATTGCAGCAATAATCATAAGTGTTATTTCAATGGTTTTCACGGTGGTTTTTAGTATTCAGCAAATGAAACACAACAAAAATAGTGTTAGGCCTATTTGTGATATAAAAATAAATGATTACGAAAACCTAATATCGGTGGCTATCGCTAATTTTGGGACAGGCCCATTAATAATTAAGAAAATAATATGTAAAGACGCTGAACGCACTTCTCAAACATTGTTATCGTTAATGCCACATATTAACCAACTATGGACAACATTTACAGAAGATGTTACGGGGTGGACAATCCCTGTTGATGGCAAGATAGTGCTCATTGAACTACATCCAGATAATGATAATGATAAATATCGTGTAAGAAGCGCATTGGAAAAAACAACTATAGAAGTCACGTATACAGATATTTATGGAAGCGCTAATTTCGAAAAGAGCAGAAAACTCGATTTTTTTGGAAGAACGTTAGGCATGAATAACAGACATTATGACAGTAATTATTCTGGTGAAACAAAAGTTTTTTAGACTCTTAAATGAATAATAAACATGGATAATAAACGAAGTGTTTCAGCAAGTGAATGGGCGCCTTTCTGTGTTCGGATTCATTTTGATGAGGATTATTTGAAAGGCGCGGTTAAAATGGGTAGAACATGGATCATCCCAAAAGGTACTCTGAAACCCATTGACGGTAGGACAGAAATCGAAAAAGAAGTCAGGTGCAACAAAAAATAATAAAATCTTATATAAAACCATGCATTTTGGAGGATAAGTCCATGCCATATACAAGCAAAGGATATTATAACACGATTGATGAAGCACTCCATCAAGGTTATGAGATTATCGAAAAACTTGAGGGAAGTGTAAATGGCAGTTCTTTTCTTGAAGCCATTGAGGGTGATTATAAGGCTTGGAAAACAGGTTTTCTTTCGTATTTGAAAAAGAATTTTTCGATACAATGTAAGGAATATATAGAAGTTTTTGAACAAACTGATGTTTGTGATATATCAAATGTGAAATTGTATGTCAATGTACTTCGCCAGATACAAAATGGAATTATAGAAGAAATAATATATCCAGATTCCTATTTGAAGGAAAAAGATAGAGAAGATATAGAACGTCAAAAATTTGAATATCTTGAACGACGGGCTTACAGGCTAAGCAAGACGATAAGCCATAAGTTGCCCACAGTAACTGTATGCTTTATATTAGCAATTATCACTTGTCTCATTACAATGTTTTTGCTTGATGATTTCGCATATCATCGCCCAGAATATGGACTGCTCGGAGTAAACAATATTATTGTTTCTGTACTTTGCGCTGTAACAATTGGTATTTTGTGTTATTTGATTACTTTCTCTCTATTTACAACTTCTCTTGATCGTATTGAAAGTAGATTGAAAGGTAAAGAAAAAAAGCAACAGGCATCAATAAAAATTGAAGGCGCGGAAACGGTTAATATTTCTGACTCTGTGCAGGACCGCTTATTTGAAGAAATGCCAATTCAGATAGCAGAAGTTGTTATTAATGAAATAAAAAAGTTGCCAGGATTTCAAAATCAGAATATCAGCTTTCTCGAAAATGATACTTATAAAAAAACATCCATGAAGAGTGACGAAGGCAGAAAATTTTTTCGCTCGCAAATGCGTGAGCTATTCCATTCCCTGACCACTCCAATTGCTACAGTCAACCGGTCGCTGAAATCTATCAACGCATCGAAGAGTGATGAAGGTTTTTCTGAAATGCTTGATGAAAATTTGGAAAGCATTCAAAACAGCGTAATCTATATTAGTGCTCTTCTAAATGCATATAGAAGTATTGCTATGCAAAGTAAAAGTTCAACTGACAGCAAGGTTAACTTAAAGCAGTTTATTTCAGACATAATAAAAGCATTGAGTATGCAAGTCGATAAAAAAATTTATTCAGTTATTGATGAAGAACTCGGCGAAATTGATGGGTTCGAATCACAGTATATTGTAGCATTACTCCTTCCTCTTTTACAAAATGCAGTTGAAGCGTCTCCAGCAAATAACGATGTGGAAATTACTATGACGGAAAATGATGATAATACATTCATTGAAATAAAAAACACATCTTCTCAAACCGTAAAATCGGAGGATTTGCAAAAAGATGACTTTACTACGAAGGGCGGATCGCATGAAGGTTTAGGACTTCCAACAGTGCGACATATTGCAGATGAGCGGAATGTATTATTTGATATCCGTGCTGAGGGCAGCATGGTAACAGCCAAGCTTGGCTTCCCCAAAAAAATCCGAAGATAAGGATGGTAATTGATATGGATAAAAATTACAAAGTTTTGATAATTGATGATTTAGTAACCTATTGCCAAGCAACTGCACGATGGCTTAATAAAGCTTGCGGGTGCGATGTCGCTTATGCTTATGACCCAATTGAAGCAGAAAAAATATTACGTGCCTACCCAATAAAGGTTATTATTTTTGATTGGGATATGCCTCGCATGAAGGGCACAGATCTTAATGATAAATTGAGGGAGATTGACACCAGATATAAGTCTATTCTATTGTCTGGTGAAGCACCACCAGAAATAATGGCAGACCCGCTGAGAAATTTCAATTACTCCATTGTTAAAGACAAGGACGATCATTTATTACCCTCAATAGTTCTGGAACTAATGGTGGAGTATGACAAAAGCGATTTGAGAATAAATAGTGAGCCTTTCCATATCGTAAAAGTCGGTGGAATATTTTCAAGGCGAAAAATTTCCTATAGCATTTCATTTATTCAGATATTGGATGACAAATACATACCATCGGCAAATTGGGCAGTAAGAGATGAAGTGAAAGATACTATTCGAGCAGGCGAAGAAAAAGTAATCGAGCTAACCCGAAAGGAATCGGAAGGGAAAAGTATTTCTGATAATTTAAAAACTACAAGGTCCCAAGGTATATCAGTAAAGTTAGGATTGCCAGATAATGCGTCTACAGGGTTTGATGCGTCATTTTCTAAAGAGATTGAAAAATCTCTTAGTTCATCGCACACTTTTACACAGGAGAAAACTGAGAAGCGAGAATGGAAACGGGCTCTTCCTGCTAATGGAGATATTCAATATGAGCGATTTGAAATGGCAGATGTCCTTATTAAAGTCCGAGTATTTATTTCTACAATATTTTCGTGGTCTAATCAAAAATACTTAGACTGGTTTGATTTAGAATTACCAACTAAACAGGTCGCTGGACGATTTTATCAGTGCAAGAAGAATGGTGATGTGCAAAAAATTGATGCAGGAATATATACAGTATTATGATAGAATTGATCGTTAACCGCTACCTGAACGCGCAGGTCGGTTTGAGTCAGAGTATTTTTCGATAAAAGAAGTAGAGAATTATGCCATTTTCTTTTTCGAGAGTGCAATTTTAAGAAGCACATTGATAATACTTGAGGGACGACGGAAAATATAGTTAAAGTGGTTTATGCTGTATTACGTATTGAATACGTATTCGATACGTAATTAGTGGCTGCTGAACAAACACAAATAGCCATATAATGCTGGACTTTTATACATTTTTGTGCTATAATAAACGCAAGGGAAACGGA
>JGI24705J35276_12237548_pt1 | contig 11746 bp, 7 predicted proteins | sample TergutNt197P4_FD_35276 | JGI IMG/M metagenome (IMG submission 35276)
AGCTTCGTGCAGGTTGCCGTTTCCGGCAACTCCGGCATTGTTGCTGCGGGCGGCGACTACACCGTCACCTTCACCAACAAGCTGGTCAAGACGCCGAAGCCTGCCAAAGTCACCATAGTCAAGAACTGGCAGGACGTTGACGGCAGCACGCTCAGCAAGACCGGACTGTTCGCCAATGTGGACTCTGACATCTCGTTTTCGGCGCCCTTCGTGCTCGGCGTGAACAACGACGTGGCCCTAGGCACCAGCCTTGCTGTCACCGAAGACGTCACAGCTTGCGCTTACGAAGACGCGAGCTACTGGTACAGCTTCGTGCAGGTTGCCGTTTCCGGCAACTCAGGCATTGTTGGCCCCGGCGGCGACTACACAGTCACCTTCACCAACAAGCTGGTCAAAACGCCGAAGCCGGCCAAGGTGACCATAGTCAAGAACTGGCAGGACGTTGACGGCAGCGCGCTCACCAAGACCGGGCTGTTCGCCAATGTCGACAGCGACATCGCGTTCACTGCGCCTTTCGTGCTCGGTGCTAACAACGACGTGGCCCTGGGCACCGACCTTTCGGGCATTGCCGAAGACGTCACCGCCTGCGCCTATCAAGACGAGGGCTACTGGTACAGCTTCGAGCAGGTTGCCGTTTCCGGCAACTCTGGCACCGTAGACCCCGGCGGCGACTACACCGTCACCTTCACCAACAAGCTGGTCAAGACGCCCAAGCCGGCCAAAGTCACCATAGTCAAGAACTGGCAGGACGAAAACGGCGACTCGCTTAACAAAACCGGCGTGTTCTCAACAGTAGATACTGACATCTTGTTCACTGCGCCCTTCGTGCTCGGCGAGAACAACGACGTGGCCCTGGGCACCGACCTTTCGGGCATTGCCGAAGACGTCACTGCCTGCGCCTATCAAGACGCGAACTACTGGTACAGCTTCGTGCAGGTTGCCGTTTCCGGCAACTCTGGCACCGTAGACCCGGGCGGCGACTACACCGTCACCTTCACCAACAAGCTGGTCAAGGCGCCCAAGCCGGCCGACGTGGTCGTGACCAAGGCATGGACCGGCGAGTTTGCCAACCTGCCGCTTGCGCAGCAGACGGCTCTAAAAGACCTGCTTGAATTCGACGCGAGCTTCAGCTTCGTGCTCGGCGAAAGCCAGAAAATTCCTGCCGGCACCGCCCTGAGCATCAAGGAAGTGCCGAAAACCTGGAGCTTCGACGCCTCGACGGCAACCCACACGGTCATCTACACGGTGGTGTGGGATGCAGCGGAATACAGCGCGACTACAGCCCCCGGCGGCTCAAACGCCTTCGCCTTCACGAACAACGTGGTGAAGACGATGACGCCGAAGCCTGCGACCCTCCTGATTGAAAAAGTCTGGACTGGCGCGGCCCTTCCGGCCGGCATCGAAGCGACCCTCACCAACGGGTATGTCTTCGGCAACCAGAGCGTGCCGGGCGAGTCCAACGTCGCCTTTGCTGAAAATGCCATAGCGGGGATCACTTTGGACGGGTATGACTACACCTTCGACTTCGTCAGCGTGACGATCGACAGCGGCGCGGCTTCTGCCGTGAACAGCGTTGACTTTACTGCCGCTCCGGGCGGCAGCCACAAGGTCGTCATAACCAACAACGTAGTCAAAACTCCAAAACCCGCAACTGTCATCATCGTAAAGAACTGGCAGGATGAAAACGGCAACGCGCTGAACAAGACCGGCGTGTTTGCTACAGTCGATAATGACATTGCGTTTACAGCCCCGTTCGTGCTTGGCGAAAACAACAACGTGCCCGAAGGCTTCAACCTCGCTACAATCGTTGAAAACATCAGCGCTTGCAATTACGAGGACGCAAGCTACTGGTACAGCTTTACTCAGGTGGGCGTTTCCGGCAACGCCGGCATTGCTGCTGCAGGCGGCAACTATACCATCACCTTCACAAACAAGCTGGTCAAGACGCCGAAGTCCGCCAACGTCACCATTGTGAAGAACTGGCTGGACGACAGCGGCGCACCGCTTAGCAAAGCTGGTTTGTTCGCAAACGTCGACAGCGACATCAAGTTCACGTCGCCATTCGTGCTCGGCGCGAACATCAACGTGGCGCTAGGCACTGACCTTGCCACAATCGCGGAAAACCTCAATGCTTGCAAGTACGAGGACGCTGACTACTGGTACAGCTTTGTGCAGGTGGGCGTTTCTGGAAATTCCGGCATAGTTGGCCCCGGTGGCTCATATACAGTCACCTTCACCAACAAGCTGGTCAAGGAAGAAAAACCAGACCCGACGATCGTAGTCGTGAAAAACTGGGTAGACAAGAACGGCCGCACAATAACAGACCCAGCTCTCATTGCTGAACTCGCCAGCAGGCTATCCTTCACAAACAACTACGGGATTGGCTTTAATGCTGCGAGCGCCGGAACAATAACAGTCCAAGAGAACCAGATCAACGAATTCACAATCAACGGTGTGACGTATACTGTCGCATTCAAGAGCGCGAACGTGACTGAAACCGGCGGCAATGTTCCGTACACCAATGTTCAGCAAGGAGTCAGCTTTGCGGCAGCTAAAGGCAAGAACTACACCATCCGATTCGTAAACGAGGTCGACACCAAGACATACGACTCCGGAAATGACTTCATCCCGTCCAAGCAGCACTTTGACCGCTGGTGGAATTACGGCGTTCTTTGCTATTCCTCAAGCACGGACAAAGACGTCAACTACTTCATCGCTTTTGACGCTAATTTCTGGGACAGGAACGAGTACGCCATCATCGGGTTTGGCAACAACGCCAACAGCATAGTTTATGAAGCGTATTTCGACATAGGCGGATGGAAAATCATTCAAACATCAAATGGCTCAGTCGTAAACAGCGGCTCTTACCTTGATCCGTTCACTGTGCCGTCAAGCTTGTTCCCAGGCCACTATTTCAGGGACGGGAACGGTACATACGGCAACTATCAGACTGATCCGATGATCGGCACCACAACCGACCTTGGCCTGTACTTTGCCAACGTGTTCGGTTCGGGTGGCAGGCAGGCATACCGCTTGACAATCAAGCCGCTTGTCATTCCTGTCTCCTCACTGTCACAGGCAATGTTTAGCTATGACCTCCCTGATTCGTCAAGCGACGGCGGCAACCTCATCGTTTCTTATTGGAACGATGAAAGCGACCTCAACAACGAGCCGGCGCCTGCACCGTTTACCGAAATAATTCCATCTGGGGCTGATGCGATAATCGCGTCTGACGAGGATGATATTGTGGCAGGTGCGGATGCAGATGATGAAGGGGACTTTGTTGCAGACGACGAAACCGAGGTTGCCACAGATGAAGGGGATATTCTCGAAACTGAGTAGTCTAGCGCAGGAAAACCTGCGTCGCAAGACTGCCTTGTTAGCGCAGCATCCTTGATACTGTGAATAGACACTACTACTAGTGCGGCCTGCAGCAATTGCTGCAGGCCGCATCCATGTTATGATTCGATACTTTTAGAGGCCAAGGCTCTTCTCACAAATTTTCAGTTAATAATAAACAGAAGAATGCTGCCGATGTCGTTATGGTTGCCTATATTAGTGGTTGCCAGTACATAAATCATATGATATGGAGAAAGTAACGGGAGGACAAATGTAGCAAAGCCTGTGTTGGATAGATTTATATACTGTGGATCAAAGTTATACCACGTAACTGATTTGTCGGTAGCATTATGTGGCAGTACTTCTGCATTAAACTGAACGCCATTACGCAAGCCATCACTAGTAATACAATCGCCTTTGGGCGTTACTATCACCGATTTAGGCATTATTTGTACTTCGACTTCAATTTGAGCTTTGTCGCCGCTGGTCTTATTTGTCGCCGTTATTACCGTTTTTCCACAAGCTACAGCTGTTATCAGGCCTTCACCGGCATAGCTGCCAGCAGGTTTGATTATTGTAATTGGTCTTTGCAGGTGCCCATCGTAATACGTTATTGAATCGTCGTCGCCCACAGTGGCTACAGCAGGGTTGCTGCTGGTCCAAGTTACTTCTTGATTGTCTGTGGCGGGAACCGACGTCGCCACGATCTGCTTTTTTTGCCCGACATCAAGTATTATTTGCGCACCCAGAGAGAGAAACACAGTTTGGGGGCGTAAGGACCCATGGCCTATTCCCGGCTTGAGCCCCACCCCGTCAATAGTTTGATCAGCAGAGCCCTCGCGATCCAATTGCCAAAAGCTTCGCACACTTTCATATCTTTCAAAATTTTTATAGCTATCACTCAGGGCAGCCAATATTACATCATCCTTTATTTTTTCTGTACCAGCTCCTACAATCTTCATATCTCCGATTTTGAATTTTTTTAGAAACTGCTCCGTCCTGAGCTCGGCAAGTTTCGACAACATTGATTGATGAGCTGCTTCCACTGTTTCTATTTGCTTTTTCATTTCTGTGATAGCAGCAAACTGCGGTTTCTGATCATCTACAACCCTATTATCCAGTATTTCTATCTTTGTATTCGGCATTTCAACTTTCCTCCTTAAAAATGAATTTGTTTTACTCAATTATGTATTATTGTTAAGGAGATGTCAACGCTTTTTCACAATTTCGGAGTAGCGTTGTCATATTTTTTTACTCATACATTTAAACTCTTCTCAAGAAGCCTAGCCGCCGCTTCCTTGTATTTCAGCGACAGGACACCGAGGGACGCCATGATGTAATCGCTGTCTATCAGGATTTTGGCGTGCTCCCCTGGGAACAGCAAAAGCCCCGTTTCGTCGTGCCTTGCAATCACTGACAGCATTTCTGCCCTCGACGGGAGCCTTGTGAGCGCACCGCCGGTGCCAACGATGAATTTCACCTGGGTCAGGTCTTTTCCCTCTGCAACCGTGCTTCTGCCGCTGGGCCCGTATATGTACCTTATGTGCCCGGCATGCCTTTCGACGGCGCGGCAGACGGCCTCCTTCGCCAGCCGTTCCACAAACTTGATTTCGTCCGTTGTTGTTGGTATTGCCTTATATGATTCAAGCACGCTGTCGATGTCAACGCCCGGCAGATCCTCCCTGAGCTTCTTCTCCCCTATCAGCTCCATGATGTTCCGCATGTTTATGAAAACGCCCAAGTCGCCCTCCACTGTTCTTTTCGCTTTCGGTTCCGGGCTTATGAGTATCCTCGATATCTGGTCGCCGTCTTCAGTCACCGAGTGGAGGTCTGTGGTCGCTCCGCCTACGTCTAGGGTCATTACGTTTCCGATGCGTTCGCTGAGCAGCTTCGTGCATTCCATGACCGCGCCCGGCGTAGGTATGATCGGCCCGTTCACCATGTCCCTGACGTGCTCCATCCCGGGCGCATGGACAATATGGTCCTCGAACGCGTCCTGAATGACCCTCCTGCAAGGCTCCACGTTGAGGTCGTCGATTTTTGGGTAGACGTTGTCGACCGCGTACAGCTTCACGCCGCTTTCTTCATCGAATATGAGGCTGACTTCTTCCCGGTTTTCGCAGTTTCCGGCATAGATGACAGGCGTCCCTAGGTTGAGGCTGCGTATCATCTCGGAATTGTATATAGCTGTTTCCCTTTCGCCGTAATCCACGCCGCCCGCTATCAATATCAGGTTTGGCTTGATTTCTTGGATTTTTTTCAGGTCCGACCTCCTGAGCCGCCCTGCCGTAATAAAGTGTATGATGCCGCCCGCCCCGAGCGCCGCCTCTTTTGCCGCCTTTGCCGTCATGTCGTAAACGAGCCCGTGAACCGTCATCTTGAGCCCGCCGGCGGCAGACGAGGTAGCCAGCATTTCTCCGTAATCTATGCTGCCGGCGCCCTTTTTTCGGCACAGGTCGCTTATCGCGCTCGAAAGCCCTATGCGCACGTCCCCGTCAAGGACGCTTGTGGGCGCCTGACCCTGCCCGAAAAAGACGGGGCTGCCTGTTTTTATGCCAGTAAATGCGTTGACTACAGTAGTTGTCGAGCCTATTTCAGCTACCAGAACATCGATTTTCATTCCAATTCTCCTCGTTGGCGTGGCGATTCTGTCGCAGGGCTGGTGAAATTTAACACTTCACCAGCCTCTCTGCTTCTGATTATTCTGTCTTTTCCCTAGTGCCCGATTGCTCAGCCGCGCTTCTGGCGGCGTTTTTGGACTATGAACGTTGCCACGTCGATGCCGTGGCTGCCCCTGCCGAACCCGGCGTCGATGCCGGTCTTTGCGGCTTCTTCCGGAACCACTTGCGTCCCGCCGGCGCAGATTATCACCTTGTCCCTGATGCCTTTTTCCACTGCAAGGTCGTGAATCCGCTTCATGTTCTTGTAGTGGATGTTGTCGTGGGAGATGATGGTCGAGGCTAGGATCACCTCAGCGTTAAGCTCGATAGCTGCGTCCACGAGTTTTTCGATGGGCACCGATGTGCCCAGGTAGTGGACTTCGATGCCAAACCGCTCGATGCCGCCGTGCTTGATGTCGATGATTTCCCTTAGCCCCACGGAATGTTCGTCTTCGCCGACCGTGCCGCAGACGACTTTAAGTGGATGCTCTTTGACTTCCTCCCTGATTTCGTCGTCTGTCAGGTAAACGGGCTCGGGCGGGATCACCAGCTTCGACACGTCCACGTCAAACCCGACCTTGCCTTTCATTTCGATCCTGGTGCCCTCTGCCTCCTGCAGCACCTCCCGGTTGATGACTTCCGGCTCGATGAGACCCAGCTCTTTGCCGATTTCGACAGCGATGACCTCTGCCGTCCTCTTGTTGGCAGGGATGAACATGTTGAGCATGACGACGCCGTCTGCTGCCCACTCCATTTCAGGCTTTATCAAGCTAGTTTTCCTGTATTTTTCCGTTTCCGCGAGCCTTACGTTCACGTTGTCAACTTCGTCCAGCTCGTCGATGAACACTATCTTGTCAGGGTCTTCAAAAGTGCATCCGCCTATCAGAGCTGACGGGTTTTCTGGGTCGCCGCCGTACTGAGCCACGTTGTTGTAGCCGAAATGCGCGGTGACAGGCGCCATGTAGTCCTCGTCCCTTTCGTAGATATAGCCATAGCCTATGCCACCTTCGATTTTTCGGGCGATCCCGTCGCCGTTCCTTTCAGGGTACATGGCAGAATCCACGAAGAACCCTTCCTGCACAGCGTTGAAATAACCGCCGGCTTCTATGATTTCCTCCATAAACAGGCAGGCTCTTTCCTTGATTTCCCTTGCATTCTCCCTGAGCGGGCCGTCTTTTTTCAGCTCCACCATCTCCATGAGCCCGTCGAGCCCAATTAGGGTTTGCTTCGCAGTGTCGCACGCCTCTATGTTGTAGATGTGCCACGGGACGTTCCTGCCCTCGTCGGGCGTTATGGTCGACTGGACGTCAGCCCTTGTCAGCTTTGAAACCAGCATGTTCAAGACGTGGGTCACAGTGGCTTCCCTTGCGGACGAATCCATGTATTTGGTGTTCATCTGCGCCCTCATGCGGTACCTGTCGCAAAACTCCCGGAGAGCGATGGCATACGGAAGGTCCATGAACACGCAGGGGGCAGGCGGTGCCGTGGGCGGCACTGTGGAAAGGCATATGTTTCCGGGTTTTATCCCTACCTTTTCGGAAAACATCGAGTTGATGGCGTGCTGGACGATGAGCTCGGGCATAACTTTCCATGCTTCCCTAGCAGTGGCGTTTGCGTTGTGCGCCCCGTCTATCTGAGCTATGTCAGCCCAGGCAAGGATTTTCTTTGATTCGCAGGCGTCTACAAACGAACGAACGCAGTTGATGTTCCTGTATAGCACGTTGTACTGTGGGTCTTGGTGCGCACCGTTTATGCCTTCTTCGGCAAACATGACGGCTACGTCAGGGCCAGCTACGCCAGAAACGTATGAATGGTAGTTTATCGGCCTTCCGACTTCTTCTTCTATGATGTCTAGGGCTTTCCTTTGCGCCCTGACCTGTTTTCTCGTGATAGGGACCCCCCCAACTCCTTGAGGTGTCCCTTCGATCAGCCCGTCCATATGGGACTGCCCTGCCGTCCTGATCACCATGATGTGGTCGGCGCCGTGCCAGGCAGCCATCCTCATCCTCCTGATGTCGTCCTCAAACCTCCCTGATGCGACTTCCGTGGTGATTACAGGCTCGGGTTGGGGGTCTATACCGCCAAAATACTTCGAGGACGGAACGCCGACGCTGTTTTCCAAGGGCTTTGTCGCTTCCTTGTAGGTGAACGGCCCCATTTGAAGCCCCGGCGCTTTTTCCCGCCATGTCCAGCCGCGCCTTTTGGGCCTGTATTTGTCGAGGTCCTTCAAGATGTTCTCAATGTCCAGCTTTTCGTTGTGCTTCAGTTTGATGTCTTCCATCTCAATTCCCCCCTTTGAACAGGTTTGCGGCTTCGTCCCAGCATTTTCCTTCTGCCAGCAGGGTGCCCGCTTCCTTTATGGAGATATTCCTGGCTCCAGCCAGCTTGTAAACCACATGGCCTGCCCCCTTCCCCATAAGCCCCCGGTCGATGCAGCCTTCCACTATGGGCTTCGTTTCCAAAGAAGATATGCCCATCCTCAGAAGAACCGCCCGCTCGACTGACGGCGTCGTGTTTTTTCGCCCCAGCTCAAGCAGCGGGTCCACCACTTTTTCCGTCAGTTCCCAAAACCTATCATAGAGCTCTTCGTCTTTCAGGTTTGCGATGTGCTTGCGGCGGTCCGCAAAGTCGTCGTCTCTCTTCATTGCCTCTTTGCCTCCTCTACAGTTCTTTGAGAACATTTTTCACGTAATCCACGCTCGTTTTGGTCTCGTCTGCCAAAAACGCGATGTCTTCTTCTGTGGGCGTTTCTACGTTGTACGTCTTGAGCGCAGTCTTAATAAGCGACCTCCTCATGTGGTCAAGGTCAATGTCCGTGACTTTTATCAGCGACGGGTGCGAGGGGAGGATAATGCTCTTTCCCGGGACCTGGTCCTTTGGGTCTCCGAATTTTACTTCTATGCCGTTGTCCCTTGCAAAAGAAAGCTGGGGCTGTATGTGCTTGCCCGCCCCCGTGTACTCGGTTTCCTGGACTACGACCATCTTTTCTTGCCCGTATTCCTGCGCAATCGCAAATGCCGCAGCAAGCGCCGTGTTTCCGGCTGGCCCGTTTTCGATGCCTTCAAGGGTCGCGACGCATTCCGTCATGTAAAAGACGTCGCCTTGGGTAATCGTCACGTACCTGTCCATGTAGCGCAAGGGCCTTGCCGCAGAGCGCGGAACGTCGGACCTGTCCGGCCAAGACGAATACGGTACGCCAAAGCCGGTGTGCCCCGTAGTGAATGACTTGCGGTTGAAGTCGCCGTCCGATGCCATGTGCAGGCCCCCAAGATCGACTGACGCCCCTATCACTTCTGTGTTGTGCGCCTCTGCCTTTATGAGGCCCCTGGCTGTGCCTGTGAGGTTCCCGCCTCCGGCGTTCGTACACACCACAACGTCGGGGTCTTTGCCGTATTTTTCCCTAAACTGCATCGATATCTCGTACCCCAGCGTTTCAACCCCTCCGATTCCGAAGGGCGTGTACAGGGAAGCGTTGAAATACCCGGTTTCTTCAAGAAGGAGCAGGAATTTGTAAAACAGTTCCGGCCCAACGGTAAGCTGGACGACTTCGGCGCCGAGCGCCTCGCATTTTCGAGCTTTTTCTATGATTTCGGGCTGCCCTAGGCCTTTTGAATCGTAGCATTCCTGGACTACGATGCACTTAAGCCCTGCGATCGCTGCCTGTGAAGCCACTGCCGCCCCGTAGTTGCCGCTGGTGGCTGATATCACGCCTTTGTATCCGAGCTTCTTGGCGTGGTAGACAGCGTTGGCTGCCCTTCTCGCCTTAAAGCTCCCGGACGGGTTGCACTCTTCTGATTTTATGAAAATCCTGGCGCCTTTGCCCGCCGGGGCGCATTTCCTTGCGAGCTCTGTCAGGTTTTTCAGTTCCATGACCGGAGTGTTCCCGACGTTCACCCCTAGCTGGATGTCCTGCATCTCTTTGAGCGTGTACCCGGTTTCGCGCATCATCCGCTCGTAGTCGAAAGCCAGGCTTCCGCTTTCGAATTTTGAGTAGTCTATCCCGACGGACTTAAGCATGACCTCGGGCTTCCGCGCCATTACGGATTCGTAATCGTTTGCTTTTGCCATTATTCGTCACCTCCGAACAGCATTCCCCTGACTTGTTTGTCGATTGCCAGAAATTCAGGGATGAATTTACCGAAGCTGTGGTCGTAGCACGGGTTCACCTCCGTGAGCTCCCCTGTTTCCTTTCTTCCCGTAACTGTGGTGATGCTCACTTCGCTGCCGATTTCGGCGTCCGCGTCAAGGAACCCTTTTACCCACATTTCAAGGGGGACCTTCTTTGTGTCCTCCGGCACCTGCGGTGCCCGTTCTTCAGGCTTCAGAATGATTTTGTGGATTCGTACCCACTCGCCTTTTTTTACCATATCCCTATCTCCTATCCTATTTGACGATCTTGGCGTCAGGGCAGATAAGGTCTCTCATGTCGCCCATTATTGCCCTAGGCACAGGCAGGTCTATCATCGTCCAAAGGCCTGGCCTGGCATTGATCACGTGCGGGATCATGTTCACGCACATGGCGATGGTCCCGATGCCTCCCGGCACTTCTGGCGAGTTTACCATGTTGATGTTTGGCTTGCCCGTGATGATGACGTAGTCGCCTGTCTGGACGCCTACCTGCTCAGGTTCGATCTGCTGCGGGTGGTCCATTTCGATTTTCAGCTCGCCGTCCACGTAGCCAAACCCCTTCATGGCGCATCCTGCCGTCTGCCCCGGCGTTGCGGTCTTGTGCGGAGCGACCCTTTCCACGTCAGTGATGATAGGCTCCATGGACTGCGTAACCTTGTCGACTTTCCAGCCGATGGCGTCAGCTATCATGTTTATGGACTCGTGGAAACCCACATGGCCAGACAGTTTGCCTGTCTTGACGCCGTCAAGGAATTCTTCTTTGGAGATGCCGATCCCTTGCTCGTTCATTACCACAGGGCCAAAGGGCGAAAGGCTGTTGACCCTCCTCGAAACGATGTGCTCGACTTCTTCGCAGCAACCGGTCATTATTACTACCAGAAGGTCCATGATGAGCCCCGGGTTGATCCCCGTTCCCAGTATGGAGACTCCGTTTGCTTTGGCGATATCGTCCAGTTTTTTCGCTTCTTCTGGCGACTGCGCTTTCGGGTAGGCCATTTCTTCCGCGCAGGAAACTACGTTGATCTTCTTTTCCAAGACGAACTTCAGGCGGTCGAACGCTTTTTTTGTAAATGAATCTGTGCAGCAGAGGACCACGTCGGCGGCGCCCTCTTTGATAACGTCTTCCGGCTCGCCTATGAGGATGTCCGGCCTGTCCCCTCTCGGCGTGGCCATGTAGTCGTACATGGATTTGCCGACTTTGGCGCCTCTCCCAACCGCGCCCACGATGTCTACGCCTTTTTTCTTCAAGAGCATGTCAGCCATACCACTGCCCATTGCGCCAAGCCCCCAGATTATAACTTTTACATTTTCCATCCTTTTCTCTCCTTTGCTTTATGGGCGTCTGCCTAGGCACCCAAATATAGTTACACCTGCTGATTTATATAGCAACTATTGTGCCAACCGCACATCAAAATCTCCTGCGATAAAATTTATCGCAAGTTTTAGTAAATTCTGCGATTTCAGGGGCTTTCTCAACAGCAATGTTGACTAAAAAGGTTTAATTAATGCAAATTCTTATGCGGCTAGACGCAAATTTTTTTGCCATTGTGTTGGATTCCAGTACGCCTGTCCGGATGATGGAAGTGGAACACGAATAGCATGTTTTGGTTGACTATCGG
>JGI24705J35276_12237549_pt1 | contig 11746 bp, 13 predicted proteins | sample TergutNt197P4_FD_35276 | JGI IMG/M metagenome (IMG submission 35276)
GCCAACCCGAACTGCGCGGCGATCACCGCGCTGGTGCCGCTCTGGCCGATCCACTGCAAGAACCGCATCAAGCGCCTGATCATCGCCACCTATCAGGCGGCGAGTGGTGCGGGCGCGGCCGCGATGGAAGAACTCGTGGAATCGACCCGTGCCAATCTCAACGGGCAGGCCTATGCGCCCAAGGTGATGCCGCACCCCTACGCCTTCAACCTGTTCAACCACAACACCGCTGTTGACCCTGAGACCGGCTACAACGACGAGGAAACCAAGGTCATCAAGGAAACCCGCAAGATATTCGAGGACGACAGCATCGCCGTCGGCGTGACCTGCGTGCGTGTGCCGGTACTGCGGGCGCATTGTGAGGCCATCACCTTCGAATGCGAACAGCCGATCACGGAAGACCAGGTTCGCTCGCTGCTTGCGGCCGCACCCGGCGTGAAGATCGTTGACGATCGTATCAAGAATTATTTTCCGATGCCGATCGACGCCTCGGGCCAGGACGACGTGCTGGTCGGCCGTATCCGCAAGGACCTCAGCGACCCAAGCGGACATTCGATCTCGATGTTCGTCGCCGCAGACCAGCTCTTGAAGGGTGCCGCCCTCAACGCGGTGCAGATCGCGGAGCTATTGCCCGAGCGCACGATAGCGTGACGTGGAAGGCATGAGGTGGCGGGCGCACTTGAATGCGCCCGCCCTGCACGCTTTGATGGACGGTTGGCCGGCTCTTCAGAAAAGGCTCGGGGTTGGCGAAGAGGGGGAGCTTCCTCCCCCACTTCACGGCCTCGCGGCCACGGTCTTGCCTCGCCGCTTCTTGCCCCACTCAGGAATGAGACGGACTCGCCAGGAGACTCTTTTCTTTCGATCTGGGGACTCCGATGATCAATGCAAGCATGCCGATTATGAGCAAGGCGGCAATTGCGCTGAGCGGGATATAGATGCTGCCTGTGGCAACGCTCATCCATCCGATAAAGGCCGGACAGACCGCGCCTCCAAATGATCCTACCGCACTGATGAATGCGATGCCGCCAGCAGCGGCATTTCCTTCAAGGGTGGCGTTCGGAATCGTCCAGAAGAGCGAAAGGATCGCAAATATCCCGATTGATCCGACCGCCAGCAGCAGGACCGTCAGCATGATACTTTGCTGGGTGAATTGCAGCCCGATTAGGCAGGCACCAGCTACCAAGCCGCAAACAGCCACGTGCCATCGACGTTCCATACTGTGGTCCGAACTGTAGCCGATCGCCACCATGCCGATCGCTGACACAACGGAGATGCCGCCGCTTAACCAACCAATGTCGGTTGCGGTCGCGACGCCCACGCGCTTTAGAATAGTTGGCGCCCAGAGCAGGATCGTGTTGAGCGAGCAGAAGTACGCAAAATATATGAACGCGAGGAGATGGACCTTGGGTTCCCGCAGCGCCTCAGCAAAGCTGTGAGTTGATTTTGATGCGCGTTTGCGATCTTCCGCCAGATCGTCTTCGACACGTTTCTTCTCTTCAGCACTGAGCCACGAAGCTGTCTTCGGACCATCGGCCAGATAGAAATATGCGGTAATGCCCAACAGGATGGCCGGCAAGCCTTCGATGATGAAGAGCCATTGCCATCCGTGCAGCCCATGAACGGCCTGCATTCTGTCCATGATCAAGCCGGAGAGAGGACCTGCGATGATCCCTCCCAGGGGAACGGCCATGACAAATAAGCTGGTCATGCGGCCCTGAATTCGGGCTGGAAACCATAGCGTGAGATAGAACAAGATGCCCGGAAAGAACCCACCCTCGGCGGCACCAAGAAGAAAACGAAGAATGTAGAAGTGGTATTGGTTCTGAGCCAGAGAAAGCAAAACTGTAACGATGCCCCAGAGGACCATGATCCTGAGAATCGTCTTACGCACACCGACACGGACCAACAGCAGATTGCTGGGCACTTCGAGTGCGACGTAACCAACCGAGAAAGCGCCGGCCGCCATGCCGAAGACTGCATCATTCAGTCCCAGATCTTGTAGAAACTGCAGCTTGGCAAAACCAATGTTGAAGCGATCTACGATCGCGACGGCGTAACAGGCCAAAAGAAAGGGAATCAGACGCCAAGCTATGCGCCCATACGGATTTGAACTGACCGGTTTCTGCATTAGAAGATCTCCCTGTGATCCCTTCACGCGTGCTAATTCACCCATGGGCACGGCCTGCCGTCAGATGACGCCGGCGCGCCGCAGCGTTGCAATCTCCTCATCGCTTTTCCCTAGGACATCTTTCAGCACCTGTTCTGTATGCTCGCCGACCAATGGCGGCGGCAGATCATACCGAGGCGGCGTTCCTCGCAGCCTGAGAGGGCTCGCCACCGTAGGAACCGGGGCCGCCCCGGCCCTGGGGATATCGATGTGCAGCTTGCGATGCCGCACCTGCGGGTCTGCGAAAACCTGCGAGTAGTTATTGATCGGTCCGCAGGGAACGTTTTCGGCCTCCAGGCGCTCGATCCAAAACTCGGTATCGCGGGTTTGCATCGTGCGGGTGATTTCGGGAATGAGTTCATTCCGACCTGTCACGCGCCCCTTAACTTTGGCGTAGCGAGCGTCGGCGGCAAGGTCTTCGCGGCCGATGGCTCTGCAGAACCGCTGCCACTGGACGTCGTTGCCAACAGCAATGATGATCTGCGCGTTCCTTGTCGCGAACGCCTGGTAGGGTACGATACTCGCATGGGCGTTGCCGTAACGCTTGGGAGCATTCCCCGTCACCAAGTAGGCGACCGCCTGATTGCCACCGAGTGCAACCATGCAGTCGAGCAATGCCATATCAATATACTGCCCGGCATTTGTCAGCGTGCGGCTATGCAGTGCGGCCAGGATGGCTATTGTTGCGTACAGCCCGGTCAGGACGTCGCCGATGGGAAGGCCGACCTTCTGTGGTCCGCCACCAGGAAGAGCGTCCTGCTCGCCCGTAATGCTCATCAGGCCACTAAGGCCCTGGAACACGAAATCGTAACCCGGCTTGTGCGCGCAGGGACCATCCTGCCCGTAGCCGGTAATCGAACAATAGACGATCCGGGGATTGATGGCGCGAATACTCTCGTAGTCCAGGCCATAGCGTTTGAGATCGCCGACCTTGAAATTTTCGATAAATACGTCGGACGTAGCCGCAAGCTCCTTGATCACCGCTTGCCCTGAGGGCTGCGAGATGTCCAACGTCAGCGACTTCTTGCCCCGGTTGGCTGCTGCGTAATATGTCGCATCAGACGCCTCAGTCCCGTCAGCCCGCCTGAGCCAGGGCGGCCCCCAACCGCGCGTCTCGTCACCGGCGCCTGGCCGCTCAATCTTGATGACTTCAGCACCGAGATCAGCAAGGTTCTGTGTGCACCATGGCCCTGCCAATACGCGCGCGAGATCGAGAACTCTGACATCCGAAAGTGCTTGTGCAGACATACTCAGCTTCCTTTGCAGGACAGGAGCCGTAATGAGAGGGCGCGGTTCGATTCCACGAGATGCCCGAGCCGAGGCCTCCCATCAGCGAGCGTGTGCGCCGCCTAATTGGCTTTCGCCGAGGCAGGGAACTCCACCATCGCCTCACCACTCGCGACCTTTTCACCGTTCTGGTTCGAAACCGTCACGTCGATGACAACCCAGCGCGATTTTTCGGTGACCTGCTTCGACTTTATGATGCCGGTCGGCCGGATGGTGTCTCCCGGTCTCACCGGCTTGAGCCAGCGCGTTTCCAGACGACGATGAATTGCGCCTGCGGGCTGGGCCCAATCCGTCAGCATCCGCGTGATCAGCCCGAAATTGTTCATCCCGTGCATGATGATGCCGCCGAAACTCGTCTTGCCGAAACTTCCCTTCATGTACTCGTCGTCAAGGTGCAACGGGTTGTAGTCCAGCGAAGCGTCGCAGAATAAGCGGATCGACTCGCGGGAAACCGAAAAGTCTGGTCCGTTGATCACGTCGCCCGTCTTCAGCCCATCGAATGCAACTGCCATTTCTGCCTCCTTACGCCGGACGGATAGTCTGACCGCGACCCGAACAGATCACGTCACCGTGCTGGTTGAAGAAAATGTTGTCATGCACGACGAACAGGCGCTCACGCTTGATGAACTTGTCGAGCGCACGGGCCTGCAACGTGATGGTGTCACCGGGCCGCGCCGGGATGTTGTAGCTCCAGGACTGCCCGGCGTTCACCGTGCCGGGGCTACGCATCCAATCATCGGCCGGCGTGCACGAAAACATCAGCAGGATGTGGATCGAAGGTGGCGCAATAAGGCCACCGTAAGGGCCAGCCTTCGCCACCGCCTCGTCCAGATAGAGCGGATTGGTTTCGCCCACCGCCTTGCAGTAGAGCACAATGGCTTCGTGAGTCAGCTTGTATGGCAATGTCTTGCGCGGCTCGCCTGGAACAATCTCGTCCCACGTCTTTCGAAACTTCGCGTCCTTCCAAAAATCTGTTTCGAAAGGTGCGCCTGCAGCATTTTCTGCTTGCGTCATCGCAAGTCCTCCTGCTAATGTTCGCCTAGCGAACATTTTCATCGCCTGACGAACATGCATTTAAGGCATGACGCCGCGCTTGGCAAGCGACAAGGAGTAATAAATGAGCAAGGAGAGCGACGGTTTCGTGCGAGCGATTGCGCGGGGCTTTTCCATCATCGAGGCGCTCGGAAGGCCTCCGGGACGTCACACGTTGGCGGAGGTGGCTGAAACGGCTGAATTGAGCCGTGCCACTGCACGGCGCATTCTGGCTACACTGATCGCCCTGAAATATTGCGCGGCCGACGGACGCTACTTTACGCTCAGGCCGCGGGCTCTGGGGTTAGGGTTGTCTTATCTAAACGCCCTGCCCTACTGGGCCTATGCACAACGTGCGTTAGAGAACCTGCGCAACGAAGTCGGAGAGTCCTGTGCGATGGCTGTGCTCGATGAGGACGAGATCGTATACGCCTTGCGGTTGCCCGCCCGACGAATTCTCTCAGCCAATCTCGGCGTGGGAAGCCGCCTTCCAGCACACCTGGTGTCGCTGGGGCGAGTGCTGCTTGCCGCACTTCCCTCCGAGAGCAAGACAGCCTATTTCGAAAACGGAACGTTCAAGCCGATAACGCCACGTACTATAACTGATCCGCAGCAACTCGGAGAGCTGTTCGCGCGCATAACAACCGATGGATATGCCTGGGTGGACGGCGAACTCGATCCCGCGATTTGCGGCTTAGCAGTCCCGCTCAGAGATCCAGCAGGATTGGTTGTGGCAGCCTTGAGCATCAATACTATCTCAGGAACAATCACCGAAGCAGGAGCAAAGAAGAAGTTTCTTATTCCGTTGAAGAGAACGGCCCAGGAGATTCGGAGCCAGATGTTGTCTTCACGATAGCGCTTTGCGCGATCGCCCCTCAAGATCGTCGACGATCACGCCAACCGTTCGGCTCGTCTGATCTTGATTGACAGGCAAGTGTCAGGCAGTAGTCGCGCTACAAATCACAAATCCAACTTCAGGGAAGTTCCATGGGACTTGGCATCGGCGTCGGCAGCTTGGCCGAACTACTCGAAGACGATCCCGAAGGAGCGCAGTACATTCAGGCCGCTCTGAACGCGGTCAACCGGCTGCTTGCCGAACATGGGCTGCCACCGCATATGGAGCCAAATACCCTACCAGCATTGAAGCACCGCGCGAGGATCACCAGCTTTCCTTATTCGTTTATTCATTACCTGCGGCGGGCCAGCGCACACCGGCGGGCAAATCCCGATTGGATGGCAGCACCACTCGCCGATGGAGAGGATCCAATCGATGATCCGGTGCTGCAAGGTGAAAAATTGTCGATGAACAGCCACCTCATCTGGCATTCCGATGCTGAAGGTTTCTACTTGCCTGTTGATTTTTCCGATGTGCTGGTCGCCAAAGACGATGGAACAGTGCCAGGCCGATTGGTCGGCTCCAGTTTCCATCTGATGAGAGAACTCAGCGAGGTGGCTCCAGCTCTTGGCATTCGGCTGGTGGACGGTCAATTGACCGATGACGAAGCCAATCGCATCGACAAAAGGTTGGATGCGGACGACGGACTTACTCCTGAGTTAGCATCGTGGATACTGCTGTTCGAATGCGCGCGGCTGTCCATAGAACATCGCACCGCCATCGTTTTTTGCTGATAGTCCGCGCCCTGCAGAGCGGCGTTAATCGCAAACCACTGCCTGATTACCCCGGCCCACGAAACAGAAGGCACGCATCGCCGTAAGAATAAAAGCGATAGCCCTTTGCGATCGCATGCGCGTAGGCCCGCCTCATCGTCTCCAACCCGGAGAACGCCGACACCAGCATGAACAATGTCGAGCGCGGCAGATGGAAATTGGTGAGCAGAATGTCGGCGGCGCGGACGCGATAGCCTGGGGTGATGAAGATCGAGGTTTCGCCCTCGAACGGCTGGATTGTGCCGTCGTCAGCGGCCGCACTCTCCAGCAGCCGCAGCGATGTGGTGCCCACCGCGACGATGCGGCCACCATTGCGCCGCGCCGCGTTCAGCGCATCCGCAGTCGTGGCCGAGATGGAGCCCCATTCGGAGTGCATCCTGTGGTCGGCCGTGTTCTCTGCCTTGACCGGCAGGAAGGTCCCTGCCCCGACATGCAGTGTCACGTTGACGATGCCAACACCGCGTTCGCGCAAGGCGCGATCCAGCGCCGGTGTGAAATGCAGGCCGGCGGTGGGAGCAGCGACCGCGCCTTCATTGGCCGCGAACATGGTCTGGTAGTCGGTGGCGTCCTGATCGTCGGGCGTCCGCCGGGAGGCGATGTAGGGCGGCAGCGGCAGGCTGCCGAGAACGGAAATCGCCTCGTCGAGGGTTGGCCCGTGGAATGAAAAGGAAAGCGTGACTTCGCCTTCGCTCCCTTTGGCTTCGACCTCGGCATCGAGGTGGCCGAGCAGGCAGACCTTGCCTTCATTGCCGAAGCGGATGCGGTCACCGGCAACGAGCTTCTTCGCAGGCTTGACGAGAGCTTGCCAGCGCGAACCGTCAAGCCGCTTGATCAAGGTCGCTTCGATCTTCGGCTCGGTCTCACGCCCGATACGGCGGCCCTTCAACTGCGCCGCGATCACCTTGGTGTCATTGATGACAAGCTGGTCGCCGGCTTCCAGCCATTGCGGCAGGTCGCCGATGAACCGGTCGCGCAACACGCCATCGCCCTGCACCACCAGCATCCGTGCGGAGTCGCGCGGCTGCGCAGGCCGCAGCGCAATGCGTTCGGCCGGCAGATCGAAATCAAAGAGATCCGTGCGCATTACCTTGTGACCTGTCTCAGTCAGCGATCCATCAATCCGTGTCCTCGACTCAAGGATGAACTATCCCCGCAGTTCCATCATAGTGCAACATTCGCGAACCAGGGATTCACGATGAACAGGTCACCGATTGCGGGCAGTCCGGTCATTCCCACCTCGCTTTTGTGGAAGACAGCACAGCGGACGCTTGCCGACTCGCCGCGCGGTTCAATCAGCAAGATGCGCCATGGAGGCTTGGTTTGCAGGCCATCTTTCGGGCCGCGCCATTCGGTGTCAACCTCATGCACTATGCCAAAGGAGCCTTGGCGCTCCCTAAACTCCACCTCGGGTGAAGCGGCTGAGATGGCCTTCGCCACATCGGCGGCTCGATCGGCGACTTCAAAACCCCACCAGAAAGTTCCCGGCTTGCCATCCTGCATGAGCGTTGCCTGCATGTAGCCCGTCAGACTGAGGCCGTAGGTCTTAACAGGCGCGGCAAAAGTCACGACGCTCCCAACCACTTGAAGCGCGGCTGGGTGAGCAGCGTTGGGATTGTCATGCGGTGTCACGGTCACTTTTCCGAACGCAGCCCTGTCAGCCTTGAGCGTTTCGAAAAATGCCGGCTCGCAGGGCAAGAGCGCTTTCAACACCGCCTCCGCCCGTTCGGCAGCGCGCACTTGCCCGGTGGCAGCAAACATAGCGCAGAGCAGCAGCATTCTGACGGATGCGCGCATGGTGACCTCCCCCATCGACGTTCATCGGCAGCGAGGCGAAAGCGATTGCACCACCTCGCCGAAGATGCTCGCCACGCAAAGTCTGCTGATCACTTCTCGTCAGCCGCCATCCTTGCCTTGACGATCTTGTCGGGGTTCTGCACCGGCTCGCCGCGCTTGATCTTGTCGACATTCTCCATGCCAGCAGTCACCTTGCCCCACACCGTGTACTGGTTGTCGAGGAAGCGGGCATCGTCGAAGCAGATGAAGAACTGGCTGTCGGCGGAATCCGGGCTGGCGGCACGCGCCATCGAGGCTGTGCCGCGCACATGCGGCTCCTTGTTGAACTCAGCCTTCAGCTTCTTGCCAGAACCGCCGGTGCCTGTTCCGTGAGGGCAACCGGTCTGCGCCATGAAGCCTTCAATCACGCGATGAAAGACGATGCCGTCGTAGAAACCCTCCCGCACCAGTTCCTTGATGCGCGCGACATGGCCGGGCGCGAGATCAGGCCGCATCTCGATGGTAACGGGTCCCTGGGTCGTTTCGAGGATCAAGGTGTTTTCGGTGGTCATGCTCGTTTCTCTATGGTTGGGGTGAAATCTTTGGGCCGATGAACCGGACCGCAAACGGATGCCCTGCCACGGCGCCCGCCATCGTCTCCGTAAATGGCATCGGCGAGCAGCGTTGCAATGTCTCCATTACGGCGATCCGGTACTGAAGCCGGTCGCTGTCGGCCCCCGCAGATACGTAACTGATCCTTGGGTGGCCCATAATTTCGCCGGCCCTGTTGAAGCTCACGATGACGGTAATCTCCATCGCGTGAGCCTGCGAGGACGGCGGCGGTCTCCAGCAGGTAGATAGTCGCGCTCCAACCTCGCGGATGGTGTTGACTTGGTCGGGCTTGGTCTGCGCTACCGAGCTGGTGATGCCAAACAGCAGCGCCGCGGCGGCCACAACGAACTTCTTGCCGTGGCGCGCCATTGTCGGCCCTACTTGATGTCCGAGGCGACCTGCACCTTCACCATCTTGTCGGGGTTCTGCACGGGCTCACCGCGTTTGATCTTATCGACGACGTCCATGCCTTGCACAACTTCGCCAACGACGGTGTATTGGCCATTGAGGTGCGGCGCATCCGCGAACATGATGAAGAACTGCGCATTGGCGCTGTTGACGTCTTGACTGCGAGCCATGCCGACAATGCCTCGCTTAAAGGGAACTTTGGAAAATTCCTGCGTCAGATTCGGATATTGCGAACGACCGGTGCCGTTGAAGTTCTGCCCGTCGCCTGTCTGCGCCATGAAGCCCTCTATGACGCGGTGAAACGGCACGTTGTTGTAGAAGCCGTCTCGCGCGAGCTGCTTCATGCGCTCGGCGTGCTGGGGCGCAACATCAGGCCGCAGCTTGATCACGACGCGCCCTTTGGTGGTGTCGATGACAAGCGCATTGTTCTTGTCCAGGCCTGCTGGCAAGGGTTGCGCGATGGCCGGAACCGCGCAGATGAGCGCGGCAATAATTGCAAGAATTCGGATCATGGAAGCTCCAGATGATGTGACTAGAGGATCGCGCCGTTAGCCGGCGAATTTCGATTTGAGGCGCGTCGCCACGAGTGGCGGCACGAAAGCCGAAACATTCCCGCCCATGCTCGCGATCTGGCGCACCAGCGTGGCGGTAATCGGGCGGGCGGCGGGTGAGGCCGGAAGGAACACCGTGTGCACGTCAGGCGCCATGGTGCCGTTCATGCCGGCAAGCTGCATTTCGTAATCGAGATCGGTACCGTCGCGCAGGCCCCGGATCATGATGGTCGCACCATGCTTTTGCGCGGCTGTGACAGCGAGGTCGTCGAACGTGGTTGCTTCGAAGGCGCAGCCCGCCTTGGCGGCCACAGGTCCAAACACGTCCTCCAGCATCTTCAGCCGTTCCTCGGTCGAGAACAGCGGCTTCTTGCCGGGATGGATGCCGATCGCGACGACCAGCCGGTCGCACAGCAGCACGGCATGCTGGATCACGTCCAGATGGCCATTGGTCACGGGGTCGAACGAACCTGGGTAGAAGGCAATGCGCGGCATGTCCCCTCCTACCGCGCCCTGCCCCTCCCGGCAAGCCGGATTGGTCATCCTTCGTCCAAGCGCTCTCACTGTTTGGGCTGGTCCGCCTTGGGCTTGGCGACGCGCGGCACGACCCCGGTTTTTGACGTCATGGGAAATAGCGTGCCGGGCTTCCAAGTCGCGAGGATACCTTGCGCCTCAGCCAACTGCTCGGGCGAGAGCTCCGGCTTGATCGCAGCGAGGAGCTCGGCAGCGTCAGTGTCCTTCTTCTGCTCGGCCAATGACAGCAGGGCATATCCCAGGACGAGATCGCGCGGTACATTCCGCTCCAACAGGGTGACGTAAGCAATCTCGTCCGACTCCTCCCTGTCAAACATTCGCCGAACCCGTTCGGCGCTGAACTTAATCACATAGAGACGACCGAGAAGAAACATGCCGGACGCATCGTTACGCTCGATCGCGATCCGGTATCGGCGCATCGCTTCCTTGAAATCTGGGTCATGTTCTGGAGTACGATCGCCTCGCTCGTAAAGCTTGCCCAGCATGCTTTCTGCTTCGGGCAGATTCTGTCTGGCTGCCTTTTCCAGCCAATCAGCCGCATCGCCGAACGCCACATGATCCATAAGGTACACACCCATCCAGTACTGGCCGTACTTCCACCCCTGGTCGGCAGACTGGCGAAAGAGTTTGGCAGCCTGCTCCTCATCCTTTGCGAGCCCGCCCTTGCCCCAATAGTAAAGGACCCCGAGTACAAGTTGCCCCGCCGCATCGCCTCCAGCAACCGCCTTGCGCGCCCATTCCAGCGCCTTCGTGTTATCCCGCCCAACACCCTCGCCGCGATAATAGAGCCGGGCTATCTGCCCCTGCGCACGCGCCTCGCCCTTTTCGGCGAGAGGCTGCCATTCCTGCAACGCGCCGGCGAAATCGCCAGCGTCATAGCGCTTCTGTCCCGCCGCGAAATTAGCCATCGCCGGCGTGGTTGCCAAGAGCAGGGCCGCAACGAACATTGGAAATAGAAAGCCCAAGAGAGCACGTATCGTGTTCTTCATACCGCTTCCCCCAAATCACTCGTGATTGAAAATCGCTCGACACGATCAGCCGCCAGATAAAGTATACAGTCAAGCAACCGGGTCAACTGGCCGATCAGTTTGCCTCTCAGCGGTGTCTAAACACTCTCGTCGACGCAAGATTGACGAGCCGAAGCATTTTCCAGCCTGCTCCACGCTTTGGAATAGTTATATCGTAACCGCGAATGAACGTTTCGAATTTTGGCGCGATCACTGTGATGTCGTAATCGCTCTCCTGGACGACGTGGACGATTTGCGGCTCGCCGCGCGGTTCCACGTTCCTACGTGCCGATGCCGAGCGCAGCCTGAACACCGTGCACCAGGAGGGACGCCCCAATGCTTGCGAGCAGCATCCCGGAAAGTCTCGTTGCCACCTCAATACCAACAGCGCCAAACCGCTTGAAGAGAGGCTCCGCGATTGTGAGTGTCAGCCAGACGATCAACGAAACGATCGCAACGACAGCCAGCACCTGAGTTTTTCCACCCGGTCCTGATGCCTGAAGGATCACCATGGATATCGACGTTGGACCGCAGATCAGGGGCAAGCCAATCGGCACGGCGCCAACGGCAGCGCCAGCTCCATTCTCAGTTTGATCTTGGGCCGGGGCTCCAACGCCCAGTGCCATGCGCAGGCCCGAGATGACCACAATAAGGCCCCCACCAATCCGAAAGGCGTTCAGATCGGTGCCAAATACTGAAAGTATTCC
>JGI24705J35276_12237551_pt1 | contig 11746 bp, 11 predicted proteins | sample TergutNt197P4_FD_35276 | JGI IMG/M metagenome (IMG submission 35276)
TCCTCGATCGGAGGCAGGTTCAGCCTCTGAACGATGCGCACCTTGTGCATTTCCAGAGGAATCGACTCGCCGCCGTAGAAACTAACCTTTGTCATCGCTGCTGATGCCCTATGCTCGAATCTGCCCGCCCGTGTGAAGCGCGGAAATTCCGGTGCTTCCTTTGGCCAAGCCCAATGCCGCTCACGTTGTGCCATGGAGCGATTTGGGCAGCAAGGCTCACCTAGGCATCGTCCTGCGATAGCGTGCACAATCCCGCTCCACAGAAGCGGAGGATTCTGGCGCAAGTGTCTGAAATTTCATGGGAGTTTGGTGAGCGCGCTGGTGCTCGAACCCAGGACCCCGTGATTAAAAGAAACGGTCTAAGCGATTTCTTCGACTTGTCGTGGGGCGCCTTGGTTGGTCAATGTTGGACATAAGTACATAAATTTGCTATTTATTTTCCGTTTCTACCACGTTATTGATGGGTCATCTCGGGCCGTTGTTAGACAGGGCGAAGTGCCCCATAGGTGCCCCATTAAGAGAGCCGAGAATGAAGTTCACACAGGAGAACGTCAATAGTTTCAGGCCGCCACCGGACAAGCCGGATCATTGGGAGCAAGATGACGGTCTCTCTGGTTTCTTCATTCGGTTTCGTAGTGGTGGTCCTGGCACCTATTTCATCCGCTATAGTTTCAACGGCAGGAAACGAAAGATGCCGATGGGCAAGGTCAGCCAGATCCGGCTTGCCGAGGCGCAGCAGAATGCGCGACGAGCCTTCGGTATGAAAGGCGAGAAAGATCCGGCCGTTGAGCGCGCTAAGGCGGTCGCCAAGCACGACCTGCTTTGGAGCGACGATTTGTTCGATAGGTTCAAAACCGATCTGGAGTATAAGGGCCGTTCGGCGGACTATATCGGTCGTGTGCTTGACTATCTTAGAGGCACCAATCGGCATGTCTATTTCAAACCGTTGCACAAATTCCCGATCGGCGAACTCAGCCGGGCGATGGTCGCCAAAGAGTTGAGCCGTGTTGCAAAAGAGAATGGGCCATTGGCGATGACACGGGCGCGATCGGCGCTGTCGAAATTTCTCAATTGGATGATCGCCGAAGGCTATGAGGTCGCTAACGTTGTTCAGGGCACCAAGAAATACGAAAGCGCGGTGCGGGACCGCGTTTTGATGCCAGAGGAGCTGCGCGCGATCTGGCTGAAGGCGGGCGACGACCAGCACGGCAAGATCATCCGCTTGATCATGCTGACGGCGCTGCGGCGGACCCAAGCCGGAAGCCTGAGAAAGGACGAGGTCAAGCTTGCCGCGAGCAGTGTCAAGACCGAGGATCGGCTGATTGCGTTGCCCGGCCAGCGCGGCAAGCGGGCTCGCAAGGGCGGCAGCAAGCACGACGATAAATTCCTGCTGCCATTATCGACCCAGGCCATCAAGCTGCTATTGAGTGTCGATAAGCGCGAAGACAGCGACTATGTCTTCGGCGAAGGGGAGGGCGGCTTCTCCGGCTGGTCGAGGGCGAAGGCGGCGCTGGACGAGCGGATCGGCGATGCGATCACCGAACCATGGGGCCTGCACGATTTCCGCCGGTCCTTCGAGACGCTGGGACACGACGTGTGCAAGATTCCCGATGCCCATACTGACTACTGCCTCAACCACAAACCGGCCAGCAAGGCCGGGGTCCGCAAGCATTACAACTTTGCCAAATATCTCGATGAGAAGCGTAGCGCCATGCAGATCTGGGGCGATTATATCGAAAGCCTGACCAAGCCGCAGATCAAGGCGGTGGCCTGATCACTTGTGCGCCTTCTCGGCGGGGCTTGCCAGACTGACGCCTTTGGCCCGACCGGACAATTTCTGTCGGACGTGCTCGTCGATCTCTGTTTCGAGCCAGCCGATCCGCGCGTCGCTGATGACCACGCGCTTCGGAAATCTGCCTTCCGCCTCCAGCCGCGCGAGCTGCCGCCGCCCCAGCAGCACGCCATGGTCGCGCAATTCGTCGAATGTCAGAATCCGTGGCATCAGTGCGCCTTTGTTCTCAGTCCATCCGGCGGCGTCAAGCAGGATCCGAAAATCGTATCAATCACCATACTCGAATGAACTCTCTCACCATCATTTTCGTTTTTTGTCCTTTGCACTCGTGTCGGTGGAGGCATAGTCGCCTCGATCGAGGAAAGCTTCTCTTAGTTGTTGCGGAGTGTAGCGAGCCCCAAGACACCGCAGCCAGTTGACGTAATCCCAGGCAGCGACGTTCGACATCGCGGGGTTGGCGACTATCAAATTCTCCATCACCGCGAGCATTGCACTCTCATATGAGTCCGGATCGTTAATCCACTCGTTTACAGGTCGGACGGCACCGGTTCGGTTCATGTCGGTGAAACGCCCCGCATCCGAGAAACGCGTGATCAATCGAATAGCAAGCTGACGTAATTCTGGATCGGGGAAAGCCGTTTCGTCTTCAAACGAACGGCCAATGCGGTGCTCAAACTCCTCGCTGATCGAACGGCCGTTTGCGTTGGCGGCAACGGCCACTCGTCGATAGACCGGTTCTTGCAGGCGCACGGTGATGGTGATGCGCTTGGCACGGTACTTGGTGGGGCGACCTCGCGGTCGTTTAGTTACCTTGGTTTTCGCTCGCTTCATGGTTCCACCATATCAGATTATTTTTGCATTTGGAAACAAATGCGGAAAATGTTACCGTGCGACAGAGGCTGCTTGTTTGCTAGGGGCTGCCAGAGGGTGGACCCATGGGTTTGAGGCGCGATGCAATCCTGTCGGACGCGACGGCGGCACGCAGTGTAACCTTCGCTGCGCCCGAATGTGGAGGTGGTCATGGTTGATCTCTTCCGCTCCCGTCATGGCGACATCGTTCCTTACGACCCCGATCGAGGGTTGGAAGCGATAGCGGTTGCCGAAATCGGCGAGAAATATTGGATCAGAGCCAAAGACCCGACGCGGCTCTTCGAGGCATTCGCGCAGTTCGGCGCGATCGTGGCAAGGGCTGCGCCATGACGACGCACCGTTACAGACGCGAAACAGTTCGTCTTTGGACCTCGACAAGAGGGGCAAGCTGATGCCGCGCGTCGCAAAGGCTCCGGTGGCTTATGAGTCCAGGCACAGAAAGCGTCGTGCCGCGTGCGGCGTTTTTGAGCAGGCTAAAAACTCGGCCGAGGATACCCAGTTTTTACAAATTGTGGCAAAGCCCGGCCCCCGCAGAGGCAAGTCGGAGCCGAAGCTGACCCGTGTGGCCTTCAGGGTCTCGCGATTGACGGAATTCTGCAGCGAACGCGAGTTGCAGAACCAGACCGGCCATTCGATCGAGGACTGGATGCTGGTGGTGGCCAAGGAGGGCATCGACAACGCGCTCGACGCCTGCGAAGAGGCCGAGGTCGCGCCCGAAGTCGCGATCATTGTCAGTCGAGGAAAGATCGTCATTGAGGATAACGGCGGAGGTATCGCGCCTGAGACCATTGAATCGATCCTCGACTATACGGTTCGGGTATCCAGCCGTGAGGCATACGTGTCACCGACCCGAGGCGCTCAAGGAAATGCCCTCAAAACCATCCTTGCCATGGGCTATGTGCTCGACCGCAGGTGCAGCGGCGATGCCGATGCGGTGGGCGTGACGACGATCGAGACTCGTGGCATCAAGCACCGCATCGAATTTCGCGTCGATCACGTCAACAATCAGCCGAAGGTCTTCCACACCACGGCGTCATCTCCGGTTAAGATCGGAACCAAGCTCACGGTCAACTGGCCGGCAATGTGGTTGTGGGATTACGACGACGATCGATTCAAGCAACTCGTCGAAGCCTACGTCTGGTTCAATCCGCATCTGACGTTGCGCGGGGTTTGGTCCGGACAGGAATTCATCAACGTCAAGGCCACCAATCCCGACTGGGTGAAATGGCGGCCCCGCAATCCGACCAGTCCGCATTGGTATGACGAGTCGCGGCTTCAGCGTTATCTGGCGGCGCATGTTGCACGGGGCCGGGACCTTGGACAGCACCGTACTGTGCGGGAGTTCATTGCTGAGTTTCGTGGCCTCTCCGGCACCGGCCTCCAGCGCAAAATCCTCACCGAAGTCGGATGTTCGCATCAGTCGCTCGCGACCTTTTTCGGCGTCGAACGTGTCAACCGCTCTGGAATCGCCAAACTGCTGGCGGCGATGCAGAAGCACAGTAGGCCCGTCGCGCCCGCGCTTCTCGGCGTCATCGGCAAAGATCACTTCAGGCAGCGCTATCTGGCCGCAGGCGGCAATCCCGATACCTTTAAGTATGAATGCCGCAAAGGGGTGACAGCTGACAACATCCCCTACATTGTGGAGTTTGCCTTCGGGCTGCATCAATCAGGGCTGTCGCAAGATGGCAGCCATGTCGCCCGCAAATTTCTCGCCGGGGCCAACTGGAGCGCCGGGATCGATAACCCGTTCCGCCGCTTCGGGTCGACTGGAGAGGGGCTGGAAAGCACCATGGTGCGGGTGCGTGCCCAGGCGGGACAGCCCATCATCTGTGCCCTGCATTTGGCATCGGCATATATTCAATACGCGGATCGGGGGAAGAGCTCGATCATTCTTACCGACGACGCGAGGCAGCCCGATGATTGAAGCAAAGAAACCAGCGCGGCCGCGCAGTATCGCCGACGACATGGTCGATGCGGTCGAAACTGCGACCAGCAAATGGACGCGGCAGGTCAAATCAGAGGAGCGGCACCCCGGCAACTTCCGATACCGCATGTCACGCATGACGAAGGAGCCGCGCACGACACAGAAGGATGCGGCTTGGGCGGTGCTGGAACAGTGCTACATGGCCGCAAGCAGCGGCGGCCGTCTGCCTGCCTTGGCGCGACAACTCTATTATCAGGCCCGTCCCAAGATCATGGCGATGACCGACGACAAGGAGCTCAGCTACGGATACTTCTCGCAAACTCTGTTGCCCGATTACGTCGAGGAGCACGGCGTGGATTGGAACGTCGTCTACGATGCGCGCGGCCATTTTGAAGAGCCTCACACCAACCGGCGGATCGGCTGCGGAACGATCGAGGTCAGGGATTACCTGAATGCGCTGAAAGACCCTGACGTCGTTGCGGCGGGCTTTGCTGGAGCAAGCGTTGACGTCATTGGTCCGACCGGCGGCATCAGCGCAGTGCTGTTCTGCGAGAAAGAAGGGTTCACCCCGTTGTTCAAGTCGGTGAACCTCGCAAACCGGTATGATCTGACGATTGTCTCGACCAAGGGCGTATCCGTTACGGCGGCGAGGACACTCGTCGACACCATTTGCGGAGGCAATGACCTTCCCTTGTTCGTGCTGCACGATTTCGACGTCGCTGGATTTACCATCTTCGGAACGCTCCAACGCGATACCCGGCGCTATCAGTTCGCCAATGCCGTCGAGGTGATCGACCTCGGGCTTCGGCTTGGCGACATCGCGGGGCTGGAGCGAGAGCCCGCCGCCGCGACCAAAACAAGTCGAGACATTCTACGCAGCCAACTCGCCGAAAACGGCGCGACGGACGACGAGATCACCATCCTGCTTAGCGAGCGCATTGAACTCAACGCCATGACCAGCGATGCCTTGATTGAGATGATCGAGCACAAGCTGAAAGATTACGGCCTCAAGAAGGTGGTCCCGGACGACAACGTACTGGCGAAAACCTATCGCGAATTCCAGCGCAGCCAACAACTACGCGGTAAATTCGAGGCGATGGAGGCCAAGTTTGACAAGCTCGCGGGTGAAATCAGGATTCCGCGAAACCTGAAGCAACAGGTTTGCGCGATCCTTGGCCAGCACCCGGATCTACGTTGGGACGATGCAATCCAGATCGTGCTTGATAGGGCGCAGCTCGATCGCGTGCGGGCGGAGAAGCAAAAGGCCAGGAAGCAATCCGGCGACTTCACAGAATCGGAGGAAGATGACTCGGACGATTTTGACGGAATTGGGTGATAGATAAGGTGGTGGGCCGTGGATGCATTCTCCAACTCGGTTCGCAAAGGGCTCGCGATGTCGCCGACCTACACGAGCTGACCGCCGCCGACATTCGCAAAGGCAACGGCATCTTCATCAACGATACCACCACTGGTAAGCCATCGTGGCAAGAGGAGCGCGGCGAAGAAGCGCGAGGAGGTCAATGGCGAACGTGAGGACCTGCAACGCCTGACCCGCCAGCGCAAAAAGACGGGATTGGCCTTTAATAGGAGAGCCTGACATGACGCCGACGAATATTGATGAGCGACTTGTCCCTGATCATCATGATCTGATACGGCCGCGTAAGCGGGATGTCGAGGCGTTCGACCCGGCGCGCCACCGGCTCAACGACGTCGCGCTTGGCTATGGCATCGAGGAGGCCAAGCGACTGAAGGATTGGCCGACATTGTTGGATGCGGTCGATGCCAAGATCAATGAGCAAACGAAATTCTTTGCGTGGTGGAACGGCGCGGTTGTTCATGGTGGTGGTAGTAAGAACCGAGTGCGCGGTTCTTACTCTTTGCACGAAGCCGAGGCTCTAACCGGCATGCGGCAACAGCGCGTATCGGACTTGGGCAAGAAGCTGGCCAATCCCGAGAAATATCGCGCCCAACTGCTCGGTTCAGCCTATCGCGCCGCGATGCTGGAGGCGGCCGAAAATGTGCGCGGCACGCTGGGAACCGGCGAGAACGAATGGTTCACGCCGCCGCAGTACATCGAACTGGCGCGGCGGGTGTTGGGCCGCATCGATCTCGATCCGGCCAGCCGTGAGCAGGCGCAGCAGACCATCGCCGCCGCGTCCTACTTCACCAAGGAACAGGACGGGCTGGCGCAGGACTGGCGCGGCAACATTTGGATTAATCCGCCGTACTCACGGCCGCTGATCGCCAGGTTCGTCGACAAGCTGTGCGACGAGTGGGAGGATCGGCCATCTCACCGCCGCGATCATGCTGACGCACAATTACAGCGACACGACGTGGTTCCAGCGCGCAGCGAATGCCTGCGACGCCATCTGCTTTACCCGTGGCCGCATCAAGTTCACCGAGCCTGACGGCACCATCGCCGCGCCGACGCAGGACAGAGTTTCTTCTATTTCGGGGAGGATGTCGATCGGTTTGCAGAGACTTTCCAGGAATGCGGCTTTGTCGCGTTTGCGCGCGGCATGGGCAGGAGGTGATGCCGTGACCTTGAAGGGGAGGACCACCGAGAGTTGGGTCGATTGTGGCATCAGCGGCATCAACACTGCGCCGGGGTTGTTGACCCGGGAGCAGATTGATCGCGCCTCCGGACACGACGGCGGCGCGGCGGTCCGCGAACACCGTCGATACGCTCGAACAGACCTTCGACGAGCACTCGGAAGTTAGCAACAGCCTTGGAGCAGGAAGAGAGCGAGTGAGATTGAGCAACAAAGGCAGGAGAAGAACCATGCCACATGATGATGTTGACAGAATGCTGGAGGCGGCCCGCGTGTATGTCTTGCTGGATGATCGTGGCTGTCCGCACTGCGGCGCAAAGGTCGGACCAGTGATGATTAGTGCATCAATGTGGTTCTGCTGTAGGCGGCACAAGGTGAAGTGGCTCGCGGGCTGGGACTATAGACAACTCAGAGCCAGCGAAGCGGAGCAATTGCGCTGCTATGATGATGCTGGCTTGAATGAGTGCGAGCATATCCGCCGCGACGAGGTAGACGCGCTCATGATGAAGGCAGTGGTATATGATCGCTGGGGTTGCCACAGTGGAGCTGAACACTATCGCAATGTGAAATGGCCTTTGAACACCAAAGGAGGTCAGGCGATGAATGGAGCGGCGATATGCCCACCCAATGCTGAGTCGGCCGCCACGCCCGCGAAAGCGTGAACGGCCGAACCTTCAGGAATCGATACTGTGACTGACGAACAGCTGAGATAATAGTCCCGTCGATTCCCAGGTTCAAGACGCAAGACCTTTCGCGCTAGCGCGGCGGCCTCTCGATTGCGAGAGAGGACGTGATGAGCGACAGCGTAACGAACCTGAAACCTGGCAACGGCCCACCGCTGCCGTTCACCACGTTCGATGACATCAGCGTGGAACTGGCCAAGCGTTGGATCTTGAAGGGGCTCGTTGCGCGCGGCGAGACATCGTCATGGATAGGCCCGCCCGGAAGCGGCAAGTCGTCGCTTGTGGATGATCTCGCAGTTCATTGCGCACAGGGCCGGGACTGGAACGGCCACCGGGCCAAGGAGGCTTGCGGAGTCTTGATCCTCGCCCTGGAACGTGCCGATCTGCACATGCGCAGGCTGGCGGTGTACCGGCAGCGCGACAAATTGAAGGGACTGCCCATCGCCGTCGCGAGTTACGTGCTTGATCTCTTGAACCAGGCTTGCGTCAGGACGATCATCGCGACCGTGCAGGCAGCGGAAGCCAGGTTCGGCTGTCCGATCGGCGTCGTTATCATCGACACTTACAACAAGGGCGTCGCAGCTGGTGGTGGCGACGAGGACAAGGCCAGGGATCAGAACAGAGTCGCGGCGAACCTGCGCAGGGTGCAGCAGAAAATCGATGTCCACTTTGCCTTGGTCGGCCACACCGGCAAGAACGAAGATCGTGGGGCGCGCGGTTCCAACGCGCATCTCGGTGACGTGGATGTCATGATACAGATCAGCGGCAAGGAAACGGTCAAGGCGGCCAGGATCACCAAGGCCAACGATCAGGCCGAGCGCGACCTCGTGACGTTTCGCCTCAAGCCCGTCATGCTCGGTTGCGACGAGGACGGCGACCCCATCGACGTGGCGGTGATTGAGGCCGTCACCGGGAGCGGCGCGGCCACCGGCGCAAAGCTGACCAAACCGGAAAAGGCCGGGTTGCGCGAACTCCACGAATGCATCGCCGATCAGGCCGAGCCGCCGCCGTCCGATCCGCACTGTCCGCCCAGCGCAAAAGGTGTCAGCCTCGATACCTGGCGCGAACGTATGAAGAAAAGATCGGTGATCAACGGCAAAGGCGAGCGCTCGCAATTCAAGAGGATCAAGGACGGCTTGTGTGAGAAGGGCCGCATCGGAATCTGGGACGAATATGTGTGGCCGGTTCCGACCGTAACAGCGTAACAGAGCGTAACAAAGCGTAACAATGTTACGGCCTGTCAACCGTAACAACCGTAACACACCCTATAGGGTGTTACGCTGTTACGCAGGTGAAACGGTCAATGGATACGGGGCCGCCAGAACCACTTGATTGGTTGCAGGGCTGAAACACAGGCTCTCGCGAGAGCGAGTCTGTGTTGAAAGCTTCTCTCGACACGGTACAGTGCTGAGAGACAAAAGAATACAGCGTGGGAACCGCAGACGATGAAACTCGACGTTGCGATGCTCGGCTGGTGCCGCTCGGCGAGAGGGCTGCTGCTGGAAAGTTCAGCAGTTCCCTTCATCCGATACAAACGAGTTTCGTTCGCACCACGTCCTTCCTATACGGGCCTGATGTGTCGAGACCTTTTGTGCTACACATGGTTCGCTGATTTCTTCGAAAACCTCGGACAGCGGCCATGGTCGACGATGACGACACACGAGAAGGCGGCAGGCCCATCCAATTTCGCGATGCGCCGTGGAAACAGCCCGGCATATCGCTGTCGGACCACCACCTTGCGTTCTGGTTCTCGGTCAGCGGAGGCGTCTGCTTCCGCTATTTGGTGCTGCGCAAGAAGTGGCAGCATTTCGACGGCGTGCGCTGGAGCGATGATAACACGAAGCGAATTGAGGTGGCGGTCGGCAATTTCCTTGGCGAAGAGATCGTTCCGGTCGCCAAGAAGTTGCGAGATAAAACGTTGATCGGCTCCACCGCCAAACTTTTGGCCGTGGTGCGCCGGTTGCAATCGATGCTGGCGATCGATGAGAGCGTGTTCGACGCTGATGTGGCTGCTGAACCGCCCATCCGGCACTCTCGATTGCGGCGCATCAAGGCGGGCCTGCACAAACATAATCGGCTGCATTATATCAGCAAAGCGGCCGAACGTCGTGCCAGCGAGGGTGATATTCTAAAATGGATTGATGAGGCGTGCCTGCTCGATCGCGTGGCGGCCAGCGCTGATTTGTGCGCACAAGGCCACGGGTCAGACCAACAGCGCCGCGATCGATTTGTCAGCAAGATCGGCCTACTCAACGCGTCCTGGCAGCAGTGGGCCAAACGCAACCATATCGCGCCGGGCAGGATCAACGACTTGTCGTTGCAGCTCTTTAGGATGAGATTCGACGATGAACGCAACAGATATCCGCAGTGGCGGCTGGTGCGTGCGCGCAAGAACCGGCGTAGCGCCCCTGGCCGCGTCTTCTGTGGCATCAAACTGAAGGACGGCAACGATCGCGACGATGGGCCGCCGTCCGATCGTGAAACGTTATCCGGCAGCCCGGAAGTCCAGGCCGCAAAGGCGTGGCACTTCTCATGCACCATCATTGGCGCCGAGTTGCAGAATAAAATGAATATGCGCAATGCGGGCGCAGCGGCGGCATCGCTGCCTGATGTGAGGTGCTACCAGTGGCTGGGCACATTTTGCACGAGTGCGCCGCGTGACGCAGATCCAATTTGTTGTTCCACATAGACCTATTAAGAGCAGGCATAGACGGAAAGTGCTTCACGGAAGGCTACTTTCTCGCCCTTCGGATGAGGCGTAAATCCTGTCGCATCAAAGGGTTCCGTTAATCCGAATGGCAACCTGATGTGTGCGGCATGTTCGGCTTTTCCGATATGTAGCGCCGTCAACTTCGGAACCGCAGAAGCCCGTTGGTTCCACAGGCGCCACACGTCCCGCACATCCTGGCTCCTTCTGCTGATCCGAAGCAGCCGACACCCATAGACGCTCGTCTAAGCGTGTCAGCACTTCTGACGTTCCGAAGACCGGCGATGCGGAACATCCGAAGGCCGGGGGGTTGTTTCGCCGGGCGCAGCACCGCCGGCCGGAGGGCGCGGGCTGGGCTTTGCCATCCGTGTGGTCGCAAAATCCCGGTTCCGCTCCCGGAACAGTTTGCTCACCATGAGCAAACCGCCACCGCCGGCAACGGTACCCGGAACCAGCCCAGCCCCTCCTTGCCGCCTTGGTTCCGCTTGCTTCACAAGCCCGTGCAACCGCCGTCGCCAGCAGCGTTCCGCCCGCCAATGTGCTATGCTGGCTTCAGCATTTGGAACCAGTTTGCACCCAAGCCACCAACCGTCCCAGGTTCCAGCCAGAACCGCCGCCACCATCCGACCACCGATCCCAGATCGAATTTAATGCGAGGCCAGAAGCCAACGTCCAGCCCGTCCGTGCGTTATTCCGACCTGCCCGCTACCCCCCACTACCTGCCAAGGTAAAAACGCACCGTTGGCCCGCAGCAAAGGCGCTGGCCACGGTTCCAAAAAGTCGGCCTTTCGGCCTGCAATAGGCAGCCTTGTTGCCTTGCGCCAACCGAACCGCCCGGAACCACCCGCCGTTGCCCGGATCACAATCCGGATCATCGACCCGGTTTCAAGCGAAAGGAACCGCACGAATTTTAGTTCCGGCGCGGCGCGGCAATGGTATCGTGGTCCTTTCTCGGGTTCATAAGCGTTTTCCATGACGCCGTTACAGGCCATCGCACTGTGGTTCTCACAACAGACTCCGGAACTGCAGGACGAGATCGCCGAAGGCGTGTTCCCGTCGCTGTTCTGCGACTCCGCGTTGCCCGACAATGAAGCAACGGTTCGGCAATTGAACGAATGGCTGAGTCGGACGGCATCAGGTCCTCGGCCGGTTCCTGGCGTTCAAAGCCAATTTCGAGTTCCACTTCGGCAGTTGGTTCAAGGCCGCCGGGTGGCGCGC
>JGI24705J35276_12237547_pt1 | contig 11743 bp, 9 predicted proteins | sample TergutNt197P4_FD_35276 | JGI IMG/M metagenome (IMG submission 35276)
TTTGAAGGTCGTGTACCGCAACCCCTTTTTGCAGGGCTACAATGCGACTGCAAACTTCGGTAACGTGCATCAGGTCGTGGCTCGAAATCAGCATCGTAACGCCTTGTTGTTGGTTTATCTCCGCCAACATTCGCCTGAGCCTGATCTGCGAACTCGGATCAAGATTGGTAAATGGCTCGTCGAGAATCAACAGTTCAGGATTACCCATCAACGCGGCAGCTATCCCGATTTTCTTTTGGTTACCTTTTGAAAAATCGCGGATATACTTGTTTTTGCCCAAAATTTCGTCATTGAAAAAATCGCTCATGCCTGCAACGAAATCAGCGATATCGCCTTGCGTCATACGGTGTGTCTTACCCAGAAAATCGAAATATTCCTCTGCCGTTAAATAATCAATCAAAAAACCCTCATCCAAATAAGCGCCGGTATAAGATTTCCAATGTTCGCTGCCTTGTATCTTTTCGCCTTTCGACCATGCAATACCATTCGACGGACGTATCAGATCGAGCAAACACCTGAAAAAAGTTGTTTTACCCGCTCCATTATTTCCCACCAACCCGAACATTTCACCCTTTGTGATCGTTAGTGCGGGAAGATTCAACACGATCACCCCGCCATATTCTTTTTGTAAATTTTCTACTTGTATCATAATTATATTTTTTTATTTATTTCCTCCCCCTGCCCCCTCCAAAGGGGGACAGTTTTTTATTCTCAATTCCTATCCCCCTCCGGAGAGTGCAGTGGGATGTTTTCTATCCCCCTTCGGAGGGGGCAGGGGGAGGTTTTATTCCTGATTTTAATTTTCGATTGGGTGTAAGCATTACACCCCTACAATTAATTTTTAATTAATCCTAAACCCTTCCGCCTGGGCATATTTCGTCTGCGCAAAACGACGACTAAAGGCATTGATAAATGGGTGATGGCTTAACAAGCCAATCACGCCCAACAGCGCCAAAACGCCCAATCCCAGATTTTCCAGATCCATCCAACTAAAAATCCCTGCAATCAAAACGGGCAGGAGCATGGCCGGCAACAGCAAGAAAAATTGCGTGGCGCCGGTACCTTGCCAGTTAAATGCCGAACCTTTTGACAGCTCCATCCGTTTTCGGTTATATTTCGATAGCCATAATATTATCAACGAATTAACGCCGGTATTAAAAAGAAAGCATGCTGTTTGAATCCATAGTATTTTAATTCCAAACAACACATAAGGCGCTGTTAATATATAGCTTGCAATACAGAACAAAACCAGCATATAATATTTGGCGCGAAAATAATCCGAAAGACTCCCTTCACGCGTCAAAATGCCATCGAAAAACTTGCTTTCCCAGGCAACAATGTAATTTCCGTAAGCGAGCATGGTCATGCCTGTCACAACAATACCTACAAAAACCAACCATCCGATACTGTTTTTGTAAACAGGATTAGGATAAAATATCAAACCATAAAGGATAAACAACAGGGTCATATAGAGTATTGATTTAGTACGCTTATGGCGAAGGATCAACTTCAATTCCAACGCGATCCTTTCGCCAATCAACCCGAAGCGGCTCATAAATCCGAGGTTTTGCACAGCTATCTGTTTCTTAGTCGAAGCGCGATCTATCTCTTCGGGATAGGCATGTACTTTCAAAAAACGATAGTTAAGCGCATATACGCCCGCTACTAACGCCAACGGTACAATCGTCCACAACGGATTTTTCAGTACAGCGTCAAACAGCAAGGCCGAAATATCCGAAAGCGAGAAAATTTTATAGACGTCGAGCACAATCAGGAATACAAATGCCAACCCGCAACCCAGCGAAACAAGCGGTTTCACTGCCAATTGCCGTTTGATATAGGTGTTGGCGTAAATAACAAAGACGATCAACAAAAACAGCGTAAACAACCAATAACAAGCGGCAACGCCCGAATAAACAATCGAAACAGCCTTGACAGCAAATGGAATAAATAACAAAAAAGAGATGTAATTGAGTGGGCTAACGATGCTGCGCGAAAGCAGAAGGTGCATCAGGAACGAGCGCCTGACAGGCAAATGCAGGAATGGCGTAATGCCCATGGCCGGAGTGGCTTGCATCATAAAACGTATAAATAATTCCAGCCCAAAGTAATAAATCAACACCCTGTTAAGCAGTTGCACAGGATCGCTGTCGGGGGAGGCGCTTGTCAATATCCTGTCGAGAAAAAAACCTAATATCAAAAAACAAAACATGAAATAGAGCATAAAACATGCAAATACAATGTTGATAATAAGGTTTTTATTCCAAACAGACGAACGCGTTGTTTCGCGTATGCGAAGTTTGATAAATTCTGTAACCATTTTTTTTAGCGTTTCAAATCAGCCCCCTCTTTCCCCCAAAGGGGGAGGAGAAAGGCTCTCTATCGGAGGGGTTGGGGGAGGCTGTATTTTGCTTTATTCATAACTGATAATCGCCTGCATAAAATCCATTGGTTTTGTTTTCCCTTTTACCAACAGGTATTGCCTATATACATCATCGCCGAGGAACGATCGTACTAAGCTTGCCTTCACACCTCCGCCCATCATTTCTTCCATTAATTGGGTAAAGGGGTCTTTCTTCTCAGGATATGACTTCAGGTCGTATTCAGTCAGTTTTGCATATTCGGCAGCAATTTTCAAAGCGTCGTCAAGACTGCCAATCTTATCTACAAGGCCGTTTTCTAACGCCTGACTGCCTGTCCATACCCTACCCTGCGCTATTGCAGCAATTTCTTCTTTGGTTTTCGAGCGGCCCTCAGCGCAACGTGTATAAAAAACATCCACAAAGCGATTAGTATAAGCCTGTAGGATTGATCGTTCCTCATTACTAAACGGCTTAACTTTACCGATCAAGGTCGAGACGTCCAAATCCGAGTATTTATTTGTCTTTACCCCGTCGAATGTCAAGCCTATTTTGTTGTGCAAATCCACGGCGTCGGCAATCAGAGTGAATCCACCGATTGAACCGGTTAAGGTAGTAGGTTCAGCCACAATCATATCGGCGGCACATGCTATATAATATCCGCCAGATGCGGCATAATCGCCCATGGATACAATCACAGGTTTTTCCTTTTTTAGTTCGGTGACAGCATACCAGATTTGTTCTGAAGCAAAAACGCTCCCACCGGGCGAATTAATGCGAAAAACAACGGCTTTCACATTTTTGTCGTCTTTCAGTTTGCCAATTTCTTTCACATATTCTTTATCAGTAATCACATTCTCACCCATCCGCTCAATGTTCTTGACTTCTCCTGAATAAATCTGCCCTTCAGCATATAATACGGCAATTTTATCTTTGTTTATTTTCATTTTTTTCGACGAAGGAGCAGCATTGATATTGTCCACTGTTGCATATTTAATTTCCACTTTTTCATCCACACCGGCTAATTGTTTGATTGTCTCTTTTACATCCTGTCCAAACATCAGCAGGTCAACTAAACCATACTCCACCGATTTTTCCGGATCCGAACAATCCATGTATTCATCGGCCATCCGGTTCAAGTTGTCAACCGTTAAGTGGCGGCTCTCAGCAATACCGGCTAATAAATGCGACCAGATACTGTTCACGTATGACGTCACTTGCTCACGGTTAGCATCGCTCATTTTAGTTTCGATATAAGGTTCTACTGCCGATTTATATGTGCCAACCTTGAAAACTTCATATTTTATGCCTAATTTATCAAACGTTCCCTTTAAGAACGGAATGGTTGACGACATGCCATGCAGCATCATCATTCCCTTTGGATTCATGATAACCTTGTCTGCTACCGAAGTGACAAAATAAGCGCTTTGTGTGTAATAATCGCCATACGCAACGATAAACTTACCGCTTTCCTTGAAATCAATCAATGCCTTGCGAACAGGCTCCAGGACTGCATATCCGGCTGAAATATCGCCGGTCCTGATATAAATACCGAGAACTTTGTCGTTCTCTTTAGCTGTGTTAATAGCTTTCAGCAGTTCTTCCAATCCATAAGATTTTTCGGACATACCGCTGAATAGTCCTACTAAAAAACTATTCGATTCACGGTCGCTGATGCTACCTTCCAAATCGAGTTGAAGTACTGTGTTGTCTTTCAAAACATAAGCAGATTTTGCGCTGCCCAGACTCGCCACGACTCCAACCATCATTACAATGGATATAAACCAGACCAAAAACATGGCTGCTAATACGCCTAAAAGAGACGCTAAAAACATTTTAAGAAAATTTTTCATACTGATTATTTATTATTGATTAAAAAATATAACTCAACGTGGCAAAAACGCTCCGGTTACGCAAATATGCACCATCTTCATTTTTTGTACGTGTGAACTTAGTCAGCGCTTGCCGGCTTGCAACCCCAATGCGAATATGTGCGATACGCAATTCAACGCCGTAGCTAAGTCCGCCTTCATTTCGATAGAAAAGATCATCAAAATCAAGCTGACAATGATGCTGTTGGCCGCTAAATATATGTGAATAATATGGTCCGGCAAAGACGGCGGCGCTTGCAGATGATACAGATGGCGTTTGCAGCAAAACATTCAACGGAACTGTTACCCTATGTGTACTAATATCTCCTTCAGGATGACGGGCTTGGATATAGTGATAATCTATCTCGGGGCGAAGTCCCCAGATACCCATATTGATTCCTGCACTCAACCCTATACCATACGCACCTGCCGATTTACCGTTCACAGCTCCAGCAGTATAATAATGATGATTAGTACCGATATTGGCTGAAATCGCTACTTCAAATTTGGATGGAGGCCTGTGCTTGGCTGCAATTTTTCCCGAAGGTTGGTAACTCACATCGGTCGAAACACATCGGATAAGATTGGCTAAATATTCGGTAATCACAGTCATCCCATCGTAATCTATCAATTCGGCCTCATCTTCGGGTTTGTGGTAGGGCGATTTCAATCCGGTGGTAACAGCCAGTGTAGGAATTCCTTTCATCGCAAAACCATAGGTATCGGTCGCTGTAAATATGCTTTTTTCAAAATTTTGTGTTTTCAGGTGAAGACCTTCAGGAATAAGTGTACTGTCCTGAAACAATTGCTTACCGTTCTTGATGGTGCCATATCCGCTAAACTTCAGGTAGCCGCTTGTTCGATACCAACCTACCATATCAACACTCAACATAAGTTTTATATCATTGATGGGGACAGGTGGATTATTTGCAAACTCATTCGACCCGTAAAGTCCGATTTCTTCTGCGTCGAAAGCAATCAAAATCACACTTCTGGCCAATGTAGGCCGGATTGTGTTCAGTTGGCGGCCTAATTCGATCAATGTCGCAGTGCCCGAAGCATTATCATCGGCGCCGTTGTAAATGACCGTTTCGCCATTTTGTCCGGTTTTACTTCCCAAATGGTCGTAATGAGCGCCAACGACAATATACTCATTTTTCAAAATCTGGTCGTTCCCTTCGATAATTGCTATAAGATTAATGTACCGGTTATCGAATGAGACACGAAATGATTCCCCAACCAAAGGGGTCAATCCGATCTCCTCCCATTGTCTTTCAATATAAGCTGCTGCTTTTGAAGCAAAAACACTTCCTGCACTTCTTCCCATAAGCGAGTCGGCAGCAAGCGTATATACATGTTTTTTCAACCTGTCTGTCAACGTCTCCTGCGCAATTCCGACAGCAGACATCAAAAATGCCAAAAGGCTAATATACAAGACTTTTCTTTTCATTATGTAGTTATAAGTTATAAGTTATTAGTTATTAGAGTATAGGGTATAGGGTATAGGGTATAGGGTATAGCTTAAATCTTCAAATCTTAAATCTTAAATCTTAAAATCTTTAAATCTTAAATCTTAAATCTTAAATCTTTTAACCTCCCCTGCCCCCTCCAAACGATGTGTATTATTCTCCCCTATAGTTGGAGTTAGAGGGGGCCTCCCTATATTCTAATATTTCCGACGGTTGACAATCCAATTCCTTACAAAGCGCTTCAAGTGTACTGAACCGTATGGCTTTGGCTTTTCCGGTTTTTAAAATTGACAGATTGGCGGGCGTAATATCTACTCTTTCTGACAATTCATTAAGCGAAATCTTGCGTTTCGCCATCATTACATCCAAATTTACAATAATAGACATACAGAGAGCACATTTAAACGGTTAAGTCCTGTTCTTCCTTCATGCGAACAGACACTTTCAGCACTTCGGCAAACATCAATACAACCAAGCCGAGCAACACAAGAGTAGCATTATCCCAACTCATTCGCAGCACATATCCTTCCACCTGAATCACACGTGCTGCAATCCAATAATGAAGAAAATTGAAAATCACGTCGGCTGTAAAAAATGTCAACAAAGCATAGCCGATAAATCTCAACTTCCGGATATTATCTGCATTGAAGATTTTATCCTTCGTGATAGAATAAACGATTCGGAAGGTTTGTACCGGTACAAACAGCATAAGAAACAGGGCAAAGAAGGCCATAGTAAACATTATTATATCAATAGGAACCGTACCTTTTGGCAAAAGTTCTTTTGCATTACTTAATCCAACTACCATATTTTCTATTTCTACTTTCATCGGCATACCATCCAACTGATTTAGCATGACGTCCGGGAAACTGCGCGAACCCTCCGTTGGTGTTAATTTCAAGTAAAAATAGCCTAATGACGATATCGAATGTATGGTTTTTGTTTCTTTGTCAATTTGCACGCTTTCAAATCCTCTCTTGAATCCAAACCAAAAATCAGCCATCGCATTATAAATAACGCCTCCGATGATAATCACATAAACCACCCCAAACGTGATCGAAATAATTTTTAATCTTTTATCCATATTCAACAATTTTTTATTGTTTTTCGATGTGCAAAGATAAAACATGTTTTCCGAATAAAACAAAATAAATATCGTTTTTCGATAAATAAATATTGATTTTTGATTAATTTATTGATTTTAAGCATAAAAAATAAATGTTAAAAATTCTTAAAAAAGAATATTTTAACATTTATTAACTATTCTGACACAAATCAGGAATAATTTAACTTGAAAAGTCGGTTTTTTTGTCTTTCTCGTTTCGTTTAAAACTTAATTGAAATGCCCGCATTAATAATATTGTATCCATAGCCAAGTTCAGCAAAAACAGCAAACGAATTGGCGAAATAATATCGTGCACCTGCAAAAGCTGTGTATGTTAAGCCGCTACTTGCCGATGATTTCGAATCAATCCATGTCCCATGCCATTTCCAGGAGTTTACGTTATACCCCATCATAATACCGGCATACGTATCTAACTTATCCACAAACGCATAATGGAAAGCGCCACGAGCGCCTATCATGATATCGGTTGAAGTCCATCCGTAGGTTGAATTGCCATATTTGGCTGAAGTATAACCAAATAATCCCCCTATGCCTATGGCGCTTTGTTCATTGAACAGATTACCGATTACACAACGTTCGTAGGATAGGGTAAGTACAGGTTTACGGCTATAATCCGAATCCCTGTACCAGGCACCTGAATAAAGATTCCCTCCGAAACCAATGCCAAGGTTAATGACATTGTCGTCTTGATTGAAAGTTGATTCCTGCGCCGATGAGCTTACGGCAGCTAATAAAATCACTGCAACTGCTAATAATAATCTCTTTTTCATCTTTTTATATGATTTACAAAAATAAAATACGCATCGTTTTTCTACTGCAAAGGTAACAATAAATCCTATTTGTTACACAAAGTCGGGACATTTTTCTTGTTTTCGTCCTGCCGGTCTTTTTCGTCCTGACTGATTTGTAAACCGGCAACTATGAATGGATGCATTTGTTATGCGTAAACAAAACGCCTCCCGGCAGACAAATCAACCGGAAGGTGTTCTAAGCAAAAAACAAAAGCGTAATTTTCTACAAAATCGGGGTTAGGACAATATTCCTGAATGTTACTTTCCCATGATCACCCTGTAAATAAATGGGGCCGGATTTGAAGACGTCAGCCTGCATAGCGCCTCCGGTCGGACCGTAAACCGGTTGGTTATCAATAATCTTTACGCCATTCAGTATGCTGGTCACATGCCGTTGGCAAAGAATAAGTTCCATGGTCTGCCATTCGCCAGGTTTCTTCTCGGCGGCTACGGATGGCGTGACACGACTGTACAAAGCCCCCATATTGTGCGGATCAAGCGCTTGACCATACGAATCAACTACCTGCATCTCATACATGCCACGAAGATAAACGCCACTGTTACTTCCTTCAGGTATATTCACTTCGAGCGTGAGTTTAAAATCTTCAAACTCAGCGTCTGTCCTTAAATTGCCGAAGCTGACACGTTGGCCTTGAGGACTTACCGGGTCATTCACTAATTCGCCGTTTTCAACTTTAAATCCATTCGTTTGATTAGGATTAATCAATCTCCAACCGGTCAGGTCTTTTCCGTTAAAAAGTTTGATCGGTGTTCCATACTTAACCTTCGACAAGTCGGGAGCAGGTCCTGGATCCGGTAAACGCCAGCCAATAAATTTTCTGGTCGTTGTACTCAGTCCGTCACGTGTGGGACTGACTAACGCACCGGTAAAATTGTCACCGGTTCTTACAAAAGTAAATGTTTGGGTAACAACCTGTGTACGTTCTTCGCCCCTTCTCACATTATTCGTCCTCGTTACAACAAGCGTATGGTCATCAGTAAAATATACGCTTGAAACAGGCAGTACGCTTCCTCCCTGCCATAATAATTCCGCATCGAGATACCCTTTAGTATCATTCACGCTGAGCCAACCCACAGAACCATCTTCAATGTCAACAGTCCACATTCCAAAAAACTCTTTTCTGACATCTTGTGCAATCACACTCGATGCTGCCAAAAAGAAACCAAGTAAAAAAACGCTAATTCGATTCATCACATTTATAAATTTAAAATTCAACAATTATTTCAATAGTTCGCAAAGTTACAAATCTTTTTGCAAATATCCGGCTAATCATTATTTATTATTGGTCATTAATGCTCAATTTTCAATTATCAGTTTTCAATTTTCAATTGAATATAGTATCTTTGCACCCGAAATCAACAATATATAAATCCGGTTCTTTTTATAAATAAAATTGAATTACAGCCAATTAAATACAATGAAGATTCAAACAAGCAAAGCGAACGAAGCGATATGGAATAACATATATACCCAAGCTAAACTTCCGTTGCAATTAGAAGCGCTCTACGATATTGCAACCAATCTGTGGTGGACATGGAATCACGAAGGCACTGAACTTTTCAAGAAACTTGACGCCAAACTCTGGTATAAAACAGAAGGCAATCCTGTACAGTTGCTCCAAATGTTACCAACCAGCCGCATTGATGAAATTTTGATGGACGATATCCTACTTTCCCACATCAACGATGTTTACGATCAATTCAGACAATATCTCCAGGCTAAGCCAGATACCTCAAAGCCTTCTATTGCCTATTTCAGTATGGAATATGGCTTATCCAATATACTGAAAATTTATTCGGGTGGGTTGGGAATCTTAGCCGGCGACTACCTGAAAGAAGCCAGTGACAGCAATATTGACCTTACGGCAGTCGGGCTTCTTTATCGTCATGGTTACTTTACCCAAACCCTTTCAATGGAAGGAAATCAGATTGCCAATTATGAACCGCAGGATTTTACCCAACTTCCATTATCACAAATGATGACCGATTCGGGCGAAGCTGTGGTCTTAGAAGTCCCTTTCCCTGATAGAATCATATATACTAATGTATGGAAAGTAAACGTAGGACGAATACCTTTATATTTAATGGATACGGATATACCTGAAAACAGCGAATGGGATCGTTCTATTACCCATCAATTATATGGAGGCGACTGGGAAAACAGGATGAAACAGGAATACCTGCTGGGTATCGGTGGCATTTTGCTATTAAACAAATTGAGCATTAAAAAACAAATCTATCATTGTAACGAAGGCCATGCTGCATTGATTAATGTACAACGGCTGGTTGATTATATCCAAAATGATCATTTGGAGTTCAACGAAGCCCTGGAAATAGTCCGTGCCTCCTCATTATATACTGTTCATACGCCGGTGCCTGCCGGACATGATTATTTCGACGAAGATTTATTCGGAAAGTATATGAAAGCATTTCCGGCAAAATTGGGAATCAGCTGGCAGGAATTTATTGATATGGGACGTATCAATCCGGGTAGTTCAGAGAAATTTTCAATGAGTACCTTTGCGTTAAATACTTGTCAGGAAGCAAACGGCGTCAGTCAGCTACACGGGAAAGTGTCGCGACAGATGTTTGCTCCGTTATGGAAAGGCTATTTCCCCGAAGAACTGCATGTGGGTTATGTCACCAATGGTGTTCACATGCCTACATGGACAGCCATAGAGTGGAAAAAATACTATGCAAAAATTTTTGACAAAGATTTCGCTACCGACCAGTCCAATCCGGTTATTTGGGAAGCCATTCAGCATGTACCCGACAGCGAAGTATGGGAAATCCGAAAACGACTTAAATATAAATTGATTAAATATATCAAAGCCCAATACCGTGATAGCTGGCTGAAAAATCAGGGCGACCCTGTTAAAGTGGTTTCCATCCTCGAAAAAATCAACCCTAATGCGTTGTTGATAGGTTTTGGCCGCCGTTTTGCGACCTATAAACGCGCACATCTATTATTTACCGACCTGGAGCGTTTAGCCAAAATAGTAAATAATGAAAAACTACCGGTTCAAATTGTCTATACAGGGAAAGCGCATCCGGCCGACGGAGGCGGACAGGGACTGATCAAGCATATTGTCGAAATCTCACGCCGACCCGAATTTTTGGGAAAAATCATTTTCCTTGAGAATTACGACATGCGTCTGGCGCGGCGCTTAATATCGGGCGTGGATGTATGGTTGAATACCCCTACCCGACCTTTGGAAGCGTCGGGCACATCGGGCGAAAAAGCTGAGATGAATGGCGTATTGAATTTCTCGGTTTTAGACGGATGGTGGTACGAAGGCTACCGTCCTGACGCAGGCTGGGCGTTGACGGATAAACGCACGTATGAGAATCAGGAATATCAGGATCAATTGGACGCTGCAACCATTTATCATACATTGGAACATGAAATTATCCCGCTCTATTTTGCAAAAAACAGCAAGGGATATTCACCCGAATGGATTCAGTATATTAAAAATTCCATTTCGCAGATAGCGCCACATTATACGATGAAACGAATGTTGGATGACTACATCGAACGTTTTTACAACAAATTAGCCCGTCGTTCTGCTTTCCTGACAAACAACAATTACGAAGAAGCAAAAGACATTGCCGAATGGAAGAAACATGTAGCAGCACATTGGGACTGTGTTGAAGTAGTCGAATTTTCGTACAGTGATACAGCCGCCCGTCCGATTGTAGGAGAAGATTATCAAATCAACTTCGTTATTGACCGGAAAGAATTAAATTGTATGTTAGGCCTTGAAGCCGTGTTTGCAAGAGAAAATATGGATAATCACCAAATTAAGTTTTTCTCTGCCCATCCTTTCAAATTAGTCAAAGAAGAAGGATCGAAACTTTACTTTGAACTGCACAAACGCGCTTCTGATTTTGGTCATATCAAAGTAGGATTCCGTCTGTTCCCCCTCAACGCAAAACTCCCTCACCGCATGGATTTTGCGTATGTCCGCTGGATACAACCGTAGCCGTTTCAAATGAAATCGTCATAAGCTCTTTACCTATATTGTGTATTTCGTTTTCGATTTGTTTTTTCTTGGATGAACCAATATATGTTACGCCGGAAGCATATTGCCTCATAAGCGATGTG
>JGI24705J35276_12237546_pt1 | contig 11712 bp, 8 predicted proteins | sample TergutNt197P4_FD_35276 | JGI IMG/M metagenome (IMG submission 35276)
TTTCATGACCACAACAGATATGGATTAATTAGTTTTAAAAAGATACTGGCGGTTTCATCCAATGTCGGCGCGGCCAAACTCGGTCTCAGGCTGGGACAGGAGCGGCTCTACGACTACATTCGCGAGTTTGGTTTCGGCGCTCCGACGGGAATCGATCTGCCGCGCGAAGAAAACGGCATTTTGCGCCACTGGAACAATTGGTCGGGGCTTTCAATCGGCGCAATTTCTTTCGGTCACGAAGTCGGCGTAACGTCCATGCAGATTCTGACCGCCGTGAACGCCATCGCAAACGGCGGTTTTCGCGTGCGGCCTTATATTGTTGATCGGATTATCGACAGTAAAGGAAATTTGATAGATAAACGCGAGCCGGAAAAAGTCAGAATCCTGGATGAGAAAACTGCGCTTGAAGTGGCCGACGCTTTGAAAGAAGTCGTTTTGCCCGGAGGTACGGCGCAGCGCGCCGCGCTTAACGGATACGTCTCCGCGGGAAAAACGGGAACCGCGCAGAAAATCGTAAGGGATCCAGTCACGGGAAAAAACCGGTATTCTAATACGAAATATGTATCTTCCTTCATAGGCTTCGCGCCGTTGCCGAATCCGAAAATAACTGTCCTGGTTCAACTTGATGAACCTGCGAATGGCTACTATGGCGGCGAAGTAAGCGCGCCCATATTTCAGGCGATTACGCAGGAAGCGCTGATGAAGCTGAAAGTTCCGCCGGATCTCATGCTTACGCCAGCGCGGCCGAAATTGAAACAGACGGTTACGAAAAACGATGCAATGGATTTTCTTCCCGACGCCGTACCCATCGAATACACGATGGAACTTGCGGAAATTCAGCAGACGCCGAAAGATCAGCCGGGCGTAATCACCGTCCGTATTGCAAATGAAAGCGTTGCCGTTCCAAATTTTCGCGGAATGTCAAAGCGCAGCGTTCTTAATCTCTGCCTCGATATGGACATACAGCTTAAATCAAGCGGTTCGGGCGTCGCGGTTTCCCAGTATCCTCCGCCGGGTACGCGTATAGCGCCTGGCGATACCTGTTCGGTTGTTTTCGCAAAGTCCGATGATGTCGCCGAGATGGATAAGGAAGAACGTTATAAAAATTTTTGATTGATGATTTTTAATTGATGCAAAAGAGAGCGTAATGATTCTGAAAGAAGCGCTGCGACGAATTCCGGAAATCGAATGCGCGGGGAACATTGATATTCCTGTTTTGGGAATAGCTTACGATTCACGATCTGCGCAAAAGGGCGCTCTCTTTGTCGCGATTAAAGGAGGAAAAACCGACGGAGCGCGTTACATTGAAGACGCCGTCGCAAATGGCGCAGTTGCCGTAGCATCCGAAACTCCGTTCGACGGCGCGCTTGTAATTCCGCATATTCTGGTAAAAGATGCGCGAAAGTTTCTCGCGGATGTTTCGCACGCCTTTTATTCATGCCCTTGTTCGGAGCTTAAACTGGCCGCCGTTACGGGAACCAAAGGGAAGACGACAACCGTCTGGCTGATTGATTCCATTTTTTCACATGCCGGCCTTGCCTCGTGCCTGGTGGGAACAATCGAAAGGCGAATCCGCGACGAACGCTTTGCCAGCGTTCATACGACGCCCGAGGCGCCGGATATCGACGGATTTTTCCGCCAGGCTGTCGAACGTGGATGCACGCATGGGGCGCTGGAAGTTTCATCTCACGCCATCGCGCTGAAGCGTGTTTACGGCGCGAAATTTTCAGTCGGCGTTTTTACGAATCTGTCGCACGACCATCTCGATTTTCATGGCGATATGGAAACATATTACCAGGCGAAGAAAACGCTCTTTACGCCGGGAAACAGCAACGGAATCGAAACCGCGATCATTAACACGGATGATCTCTTCGGTTCGAGACTTGCCGGCGAGATTCAATACAATGTTGTGACATTCGGTTTTAGCTCACACGCGAATATTCATGTAAAAGACTGGCGGAGCAGGCTTGATGGAACCGATCTCGTGCTTGATACGCCCGCAGGTGAAATTACTTTTCATTCCCGGCTTGTAGGGCGGACGAACGTATATAACATCATGGCGGCAACGGGCGCGGCTCTCGGTCTTGGATTGACATTGGAACAGATACGCGCCGGAGTTGTGGCGCTTTCGGGGATTCCGGGCAGAATGGAGCGCGTGGACGGAGGCCAGGATTTTCTGGTTGTTGTTGACTACGCGCATACCCCGGCTTCGCTTGAAAATCTGCTGGAAACGGTAAAACAGCTGCCGCATCGTAAGCTGATTACTGTTTTCGGCTGCGGCGGCGACCGCGACCGCGCCAAACGCCCCGTTATGGGAGAAATCGCCGCGCGGTTCAGCGATGTTGTGATTGTTACTTCCGATAATCCCCGTTCCGAAGATCCCGGCGCGATTATCAAGGAAATAGAAGCTGGTCTGAAAAAAGAATCGGCGGAGTGCAGGATAAATCCCGACCGGCGCTCTGCGATTCAGGAAGCGATAAATATGGCCTGCAAAGACGACATTGTGATTATTGCAGGCAAAGGACATGAGACGTATCAGATCGTTAGCGATAAAAGGCTGCCTTTTGACGATCGTGAAACAGCGTTGAAATTAATTGTAGAGACAAGGCATGCCTTGTCTCTACCGGCGAGACGGTAAACGCAATTGATTGAATTAACAGCGGGAGAAATTGAATCAGCCGTAAATGGAAGCGTCACGCGTGGCGCGCGTGATGCCGCGTTTTCGGGCGTTTCAATAGATTCGCGTACCGTAAAACCGGGAGAAGTCTTTTTTGCGATACGCGGGCCGCGTATGGACGGACATAAATTTATCGCAGACCTTCCGGCGCGCGGCGCGCGTGGCGCGGTCGTGGCTGATGATTACGTCGTATCCGGCGAATTGCCGGAGAATTTTATCATTATTCGTGTAAATGACACACACGAAGCTCTAAAGACGCTTGCGCGCTCGGTCAGGCAGGCGTGGGATGGAAAGCTCGCGGCGGTCACAGGGAGCGTCGGTAAAACAACCGCGCGGGAATTTGCGTGTCAGTTGATTCAAACGCGGTTCCGCGCGTATCAGACGCCGGGAAATTACAACAATCTGTTTGGCCTGCCGCTGGCGCTTTTCGGACTCGCCCCTGAACATGAAGTCGGGCTATTCGAGATGGGGATGAGTGCGCCGGGTGAAATCGCTGAAATGTGCCGTATCGCTCTGCCTGAAATCGGCATTCTGACGAACGTTGCTCCGGCGCACCTGGAATTTTTCACGTCGCTAGAACAGATTGCCGAAGCAAAAGGAGAACTGGTTGAAGGACTCAAACCGGACGGAACGCTGATATACAACGCCGACGATCCGCTTGTCTGCAAGCTGGCCGGTCGCTTTATCGGGAAAAGAATTTCGTTCGGGCAATCGAAAAACGCGGATGTAAGCGCGGACGATATTGAAATTCTAGACATTGATAAGACCCGTTTCCGACTTTCATGCTGCGGCGCGACTTTTGCTGCGGCGCTGCCCTTTGCCGGCGGGCATTTCGTTTTGAACACCCTGCCGGGCGTCGCGCTTGCTCTCGACCTCGGCTTGACTCCGGATGAAATAATTCCGGAGCTTGGGAGGCTCCGCCAGGCGGAAATGCGTGGAAAGGTATTGCGTTTCACGGAAGGTTTCGCCGTTATTGATGATTCATACAATTCCAGTCCGCGGGCGCTTCAGAGCATGATAGAAGTTCTTGCGGCCATCCCGGGATTTTCGCGCCGTATTCTGTTTGCTGGCGAAATGCTGGAATTGGGGGACGACGCCCCGTATTTTCATTATGAATGCGGCGAATTTGCCGCGAGGCGCGGCATAGACATAGTTGTCGGCATTTCGGGAAACGCCGCTGAAATCGTCCGCGCCGCAAATGAAAACGAAAAAACGGAGACATATTTTTTTGAAACACCGGAAGCGGCCGCGAAATTTGCCGTGAAAATCGTACAATCCGGCGACCTCGTTTTGGTCAAAGGATCTCGCGGAATACATGTAGAAAAGGTCGTAAATGAGATAAAAGGAATCGATGTGGGCGATAAATAATTATTCGAGGGCGGAAAATTTCCACACGCGAATAATTATTTATCGCCCACATCGACGCGCATTATGAACTATAGCTACAGTAGGAAGACAGTATTGGTTGCCGGGGCGGGACGGAGCGGAATCGCCTCCGCGCGATTTCTTCTTGGCCGAGGCGCGCGCGTTATTCTCTCAGACTCAAAACGGCGCGAGGCGCTTGAACCAGGTGTTTCAGAGCTGCTTGAATACGCCGCGGGTTTTTCAGGCCAACTGATTCTGGAATTTGGCGGCAACCGGGCTGAAAGTTTCGTAAAGGGCGATCTTGTGGTTGTCAGCCCGGGAATACCGCTGTCTTCACCGTTTTTTGAGATCAGCCGCAAGGCGGGCGTTCCTGTTATCGCTGAAATCGAGCTGGCTTATCGCCATCTGAAAGGAAAAATTATCGGCATTACGGGGTCGAACGGAAAGACCACGACGACGACGCTTACGGCGGAACTCCTTTCCGGCGCGGGTCTGAAAGCGCGTTCGGCGGGAAACATCGGAACGCCGCTGGTTCAATTTGTCGAAGAATCGACGCCGGATGACATTTACGTCGTCGAGCTTTCCAGTTTTCAACTGGAGGCTATCTCGGCGTTTCGGCCTTTCGCCGCGGCGCTGTTGAATCTGACGCCTGATCACATGGACAGGTACGGCGGTTTTGAAGATTACTCCGCGGCAAAGGCTCGTATTTTTATGAATCAAACGTCCGATGATTTCGCGATTCTTAACGCTGATGATCCGCGAACGGCCGCCATGACCGCTTCAATAAGCGCCGGGACACTGCTTTTTTGCCGGACTGGAGAAGTCACGGCAGGCGCATTTGTCCGCAACGGCAGCGTGATCTTCCGGGGCGGGGAAGGTGATGTAGAATTGTTTCCCATCGACGCCATGCATGTCAGGGGCGTGCACCACCTGGAAAATGTTCTTGCCGCTTCGCTCCTGGCTCTTGTAGCGGGCGCGCCGCCTGAAAGTCTCGAAGCGAATATCCGAAAATTTAACGGCGTGGAGCATCGGCTTGAATATGTCGCTTCAATCGGCGGAGTCGAATATTACAACGATTCAAAGGCGACCAATGTCGATGCCGTTATCAAGGCTCTGGAGGCGTTTGCTGGCGGCATTCACCTGATAGCGGGCGGGCGCGACAAGGATAGTGATTTTGCGGCGCTGCGGCCTCTTGTCGAGAAACGGGTGAGACAGGTGATTTTGATCGGAGAGGCTGCAGAGAAAATGCGCATTACGCTTTCCGGCTCAGCGAAGATTCGCAACGCAGTTTCCTTGCCGGAAGCTGTCGCGTTTGGCAGGGCGGAAGCCGAACCGGGTGATGTGGTTCTGCTCGCGCCGGCATGCGCAAGTTTTGACATGTTTGAAAATTACGAACACCGTGGGCGTGTTTTTAAAGAAACCGTCCAGGCCTTCGAAAAGGTATAAATAACGTTATGGCTTACAGACCAGGCAGCGACAAAGTTCTTTTATTAACCGTGGGGTTACTGACCGCCCTGGGACTTGTGATGGTTTACAGCGCATCATCGGTTCACGCGACCGCCAGGCATGGAGAATCCTTATACTTTTTCCTGCGTCAACTGACATTCGCGGGAATCGGATTTGCGGCGCTGCTGGTATTTATGCATATCGACTATCATTATTTTCAAAAAACCATTGTGTTGAAGATCATTATGATTTTATCCGCAGCTGCGCTTGTTTTTGTTTTGGTACAGCCTACGCTGAATGGCGCGCATCGCTGGTTTTTCATTAAAAACATTTCCGTTCAGCCTTCAGAGTTCGCCAAGCTTGGCGTCCTGATATTCATTGCGTGGTTCATGCATAAACATGAAAAAGACATCAATCGTCCTGAATGTTTCGCCGCCATATCCGCGGCAATCGTGCTTTTCGCGGGATTGATAGGAATTGAACCCGATTTGGGGCAGGCTTTTACTCTCTTTCTTATAGCGGCGATTTTGTTGTTGATGTCCGGACTCGCGTGGCGTTATATCGCAGGCGCATTTTTTTTCGCCATCGTTTTTGGTCCCATGCTGTTTTATATGCTTGTGTATAAAGTCGAGTATCGCTGGAAGCGGGTTCTGGCGTTTATAAATCCTGAAACCGATCTGACCGGCGCGGCATGGCAGATTAATCAATCTTTTATTGCAATAGGAAGCGGCGGTTTCTGGGGGCTTGGACCGGGAGACAGCAAACAAAAACTGTTTTTCCTGCCTGAATCCAGCACGGACTTTATATACGCAATAATATGCGAGGAATTAGGCCTTATCGGCGCAGCGCTTGTCGTCGCCGCGTTCCTGATAATTTTTTATCGCGGCATGAAAATTGCCATGAAATCCCATGACAGGTTCGGGTTTTATCTTGGAGCGGGAATAACTCTCATGGTTACGCTGCAGGGATTAATCAATATCTCGATGGTGCTTGGAATGCTGCCGACAAAGGGAATAGCTCTGCCGTTTATAAGCCAGGGAGGCAGTTCGCTTTTAATGAATCTGGCGGCAATCGGCATTTTGCTGAATTTGTCGCATCAGAACAAAATCGAGGAGACTGTCGAATAGGGGTTGGAAGAAATATGTTTCGCGGAAATCATAAACTTCATTTTACGGGAATAGGCGGCGTCGGCATGAGCGGCATCGCGGAACTGCTGCTCAACCTGGGATGCCGTGTTTCAGGTTCAGACCTTAAGCCCGGTCCTGTCATCGACAGGCTTCGTGCGCTTGGAGGCGAGATTAGCATAGGACACGGCGCCGGTAATGTCAGTAACGCCGATGTCGTGGTCGTTTCATCTGCCGTGCGCCAGGACAACCCGGAAGTAGTTGAAGCGCGGCGGCGGCAGATACCCGTCATTCCTCGCGCTGAAATGCTGGCGGAACTGATGCGGCTTAAATATGGCATTGCCGTAGCAGGCGCGCACGGCAAGACAACGACGACATCAATGATAGCAACCGTACTAGTCAGCGGCGGGCTTGACCCGACGGCGGTTATCGGCGGCCGTTTGAATGCTTTCGGCAGCAACGCAAAACTGGGACAGGGCGAGTTTCTGGTAGCCGAAGCGGACGAAAGCGACGGATCGTTTTTGAAGCTGAGTCCGACAATAGCGGTTATCACGAACATCGACCGCGAACATATGGATCACTATAAAGATATTGACGAAATACGTTCAGCATTCGCTGATTTCGCCAATAAAATTCCGTTTTACGGCGCTGTTATAGCGTGCGTGGACGATTACAACGCGCGCGCGATTCTTCCGCGCCTTGAACGGCGTGTCGTTACATATGGATTCGACAGTCAGGCAGATGTATCGGCATCAAATCCGGAGTTTCATGGTTTCGGTTCTTCCTGCCGCGTCAGTTATAGAGGCGACTATCTGGGAATGATGCGTCTTGGTGTTCCGGGCAGACATGGCGTACTCAACGCGCTTGCGGCCGTCGCGACGGCAATTGAGCTGGATATGACTTTCGAAAAAACGGCCAAGGCGTTGGCCGGTTTTCATAACGCCGACAGAAGATTTCAAATCAAGGGGGAAAGGGACGGCGTCCTGGTGGTTGACGATTACGGGCATCATCCTACGGAAATCTCCGCGACGCTAAGCGCCGCGCGGCAGGGCTGCGACCGCAGGATAGTAGCCGTCTTTCAGCCTCACCGCTATTCGCGTCTGCAATCGCTCGAAGATGAATTCGCGCGCGCCTTCAATGACGCCGATGTACTTATTACACTCCCTGTTTACGCGGCTGGCGAGGAAGCGATACCCGGAGTCGACGCCGAATGTCTTGTTAAGAGGATAAAACAGGCCGGTCATCGTGATGTCGAATACGCGCCGGACTTTGATGCGGCGCTGCGGCTCCTTAACGACGTAACCAGGGACGGCGACCTTGTAATTACCCTTGGCGCAGGCGATGTATGGAAATCCGGAGAGGCGTTTTTGCTTTCGAGAGGAAATGAGATGAAATGAAAATAAAAACAACATTAAATACGGAAATTCAGGGCAAAAAAACGCCTTCTGATAAAAAAAAGGCGCGTCGTAAACCAGCCACAAATCAGAAACCGCGTTTGTCTCTGCGAATCCGCATTTCCGCAGCTTTTCGATTGATGGGCAGGGTATTGGCGTCTGCGTTTATGACGGTTTTAATTTTAATGGCCGTATATTTCGCGTTTAATTCTAATACGTTTCTTTTGCGCGACATCAGTATCAGCGGTTGTCGTCATCAGGACGCAGGGTATCTGGAATATATCATCAGGGATGAATTCCCCGCCAATATTCTGCGCATCGATCTCGACAAGGCAAGGCGACGGCTTGAAAAGGAAACCTGGGTAAAGAACATTGAAATACATCGCGTGTTGCCGTCGCAATTGGTTATGCGTGTTAATGAGCGGGAACCCGCGGTTCTTCTGGAACTTGGAGGAGTACAGATGATGGCCGACACCGAAGGCGTTCTGCTTGGCGCTTATAAACGCGAATTCGGAAAGATTGAGTCTCCGATATTTAAGGGATTTGATGGGGTAACCCAAGACGCCTACATAAAAAATTATGAAGAAAACGCCGAACGCATCCACCGCGGAATTTCGATGCTGGCGGAAATTGCCGCGGAAATGCCCCTTGCGGTTCGTGAAATTTCAGAAATTGATATTTCGGAATGGAATAATTTAAAAATAATGATGAACGATGACCCCGTAGAAATATTCATGGGGGGCGGAAACTATGTAAAGCGATTCGCCGGATTTATTGGAGATCCGACGAAAAAATACCAGGAACTGAAAAACCAGGGAGTACAGGTTGCGCAGATTGACTTGAGCAACGATGGACAGATTGTTTATAAAAGCATTGAAGCGGTTGCCAGGGAAAAAGCGCTGAAAAACAGAGGGTCGGGAAACAGGTGAAACTAAAGAAAAAAAAGAATCCTATTATTTGTGGTCTTGATGTCGGGGCGTCCAAGATATGCATGGTTATCGCACGCGAACATGTCGACGGCTCGCTGGAGCTGTTGAGTCACGGATATTCAGAGTCGCGCGGGCTTAACAAGGGCGTTGTCGTTAATCTCGACGACGCGGCGGCTGCAATTCGAAAGGCGGCCGGCGAGGCTGAGAAAAAAATAAACATGTCAGCCGACTGGGTCAGACTTGGCGCAGGCGGCGAGCATTTTGAAAGCTTCAATTCACGCGGGGCAGTCTCAATAACCGGAGAACGACAGGAAGTGACAGCCGATCTTGCGTCGCAAGTTATTACCGCCTCGCAATCGCTTGTAATTCCGACTGATCGCGAGATCGTACACGTGCTTCCTCAGGAGTTTTTTCTTGATGGGCAGGGCGGTATAAAAAACCCCGTGGGACTTTTCGGTTCTCAGCTCGATGTCAACGTTCATATCATGACATGCCAGAGTGCTTTGATTCAAAATTTAATAAATGCCGTAAACCGCGCCGAAATGCGCGTGCAGAAAGTTGTCGCGCAACCGCTGGCCGCTGCTGAAGCGGTTTTGACGAAGGATGAAAAGGAACTCGGAGCCGTTATGATCGACATCGGAGGCGGTTCAACAAGCGTTGCCGTTTTTCAGCGGAACGCTGTGCGGTTTACGACTATTCTGCCCATAGGCGGCTATAGCTTTACACGCGATCTGGCTTATGGCCTTCAGACTCCCATAGAAGAGGCCGAGCGAATTAAAAAGGCTTCAGGAACGGTGTTGACTGAACCGATTGAAGATGATGACCACATCCCGGTTCCAGGCATCGGCACACATTCCACGCGTACCGTTGGTCGAAAGAAGATAAGCGGTATTTTACGCGCACGCGCGGTGGAGCTTCTGGAATTGATAAATGAACGGCTTAGAGCGGCAGCGGATGAATCGCAACTCGTTGCCGGCATAGTTATTACCGGCGGCGGAAGCATGCTTGACGGCATGTTGGAACTGACGGAAGAATATCTCGATATGCCGGCGCGCAGGGGATTGCCGATGGGAATACAGGGATTAAATGACGAACTGTCGCGCCCGGAATGCGCCTCGGCCGTAGGTCTGACGCTGTTTGGCGCGGGAGCGTCAGTGCCTGTGCCTTCGCCAAGGGGAACGCAATGGTTTTTCGGCAAGTTTTTGTCATTAATGGAAAAATGAGGTAAGATATATGTAGATGCTTTTTTAGGGGGATGCGGGCAAATGTATGATGAAATAATACAGGGTGAAGCAGTGCAGGGTAATACAGAGCAAAATGAACCGGCGCATGTGGATACGGAAACAAAAGAAACAGTGCAAAGCGAAACGTTAAGAATTGAACCAGTAAGAAGTGAATATCCTCAACGTGGAACGTTTCAGTTTGAAGAAAAACCAATGAAAATCAACTTTGCCGATGACAGGCAGTCGCCCGCGAAAATAAAAGTCATTGGCATCGGCGGCGCGGGCGGAAATGCGGTAAACCGCATGATAAAAACCAACCTCGGCGGAGTTGAATTCATCGCAGCGAATACGGATATACAGGCTCTGCGCAATTGTTCCGCCCCCGTCAAGCTGCAAATCGGCGCGAAATTGACCAGCGGACTCGGCTGCGGCGCTGATCCGGAAAAAGGCAGGCAGGCCGCTCTGGACGATACGGAACGGATACTCGAACTTCTCGAAGGTGCGGACATGGTTTTTGTAACCGCCGGCATGGGCGGCGGCACTGGAACGGGCGCCGCGCCGGTAATAGCAAATCTTGCCACGGGACTTGGCGCGCTGACGGTCGGCGTAGTTACGAGACCTTTCAATTTTGAAGGAAGGAAGCGCATACGGCATGCCGATGAAGGAATTACCGAACTTCAGAAAGTCGTAGATACGCTGATTACCATACCAAATGAAAGACTGCTCGTCGCAATGGGTGAAAACGCGCTTCTTGAGGATTCTTTTCTTTACGCGGACGATGTTCTTTGCCAGGCTGTACAGGGAATTTCAGATATCATTGTCATGCCAGGCATCGTAAATGTTGATTTTGCCGACGTAAGAACCATAATGTCCTGCAAGGGAATGGCGCTGATGGGGACAGGATCGGCAGAAGGGCCTAATCGTTCCATTGAAGCCGCGAAACACGCCATTTCGAGTCCGTTGCTTGAAGAAACTTCAATCAAAAACGCGCGTGGAGTGCTTATTAATATCACAGCGGCGCGTGAAAACCTGCGTCTGCACGAAGTTGCAGCCGCGGCAAGGATTATTGAAGAAGCGGCAGATGCCGAAGAAACAATTTTCGGCGCGGTTTATGACGATACTATGGGCGACCGCATAAAAATCACCGTCATAGCTACGGGTTTTAATCAAAGCGGCATAGTCGAACAGCCCTCAACTAATAGCGTTAGTACGGGAACAGGTAATGCTTCTTTGGCGATTAACACGGGCAATTCCGAATCGAACGGAAGCAATCTGGACACGCCGGCTTTCATTCGACGATAAGAAGTATTTATAGTATCATATTCCAATAATATACTGGAATATGATACTATAAATATAGCGCACGGCAGACATGAAGGGGCAAGGCAATATGGCACAGTGGTTTATGATCGTTTCATTTATTTAATAGTCGGGATCGTCGACCCGCTATGTTTGAGTTAATGAAAGGAACGGCTTGTTTCCCGATGACCTTCAATCTCTCGTCGCAAAGTTCCGCGGCAACGTGGAGAATCTGAAGCATTCTTCTTACAACGA
>JGI24705J35276_12237545_pt1 | contig 11707 bp, 12 predicted proteins | sample TergutNt197P4_FD_35276 | JGI IMG/M metagenome (IMG submission 35276)
GGTCTAACTGGTGCTCAAGGTCCCCCCGGCGATAGAGGCCCAGCCGGAGCAACCGGAGCCGCTGGAGCAACAGGTGCCGCCGGAGCCGCTGGAGCAACAGGTGCAGCAGGCCCAACCGGTAAGGACGGAAACGCCACCCGATATATTATAGAAGGCAAATTCGATATAACCCAAGACGATGGAGATCTAATCAAATATAGTGACACTGACGGAAGCTGGTCAAATAGGGCTTATCATTGGAAAAAAATTGCTGTTCCTCAACTTACATTATCAGACATGCCCTTGGTACATGTCTATGTGAAAATCAATCCTGACACTGATGAAAACTTTTCACAAGCTATGCACTTATGGAAAGACCACTCTAGCTATCTGGACAGTATTGTTACACGCACAGGTACAGTTCTCTACGATGAAGGTTACATTTATGTATATTACAAACTCGTAGAAAACTATGCGAGTAATCCCACTTCTTGGTACGAAATAACGGGCGAATACAGCATAGTGGTAATTAAATAGCAATAGCATCAATTTAAATGGCGTTCAAGTTGCCTTTTTCTTTTCTTTTTTCTTATTTTGATGTGGCGATTAAAGAAGTTGCGCTGAGCCTGTTTTTGATTGATCGGTTGATGATAATACTTTTATGTTTTGATTCCTTTAGGCAACTGAGCGCAGAAACATGAAGATACGCATCCTAACGTTTTCTTCGGAACGTATTGTAGAGTTTTTACAGGGCAAACCTTGCAGTTTTGCTTCTAGTCTTCCAGATGACCTTGAACTTTTAGATATGAAAATGGATCTACTAAACCGCCAGATTACCCTCATAGTTAGAAGCGACAGCTTTGAGGATATCGCTGAAGGATTACCTTTTCCCGAAATTAATCCAACAACCACCACCACCACCACAACTAAAGTTGTTTCCAAGCCAGTTGTTGTAAAAACAGTTGATTTGGTGCAAAGAATTGGACCTAAACCTGCGTCTGCGTCGTCTCAGTCGGCGTCTTTGTCTCCCACGCCAACTCAGCCCTCGCTTAGCCGCTATGCCTCAAAGATGGAAAATGAGTTTAGCGCCGATCAGCGTAGGCTCCTTAGCTTTACGGTCAAAGAGGATTGTGTGGTTGTAAAACCCGTAGTGTTTCTTAAAACAGAGTGGGATGATATCAACGAAACCGTACGAAGTCTTGGCGGCAGATGGGTTAAAGGGGCCATCATTAGTTACTGGGAAATTCCCCTGCAATAAAATACCCTGTCATCTGCTGTATACCCGTTGGGTTTAACTTTTATTTAGCGGGTTATTTGATTTTGATAAGTTTTATTGTATAGTTGGAGTGTTAAAAGTGGTGGTTAGTGTCTCAGTGTCTTTTCAAGGACATTGATGGAGCCGTTTTTGCCTAGTCGGAGTTGTCTTTCGCCTTTGAACATGGCGACATGAGCGTTTTTGACCTCGATGCAGTCGCCTGTGTGTATTGTGTTGATTTGTTGGTCCCAGAGGCATAATAGAATTCGTCCGGTGTCGTCTTGGATTACTGCGTTTGAGACAACTGCGTTATCTCGGAATTGAGTGTGAACCTTTGAGGGTTCGGCTACTTCAACAACTTCGGCGGCGACGTTGATTTTTTTCATGCCGACGCGTAGATCCTCAATTTTTATGTGTGTAGGTGCAGGGTTTTGTCTTGCGATTTCTCTGCGTACTCTACCGGTATCCATTGAGCTGTCAAAGGATATGTCGCTTCTTGTAAGGGTGCTTTGGGGTACTCTGAATTGGGCGATGACTTTGCCATCTTTAGTTAACAAAAAGATTGCTTGGTCAGCTACGCTGCCGCGGTATTCCACCATCAAGTCTCCCACTAACTTTTTGCCCTCATCTTTGGATTGTCCAAGAGCTGCAAAAAGCTCAGATGGATAAACGTCATGTTGTGCCGAGATAAAGGCAAGTTGATCTTCTAGTGTTGGCTTTTTTGGTTTCATTTTTATTTTCTCCCCCTTTCGGTTAGTTTGGAGAATTTTCTGAAAAGAGCAAATTAACTGGAGAAATTTACTTTTTCCCGATTAAATTCTGCATTACTAAATACTACATGAGCCTATATAGGTGTAACTCTAAAAATAACGCAAAACTCACAATAAACCCATAGAAACTGTGTTTATGCAATAATACTTAACAATCCAAAACACAGAAAACCCGCGCCGCACATATTAATCTAGTTTATTCTATTTTTGGTGTTATTAATGACGCATCTTGATGCAATAACAAACCATACCCAAGTCAAACTCACAAACCTTGACAAATGCTTCTACCCCCAAATTAATATAACAAAGGGGCAGGTTGTTGAATACTATATTAAACTAGCACCTAAAATTCTTCCCCTAATCGCTAATCGACCCCTAGTTCTAACCCGCTACCCTGGGGGTGTAGCTGGCCCTAAGGGCTTTTTTGCAAAAAACGCACCAAAAGGCACCCCCAACTGGATTAAAACCACTCCCATCTATTCCAACTCAACCAAACGCAACATCAACTATATTCTCTGCAATGACCTAGACACTTTGATTTGGCTGGCCAATCTCGCCGCACTTGAAATTCACATGCCCTTCTCCACCACAAACAAGCTAACCCACCCCGATATGCTCTTCTTTGACATCGACCCTGAACCACCCGCAACCCTCCAAGAGGCCGCCGAAGTTGCGTTGCTTCTAAAAGACAAACTCACCAACCTAGGTCTAACCCCATTTGTGAAAACCTCCGGCAAAAAAGGCCTCCACATCATTGTACCCATAGAGCCCCGCTGGGAATTTGAACAGACCCGCGCATATGTACACCACCTTGGCATCGAATTAGCCAAAGAAAACCCCATAGTTGTCTCCGAATTCAAAGATACAAAAACCCCCGGCAAAGTCTTTGTGGACTATCTCCAAAATTCCCTCATGCGTACCATGACCATTCCCTACAGTCTACGTCCCACACCCACCGCAACCATTTCAACTCCTCTCCAATGGCACCAAATCCAAAAGGACCTCTCTTCTTTGGATTTCAACATCTATAGCGTACCTAAGCTCAACGATAACCCCTGGCAAGACCTGCTCAAACAACAAAAACCCCTACTCTAACTCATCAGCAACCTTAAAAGCAAACTTTTCAAGTTCATAGTTGTCTGTGATAGTATGCAGTATCGTTATGTTCCTAAAAATGGTGATCTGTTATCGGTGCTTGGCTTTGGGTGCATGCGACTCCCCCTCAAAGATAACGCGGTTGATGAGTCTCGTGCGATTAACCAAATCCGTTTAGCCATAGACAACGGAGTGAATTATATCGATACTGCCCTGCCCTACCACCAAGGGGCAAGCGAAAAAATTCTAGGCAAAGCCCTCCAAGACGGCTACCGCAACCAAGTTAAAGTTGCAACCAAACTCACCCCCTTTATGCTCCAAAAACCCGAAGACATGCAAAAAATGCTCAACAAACAGTTAGAGACACTTCAAACAGATCACATTGACTACTATCTGCTCCATGCCCTAGACGAGTCCTATTGGGAAAAAATGCAGACCTTTGGCGCACTGAAATTTCTAGAGCAGGCCCAAAAAGACGGCAAAATCATTAACCAAGCCTTCTCCTTCCATGGCTCACTTACAACTTTTAAAGAAATTGTTCAAGCCAACGACTGGGCTATGTGCCAAATCCAATACAATTACCTCGATGAACAACTCCAAGCAGGTACCGAGGGCCTCCACTTTGCAGCTGCGCATAAACTTGCGGTTGTGGTTATGGAACCTTTGCGGGGCGGTGGATTAGTCCAAAAACTACCCTTGGATGCCAAACAAATCTTCGATACGGCTCCTATGAAGCGAAGCCTAGCTGAGTGGGGTTTGCGCTGGGTTTGGAACCACCCCGAAGTAACGGTTGCACTCTCAGGCATGAATGATGAAACCCAAGTGACTGAAAACCTAAAAACCGCCCAAGCAGCATTACCCAACACCCTAACCCCCAATGAATTAGATCTAATTACTCGTGCCGCTGAAGCATATCGGCGGCTCCTAAGAGTTAACTGCACGGGTTGCCAGTACTGTCTGCCCTGCCCAAGCGGTGTAAACATACCTAGCAATTTTCAAGCCTACAACGACCTTTCCCTTAACAGCGATCCCCTGCCCGTCCTCAACATATACAATCTCTTTCTCAAAGGCATACTAACTGGTGTTCGCGCCGATGCTGCGCTTTGCAAAAAATGTCTGCAATGCATCAAACGTTGTCCACAACACATAAACATCCCCGAAAAACTCGTTCACGTCACAGAGACAATAAACCAAGCCACAGCAAACAAACCCTTTGACAAGGATCAGTAAAGAAAAATCTATAACCAGTTGACGGCGTTGCTCTTTTCTTTCTATCTGTTTTTCGTTTCTTTTTATGTTCATCAGTGTTTTTTGTAATTACTATACTTTTGTAGTAATTTTTATATTAGTAAATAGTTGTAGTAATGAGGTGGAAATAATGACTTCGGTAATTATAACGAGACATTCACAGGTCACCATACCTAAAGAGATACGTGAAACAGTTGGGTTGTCTGAGGGCGATAGAGTAAAAATGAAAGTAGTGGACGGTAATAAAATATTGATTGAGAAAACAAACGAAGACGTTTGGGAAGACTGCACAAACTTTCTGCCTGAGGACTTTGAAAAGGTGCTCGCGGCTATCCGTTCTGATTCTACAAGCAGATTTAAACGGCTTGGTCTGATTCCATGATGCCCATAGCGGAGTTGCAAACAACCGCCAAACTTCTATCAGTATTTGTCGATACCTCTATACTTGTAGATGTGGATAGAGGAAAGCAAGATGCAATCGAGTTATGTAAGCAATTAACCCTTACCAATAGTGCATACATAAGCACGGTAAGTGTCTCCGAAATTCTGACCGGTTCATACCTGCGAAAGGATTATGTTGTTGCAGTAAAAAAAGCCGAGAAGATACTTGATCAATTCTGTTGGGTCCCTCTAAACGGTGACGTAGCTAAGCTTGTAGGCGAGTTCAACGCATACTTGATTGCAAAGGGACAACCAATAGAATACCACGATGTAGCAATTGCCGCCTCATTTATTTTGAAGGACTGTGATGTTTTGTTGACTGAAAACAAAGATCACTTTGAGCGGTTGCCAAACCTAAACGGTAAAATTATGACGCCTAAAGAATTATGTCAGAAACTGTTAATAGATGTAAGCTAAGTGATGTTTTGCTTGTTTTCTAAGTGACATTTTGAAATATGATAACCTTCAAAAAGGTTACTTTTCATATTATTTTGATGTTTTTGGAGATGTGTTTTTGGGTTTAGAACAAGAGGTACCGTCGCAAATCAAAAAAGTTAGTGCGCCGGTGTCTAATCGCTCGATTTGGTCGGGTGCGGTTACAATTGGTTTAGTTAATGTACCTGTCAAGTTGTATGCGATGGTTTATGATAAGGGGGTGTCTTTTCGGTTTCTCCACAAACCCGATGGGCAACCCATAAAGTACGTTAAGGTATGTGCTAAGGAAGATAAAATCATACCTTGGAATGAGATTGTTCGCGGCTATGAAGTCAGCAAAGACAAGTACGTACTCTTTGAGCAACAGGAACTTGCTGCTGTTAGGCCTGAGTCTGATAAACGTGTCCGCATAAGCAAGTTTGTTGACTATTTCTCGGTTGATCCTGTCTATTTCGAGCGTACCTACGCCCTTTTACCTGATAAGAGCCAAGACGCCTACAGTTTATTGCTAAATACCCTTGAGCAAACCAACAAGGCAGGTGCTGGTCGCATAACTCTGCGCACTAAAGAATATCCCGCCCTGCTCCACACCTACAAAGGAGCTTTAGTGTTGACTACTCTGCGCTACGCCTACGATGTGGCTGATCCCCACGATTTTGAGGCCCTCCATGGGTTGGTTGCACCACAGAAGGCAGAATTAGATTTGGCCATAAAAATTGTCTCCGATCTCTCCGGAGACTTTGACATAGCCGAGTTCGAAGACACCTACCAACAGCGCATCCAAGACTTGGTTAACAAAAAACTCAAAGGCGAAACAATCAGTATACAACCCCCTCCTAAAACCGAAGCCAAAAACCTCATGACAGCATTGCACGAGACGCTAAAACAGCTGGAACAAACATGACCCGCCATATCTACAAACCCATGCTAGCAAAAGCCCTCTCCACAGCGTTTTCTGATACCCATTGGCTCTTTGAGATCAAATGGGATGGATTTCGAGCCATAGCCTATGTGGAAACTCCTTTTAGCTTAAAGAGCCGCAACGGCAAAGAACTAAAAAACACTTTTCCTGAACTTACTGAACTCACCCATCTAGCTGATAGCAACATAGTGGTGGATGGTGAAATCATTGCAATGCAAAACGGCAAACCCGACTTTCAAGCCCTGCTAAAACGCGGTCAAACCACTCCAGAGAAACAAACCCCGAACTCAGCTGTGATGGCTTCGGTGGTCTACATAGTTTTTGATATCTTGGAAAAAAACGGCCAGATACTTACCAATTTGCCGCTTGTAGAGCGTAAAAAAATATTGCAGGCCTCTCTTAGAGAAGGCCGCCATGTTCTTCTTTCAGATTTTATCGAAACCCAAGGCCAAGCCTACTACCAACTAACTCTAAAGGAAGGCTTAGAGGGGGTTGTGGCAAAACAAAAAAATAGTTTCTATGAAGAAGGTCTGCGAACTGGGAGCTGGCTTAAAATTAAGCGGCTAAAAACCTGTGATTGCATAATTTTTGGTTACACTCAGGGCAATCAATCCCGAGCCTCAACCTTTGGTGCTCTATTGATTGGTGTGTATGATTTACAGGGCACCCCGGTTTATTTGGGCAAGGTTGGTACGGGGTTTAGTGCGCAAATGCTTAGAGATCTGTGTGACAGATTTGAAAAAATAACAACTTCGGTGGTTCCTTTCAAAGCGGCGTCTCGAGAGGTTATAACGTGGCTAAAGCCCCTTCTTGTCTGCGAGGTTTGCTATCAAGTTTTGACCCCCGATACCAAGTTGCGGATGGCACGATTTCAACGCTTAAGAGAAGATAAACTCCCTGCTGAGTGTACACTAAACCAGTTGCTTGAGGCAAACCCATGAATATAGCACCCCATCCATCGCTTTCTGAGTATGTGTCTAAGCGAGATTTTGAAAAAACCCCTGAACCTCTAAGCGGCCAAAAAAAGAGTGCTGATCTTATCTATGTTATTCAGGAACATCATGCTCGGCGGCTTCACTGGGATTTACGCTTAGAAAAAGAGGGTGTGCTCAAAAGCTGGGCCATTCCCAAAGGCATCCCCGAAGCTCCCAAGATTCGTCACTTAGCCATCGAAACCGAAGACCACCCCTATGACTACGCTGCCTTTGAGGGTACTATTCCCCAAGGCCAGTATGGTGCAGGGCTCGTTAAAATCTGGGATAGCGGACGCTACACCCAAAAAGTATGGGAACAAGACAAAATTGAAATCAACCTGTCGGGACAGCGTCTGCATGGCAATTATGTGCTGGTCCGTCTCAAAAAATCTGAGAACCAAAAAAACTGGTTAATACTCAAAGCCAAAGACACCTAATTTTGATCTTTAGATGTAGGTTGGGCTGTAGTTGTTTGACTACCATAACACTAATCTGCACGAAAAAAGTAGAGTTGGCTAAAGAGATGTTAAACTACACAGGTGATTGAATGTTTTTTATGCAGATTCAGCAGCATGGTGACAATTTTTCTTATCTGGTGGCTGATGAGAAAACCCAAGAAGCCGCAGTAATTGATTCAAGCTATAACGCTGATGTAATAATCAAAATTGTGAAAGACAAAAATTTTATCCTCAAATATCTAATCAACACTCATGGTCATTCTGATCACACAGCGGGTAATGCGGAGCTTTGTTCTATATTTGGAGCAAAAATAGCGTCTCATACACAATCCAACCCTGCTGGTGATATTTCCCTCGAAGATGGTGAAACATTAACCCTTGGCAAAATACCGCTAAGAGTAATCTATACACCCGGTCATACCCCTGATGGTATATGCCTCCTAGTTGACAATCAAAAACTCTTAACAGGTGACACTTTGTTTGTGGGTGAATGCGGCCGAACAGACTTACCTGGCGGTAACGCAAAGAGCCTCTATGATAGTCTCTTCAATAAACTCATGAAACTAGACGATAATATCGAAGTTTACCCCGGACACGATTACGGCACTGCGCCTTTTTCAACTATTGGCACCGAACGCAAAACAAACTATGTGCTTCAACCCCGTAGCCTTAGCGCCTTTCTTGACTTCATGAGCCAAACATAGCAATGTATTGGAAACCTTTTATCACCTCAGTAGTAGCGCGGTTGGTGACATAAGCTTCTAGCCCTGTTTGAGGCTAACCTTCTCAATAATCTAGAGCGCTAAATCCCGTCATTTTTTTGGCTTCTGATCTGTACTTTGGATTACGTGGTCTTTTTGTTAAAAATGCTTAAAAGCCACCAAACGTGTATAATTTTAGTCATAAAATTTCCTATAGTCAACTGAGTTTTTATGTGCAAGTTTCCTTGCAAGCAAAACGATTGGTGCCAAGTTGCTTGTCTATATGTGGTGCAGTTGGAAATTTTTCTGTTGATAAAGCGCTGAGCAAAGCGGTCACTTGAGATACTTTTTTATGCGCCTACTGAGTTGGACTAGTAGTCATCTGTGAGAGCAGGTGAAAAATAAAATTTTAAAGGGCTTATTAAATGAAGGCTGTAATGAAAAACTGCTTTACCTATCTGGGAAGAGCACAATTTCTAAACCCTAAGGCTTTGTTTTCATCACTAAATCATTGTCAGCCTATGTGCTCTATTGCGTTTTGTAATGCAGAAAGTGGACTTTGGATCACCCATGCTGTTGTTTTTTGAAATAACCTCTATAGTATTGCTGTCAGTTCTGCTTTTTTGGACAGTATACAACGGATCCATTATTTATGTGGGCATAAAAAACAAGCGAAAACTCCAAAATACCTCTGACTCAAGCGGCACAGCTGAGGAACCTCCAACTTTTTCAATAATTGTTCCCACCAAAAATGAAGAATCAGTAATTCAGCGTTGCCTTGTCAGCATCATGAATATTGATTATCCCAAAGATAAACTCCAAGTAATAATAGTTGATGGCAACTCTGTGGATAACACCTATAGCATATGTGAAAAAATCAGCCAACAATACCCCAACAACATCAAAATTATCCGTGAACAAACCACCACTGGAAAACCTGCCGCTCTCAACTTGGCCCTAACATATGCCACCGGCGATATAGTGTGCGTCTTTGACGCTGACAGCCTGCCGGAAAAAAATGTCCTCTCCAAAGTCGCCTCCTACTTCAACGATAAACAACTCACCGCCCTCCAAGGTATGACAACCTCAATTAACGAAAAAAGCAACATTCTCACACGAGTTATCGCCTCCGAAGAAAAAGCTTGGTTCCAAATGCTTATGAGCGGCCGAGAAAAAATGCGCCTATTTGTCCCTCTAAACGGAAGCTGCCAATTCATCCGACACACCGCACTAACTGAAATGGGCGGTTGGGATGAAAACTCGCTCACCGAAGATGTTGAATTAGCTGTTCGGCTTGTAGAGAAAAATCGCCTCATAAAATATGCCTCAGATGTCTGCTCAGGACAAGAAACACCCTCAACACTTAGAAGCCTTGTCAAGCAAAGAATTCGATGGTACCGTGGATACATGGAAACTGCCCTAAAATACGGCCGTCTCCTTGACAGTATTAACAAACGAACCGTAGATGCCGAGATTTCTCTTGCAGGCCCCTTTATGATGGTGGTCTCATTACTAAGCTACATCAACTGGGCCTTAGTTGCTATCTTTTTCTCTCAGAGCACTCCTATCTTAAACTTTACTGGTCTAGTTATTGCATTGACCGCGGTTTCATTGGTCACTATTGGAATTGGACTAACAACATCTGAGAAACCTATCAAACCTAAAAACCTCCTCTGGATACCTTTTGTCTATATTTACTGGCTTGTTCAGATGTTTATTGCCTGTTGGGCATTTCTAAAACTGGTGTTTAGAAGCAAAAGAGACTGGACCAAAACCACGAAAACCGGTGTAGCTGCCCCCAGAGATCCTTCAAAACAAGGCTTTTTTTCCTAAGTATTTACTAGTCGGCCAAAAAATACTCTGATGATTTTATCAGTTTGACAGATTAACACAGTACACCTCTGCCTATAATGCGTTTATTGATGTAACTAATTGGCTGTGTGCCTAAAATACAATTAAGCTTGGGTTTGTGGATGCCGTGTGTTTATTTCTTACTCAAATCTAACATCAGATACACAATATCATCATTTGGATTGTTGTAGTAGGGCTCTACCTCGATAAATCATAGTTTTCGATAAAGCTATAGAGCATCCCGTATTGAAGAGGCCATATCTAATAACATATAACCATATCCAATGCTTTTAGCCTCATCGATGATCTTTTCTGCTAACGCTTGCCCGATACCTAATCTTCTAACTGAGATGGTCTACTGTATAATCATGACTTTAACCTAATACATTCGATTTAACTGAAACGGGCGGACAAACGTCTTTACGGGTTCATCTCAAACTTGGTTTATCTCTTTTAGCATACTTCCAGTTTGGTAGCCTTCTAAATCGAGTGTGACATACAAAAACCCCAGTTGTTTGAGTGATTGGGTTACCTTATCTAACACGTCTGTATCAAAGAATAAATGCTGTTCTTGTGTGTCGACTTCGATGCGTGCCAAGTTGTTATGGTCTCTGACCCGAAGTTGTTGTATAGGCACTATAGTTTTGATGGCTTGTTCAGCTTGGTTGATACGGTTGAGTTTTTCTGCGGTTATGGGTTGATTGAAGGATATGCGTGTTGCTAGGCATGATAATGCAGGTTTATTATGGCTGCTTAACCCCAAAGTTTTGGCGGTTTGGCGGATTTCTGTTTTGGTAAATTGACATGCGGCCCAAGGGCTATAGACATCTTGTGTTTCCTGTACTGCTTGATAGCCTGGCCGGTGGTCCTGTAGGTCGCTGTGGTTTGTTCCCTCAAACACTGCTCTAAACCCATATGAGTGTGCGAAGGCGAGGAGTTTTTGAAGGAGTTCTTTTTTACAGTAATAGCACCGGTTTGGCGGATTTTTTTGGAAGTTTGGGTTTTGCAGTTCCTCGGTTTGGATGATGTGGAGTGGAATGCCTATGTCTTGTGCGGTTTTTTTTGCGTCTTGGAGTTGTTCATCTGGATAGGTTGCGGATTGAGCGATGACGGCAATGGCTTTTTCTGTTAAAACTTGGCAGGCAAGCGCGGCTAGGGTGGCGCTATCAACACCTCCCGAGAAGGCGATAACTGCGCCGTTTTTGCCTTTGTCTGCTATGTAGCTTTTGAGTTTCTCTACCTTTTTGTTATCGAGTTGCTCCATACAATCGCCTATTATGGGGTGTTTGAGACTTTTTTCTGTGCTTGGGTGAGTGCTAAATCTGCTATTTCTCGCAAGGGGTGGTTGGTTTTTTCTGCTAAGTGTTTTAGGTCTTGGTATTCGGGTTTTATGCGGATGATTTCGCCTTGGGCATTTTTGGAGATTTTAACTTTGATGGTTTCCTTGTTGTCCAAAACTGTTAGCTCCATCGCGATTACTTCGCGGCTGGTGAGGTGGCGTTGGCAGTAGTGGATTCTTACTCCCAAGGTGCCGGTTTCTGCTATTAAAACCTCTGAGAGCTGAGTCGCGTCTTTTTT
>JGI24705J35276_12237544_pt1 | contig 11702 bp, 3 predicted proteins | sample TergutNt197P4_FD_35276 | JGI IMG/M metagenome (IMG submission 35276)
ACTGTGGTTGTGTTGGATGATGGGGTTATTGAGCAGTGCAAAAATGATGTAGGGGGTGCAGTTTGGGTTCATACAAAGGCCACGTTTAAGTTGACCAATAGTAGTGAGATTTGTGGCAATACAGCTACTGATGGCGGCGGCATATACAACGGTGGCGGTACTCTTAGTGTGAGCGGTGGTAGTAGGGTTTGTGATAATGTGGCTTGTGCGGTTAGCGATTGTCTTGATCAGGGTCATGGCGGTGGGGTATACAATAATGGTGGCGTTTTTACTATGTCAGATAATAGTGTGATTTGTGGGAATGCTGCTAGAGATAGTGTTGGTACTGATAATTATAGTTCTGGGGGTGGTGTTCACAATCATGTTTCGGGTACGTTTATTATGAATGACGGTTCAATCTGTAATAATGAGACTTGTGCTAGTAGTTCTAATACTAGTTACGGTTATGGGGGCGGTGTATGTAACAAAGGCAGTTTTACTATGAATGCAGGCAAGATTTCTGATAATACGGCTATTGCTAGCGGTGGTGTTGGGGAAACTGAGGGTTACGGCGGCGGTGTATATAACAGTGGTACTTTTGCTATGCCTATTAATACTGTGTCTGGTTCTGTAGTTAGAGGCGAGATTTCGGGTAATACTGCGAGTCATGATGGCGGCGGCGTATATAATGAAGGAGTCTTTGAGCCGCGGGAGGGCACCATTAAGGATAACACCGTAAACAACAAAGATAACAATGTTGTTCCCCCTTGAGCAGTCGGTTCATTAGTTGGCTGTAGCCATAAATAAGTATATTTCTTTGTGGCTACACTGCTAAAACCCATTTTTTGCCGTTTCCTCATGTTGGGTTTATCAGGGTTTACATATACTGCAAGCGGTATAACCTGCATCTATCGCATTTTGCCGCGAATTAAAGTATACTCGGTTTTGTTCAGCAGGCAGAGAACGACAGGAAGCTAAATGAAAAACCTTACCAGTTTTACTACCAATAAACCCTTGGTCAGCACTTGTCATCTCTGAAGAGACCTGTGGTGTGGATATGGATGCTAATGGTTTATTTGCAACCAAAGCTTGATCTGCCTCTTTTCCACTTTTACGAAATATAACTCTCTTGGTTAGAGTACTATCACCAAAGTTTGGATGCGGCTTATACGTATAGTCAAAGGACATCGTCAGATCCTCTGCACTAAATAGAAGGGCGGACAAATCTTTGTAATTGTCGTCGTCTATAGACTTAGAGAATACAGGAACCGATGGATTTTTGGAGTTATCAGTAACCGTAATTCTAATCAATGTTAATGTTACAGACATCTCAAAGATATTACCAAGTTCATCCGGAGATTTTTTTGAATCAACACGAGACAAGGGGATTCCCTCAGACATACAACACCCAGCCACCCCTATGCTTGTTGGATATATTTTCAGCATAACAGTAATATTATCAGTGTTTTTATTGGTATCCAGTACTTTGACTACGAAAGTCGTACTAAGACTCAGATAACCAGAGAGATCGTTGCCCTCACTGTCTTTGATTTCAATGCGAGGCCCCATTTTGACAAGATCAACTGCACCCATCTGAGGATCCTTAGGCTGAGCGGGAATAGCCCACCATCGTAAATACCGAGTCTGGTTCGGTTGCGGATACGGCGGCTCCATCAAAATCTGAAAACTCGTTTTAGTAACGTTAACTGCTTTGAATCGGGGAAACATCGAGTTGCGACCCAAAGAAGTATTTACCCAGTTATAGAGGCAAAAATCGTCAAATGAATCAACATCCAATGTATTGGATACAGGAGAATCTGTAGAAGGAAGCAAAGACAAGATGATTGCTGGCGGGACACCAGTGTTAAGTGTGTGAAAAATAGAAGTAGAAATTAGTGGCTCAACACCAGAGTCACTGGGAAAATTAAGCGATATTACGCCAGAAATAGCCAGGTTATCAGCATTATTAGAGGATAACGACGGCAGAGTTGCCTTGAAAAACAATTCAGAGCCAAACGTAATTCTGTCTCTAGAAAGCAGGTTGATAGCATCTACGAGTTGGGCTTTAACCTGTTGATATGGAAATGTAGCATCAAGACGCCAAACACAACTAACTAATCCATCCACAGGCTCAGAAATTATACATCTATCAGACTGACCCGAAGGATCTAAAATACCAGCCTGGTCAGCCGTAACTATCTCAAATCGAACATGCACATTCCAAAGAGACTGGTGGATAGAACATAACGGCTCTCCAGCAACTTCCAAACGGGCGGCTAAATCATAAAAAACATTACCATCAACATCAATCTCAGGGGGACCATCACTTACATAACGTAACTCTGGCGGGGCAAAAGTTGCATTAAAATACACCGGAGCAACCAAGCAGGCACTATCAGCATCTTCTCCAGATCCAATCTTCCACAAAGACGCAGACACTCTCTGCTTACCAGGGGTAAACTTGACCTCATTTGGCGTACCTTTGTTCCACTCAGCAGTAGGGCGAAAAACCCAACCACATTTCGCAACTCCAGCTTCAAAGTGAACATCAACATAGTGATCAGTGTTAGGATCTTTAGGAAGTACATACCCGCGGGCATTTTCATACACTAGAAGACCAACAGCATCATCATTCACATCTTCAATTTTAAAACGCACAAAAAACCTGTCTTGAAAGTTTTCCTCAATCGCTATAGCACCTATTTTTGCACCAACACATAACCAAAGAGGAACCCACGAATCAACATCTGACAAATCAACATCTGACAAATCAACATCTGACAAATCAACATCTGACAAATCAACATCTGACAAATCAACATCTAAAAGAGGATCAGCTAATAAGACATTTTTAGGCGTTATTTTTTGACCATCACCACTCACGTAGTAGAAATTTAGAGCGGTACTAGTTCCAGCAGGGAAAAAATTTCTATAATCGCATACAACCGCAAGTTCATCCTCAAAGTAGTGTAGTAGTGCTAAGGAGCAGTAATGGTGTTCCATCGCAGAGGGTAATGCAACTGGCTCATCACCATCAGTTGGCCATTCTATGTTTTTTGTTATTGTTCGAGCTGGAATCAGCCAATAATCCCCTCGAGTATAGGCACCCCCATCAAACCGTAATTGAATACCTGCATCCAAATCCAGATATTTTGCATCTTTCGTCATATCTGCATCGGCTATAGTTCTGAATGCATCCCAACGTCTAACTGTGGGGTTTTTCAATACACGTTTATCATCAGAATTGTCGTCGCTGTTTATAAGAACGCTTTTATTGACTATATGATATAATAATGGATCAGATGATTCTTCAATGTCTTTTTTAACCTTGACTTTTAGAATACTTTTGTTTTCCTGAGGGACAGCTTCGACCGCATCTATTAGCAACATTGAACCAGGGATATTCCAAAGCTCATGGTAATCATCTGTAAGCTCGATCCATTGATCATCGTTAGAGGTATACAGATCATCCGCCTTTCCACTATTCTCGATGGTTATACTCATCAGCAGGCTATCTGATGTACTACCGGATATATCCTCAGATACACTTACCTCCGAGATCTTGGCGGCAACAATCGCATTTTCTTTTGACCATTTAAATGTTACAGATTGTTCAGACCCACCCTTTTCACATGAATGTATCTCAACACGGTAAAGCCTGTTCTCATCACCACTATATCCAGTGGGAATGCCCCCGCTTGAATCCGAATCGGAAGATTCTTTTAATTTAACTTGTAATGTACCACGTTCACAAGGGATAGGGCGTTCAAATTCAGCTATCGCCTTTTGCGCATTTATGATGTCATCGCATAGCAGGGTTTTAACTTGCCAAACGTTTTTTGTACGGGTAGTTGTGTCGGTTCGTCCAAGAGCAACTTCCTGCAAATCAGGATCTTCAAGAGATGTTATATGTCTCTGCCAAACATCCAAATAAACAACATAATAACCGTAATTTTTAGAACCTATGGAAGGAACTGTGGAAAGAATAGAGTATTTTTTAATCATGTCAGCAAATAATTGCTCAAACAAGGGGGAATACAGAAGGTCTTCTTGATCTTGTGCATCTAAATTGTTTGAGTTGTTTTCACATATTATTCCATCAACATAGTAGCGTCCCTTTCCAATAGTAAAACTAGGTGTAGCCGCCTTACCAACAGTAGGAGATATTTCAAATCCGTTGTCTTCGATGGGGGTTCCGGTTTTTCCCACGAGGTCACATAGTATGGTTTTGTTAAAGTGTTCTTGGATGTCGAGTTGTTCGTTCCAGTCCGCATCTACTTGTATGCGCCCCTGTTGGGCGTTTACTTTGGTGTATTTTTTATTTTTATTGAATGTTGATCTAGTTATATCTGCTTTCACTATTTACCCCTCTCACGTAACTAAGATGACTCCTGCTTCTAATCGAAACGGCAAGTACTCTGCAAAGATTGCCAACAAATTATTAATACGATGTGATTGATAAACTTGATTGAACGCACCCATCTCAGAGTCATTATCTGCACCCGCAGATATCTCTTTTACAATACATCTATGTAACTGTGCATACCCAGGTGACCCATATTTTTCAGATGTAAACCGCGGTACAATCCCCATATCTGCCTCACTGGGCTGACAATGATAACATCTAGGCACCCGCGAAGGCGAACCGTCTTTCTCAAAACGATGAGCAATATAGGAGAACCGTACCCCGCCTTCCTGACGCCTCTTAACACGTACTGTGTCAGTAAAAATGACATTACTAGCAAAAGTCAATATCTCAAAGTTAGATTTACCAAGTATCGTAGAATTTTCAATGGAAGCCTCAAAACAATCCACAGCACACACGTCTGAACCCTTATCCACTATGGAATCATTGAGAACCAGCTGACTTCTAGATGATTGATACATCGAGATTTTGCCAGATATAGACTTGTTCAAAGTAACAGTAAGATAGTTGTTACCTTCCACAACTATGCTACACTCATCGTCCTCATGGGGAACAAGCGAACAATTTTGAATAATAAGCTTAGTTAAACCATTTGTGTTAGACGTATTCACAACGACTTCAGGTTCATTTGTACTAGGTGTATTCACAACGACTTTAAGTTGTATGTTTTTATTTAACAACAACCCATCAAGAACAAAACAGCTACCTAACCCATCACCAGACACTTGAAGTATGTTTTCCTTTGCAGCAGTCAAAGTTGCCCGTTTTTCTTGTTCTGAACGTAAAATCAATGTTTTACCTGCGGGAATAATGATACTCGAAATAGCTTCGCCATATATTTCACTATCAACTATTTCCAGAATAATGACATCGGGGGATGGCATATCAGGGAAATCTTTAGCGGTCTTCCAGCGCTTTAATGCCGCATCAATAGCTGCAACAATAGATGAATAGCTATCATCAACACCCTTGGAAGCACCAACAGATATGGAGTATATTTCCATATTGCTTGTTTCACTTTCGTAGAGATCTCGTTTGTAGAAACCGCCGCCCATATCAGCACTAAAGCCATAGTAGTAACTTACAAACACATCATGTTTAGGTATAGTTCTGTCTAATTCAGCTACAGGCAGGGTTTCTTCTAATTCATCTAAAAATAGTATACGACCAAGAACAGGGTCGATTGCAACACTTGAAGGATCCAACTTAACAAAGTTCACAGGCCTATTCCAATTGCCCGCTTGATCAATATCACTTAAGTCACAGATGACAATTTTTGTTTTTTCGATCTCTTGGAGACCGCTATCGGTCTTTTCTTCTATGAGTATGCTTCGGTTTTCACCGTAATACAGTGGCAAGTATTTTTTGGCCGCTTCTCGTCGGATGGGTACAGATACGTTTACTTCTTTTGATAAAATATCGTCATACTGGTCTGAGGGGTGATTAAACAGCTGCATATCCTCACCTATGGAATTAAAAGAGTATCGGCCTTTGCCATGGTAGAAGGCTCTTGCTCTGCGTACAGGATAGGCAGTTAAACGCCATAAAAAAACGCCCACGTTAGCGACATTGTAGTAGCCATGACCAGATTTTATGCTTCTAACATCTAATGTATGGGGTATAGTATCAAATGCGCCACCGACATGACCCATTAATTCAGGATCGATAATGGTTGGAGTACATTGGTTTTCAAGCCGGGTATGGTTGATATTTTGAGTGGTTGACATCAATTGGAAGAATTCTACAACATGTGCATCCCAGCCTGTAACGTCTCGAGCTATTTCTTCAAGAATTGCTACAGTGCCTTTTCTTTTTCTATAATGCATTGTGTTTGCAACATATGCTTTACCACTAAGAGCGGCATTCCCTTTAACGGAGCGAAGCAAATCAGCATCAACTATATCACCTATATAGGGTGCAACCCATTCATCACAGGTTTCAATAAACCAGTTCTCATATAACCCTTCAAGGTCATTTTCAAGAATCTTTAGTGTTTCTTCCATAAGAGCGGTTAAATCCTGCAAAGGACGATGACCATCAGAGGTCTGTTGCGACAAATCCTGCAAACGATATATCGAAGGAAGCAACCCATAAATACGATTTTTATCGCTCCGATTCATTATGCCTCAACCGCCAAATCTATACCATCAGGATCAATCATCAACAACTCATCAACCCCTAAAATATACTTATCCACAACAACCTCAACTAAAACCCCCGATGGCGTCACCGACTGAACAAAAAAACTATTTCCCTCAGTAGCATTATTGAAGTAAATAACACCGGGGACTGCTTGAATCACCGCTAAAACCTCCTCGGAGGTAACGACTTGATTAAGTGAACGTTTTTCAAATGAGAAAGCATTAATTAAAGCAACTTTAATGTTAGCTTCTACCTCTTCGGGGCGATAGCCTAAATCCACATATACCGTACCGACCACCTTAAAGTACACAGAAACAAAGCTCGTAAGGCGTACTTTCTGACCATATGCACAAATCGCCTCAATTGCTTCTTTAAGATTTATGTAGAGCAGTGATTTCGAAGAAAGATATTGGGCATCTACGGGAGCAACTGTTAAACGAACAATACAATCGGTACCATCTACTTCAGCAATGGCCCTTGCCTTAGCTATACCTAAAAATGTTCTAGCAAAATTCTCGTAATCTTTCAAAGACACAATACGGCCCAAAGTTAGAACCGTGGAAGGCGCATTTATTTTGGCATCGATCATTTTTTCAGGTGAAGCAGCACCGGAAGCAGCAATTGGATTTGTTACACTACGTATACCAAAGGGCTTTTTTGTAAGTAAGGTGAGTTTGTTAGCTGCAACAGTTCCCTGAAGTCCTATGCCACTGCGATAACTCACGGTAATATTTTCAGCCCCACTTGGTAATCGAGCACCGCTAAGGCCATCACCAAAACTCACCAAGGTATCCCCACTATCTTCTACTCGAACAAAATAGTCAAGATCTTTGGGACCTAAACCATAAAGCGTGGGCACTTCTTGCCACTGAACATCATTAATATAAACTTTAAGAGTACTTTTCACCCCGCTTGGAGTTGTAGCAGACACATAAGTCAACGGCGGCTTCTTAAGACGAAACTGCTGATTTATCGCTAAACTATCACCACTTCCAAGCGTTTCATACACCGTCTCACCATGAGTAGCAAAAGCAACATTAGCATAGATATGAACCGAATCTAGATCATAATCATAATGCAACAACTCATTCTCTAGAATAATTTTAGTAATCTCGAACTCAATTTCAGACCCAGTTTCATCAGAAGACACCGTCGCAGATTTTTTATATAAATCTTTGATCGCGGCAACCTCGCCATCTTTGATTGTGACAACCTCGCAATCCTTGATTACGGCAATCTCACTTACTAATGAAGGAGCTTCTAAATCATGGGCTAATTTTCCTTGAATAATTATTTTTTGCCCTTTTTTAAGTTCAGGTACTTTTCGATCAATCACGATTCCGTTTTTGGACACAGAACATCCAAAGGGAGGATTAGTCATTTCCAAAGGTTCACTAACGCAAAAAACAGCCGTACTACGCCGTAGAAAGCCCTCAATATTTTTCTCAGCAATATCCAATTCAAGCTTGGTAGTTTTAGCATTTAACGTGAAATTGCATTGCGCATCAACCTCCACTCCAAGCACTCTACCAAGCGACACACAAAATTGGGTTTGTTTATCTGTTTTGTTTTCTTGTTGACCGACAAAAACCACCCAGCTCTTAGAAAGAATTTTAGGATAGACAGCATCAAGATGTACCGTAACGATCGGTATATCTTTGTCATCGTTAACAGCAAAGTCCGCAGTATCAAAAATTTCATCAAACTCGGGCCAATCAGAACCATTTTCATAAGCTTCTTTTACTGTGTCAGGCATGGCTTGCCAGTCAGGAGCATTATAACCAAAAAAGGATGCACGCTGTTTAAAAACAAAAACAGCAGGATTTTTTAGCGGACCAATTTCAGTACTATTGCGTATCTTTCCGAGGCCTTTTTTCCAAGTTATGTGTGTATAATTTTTATCAGGATGCACAGTTACCGTGTGAATAAAACGGAAAGCCCAACCCTCATCATCAATAGGACAGATAGTGTCATCTTTTTCCAACCAGTCGGACTCCGCAATCAGTATAGCATCCCCCGGAACCAAATGAGTATTTACACCCTTCAAATAAAGCTCTGTTGTTACATGCGTTATTTTTTTAGGCGCAAACTGGAGGGGACGAAGGTCGTTTAGGGCGGCTTTGGCTTCAATTGTTTCTATGGTTTCAAAAATTTGCATGGTTTCATCTTGTCCAGGGATGCTCATAATTTTGGTGCCTTCATCGACACGTGATTGCTGTGGAGCGCCCTCTGTGTTTTCGACCATAAACACTAAGGGCACACTGGCTGCAACCCCGGGTCTAAGTTCATAGCCTATTGCGCGGGCCAACTCTAGCACTGAACGCCGCTCAGTTGCAGTACGTAGATAACCTTCGTTTACAATACGTTCTTGATAGAACGTCAGCACATCAGCGATGGTGGACCAGCTATCAAGAAGGGCTATGCCCAGATCTGCATTTTCGCGTGTGGTGAGGTTTTTAAGGGCCGGTTTGCGTGAGATTGACTCCACCATGTCAGTTTTGAATTGACTATGGGTACCAACGCGATATTTCAGAGTTGAAAGTCCAGGGGGATTGAATAAATTTGCGGGTGTGCGCTTTTTTGTTTTCTCATAACACCCACAAGAACCGGTATTGTGCTGAGACATGTTAACGGCCTCCTTTCATAGTAAAGGTTATGTGGCCATTTTCAGGATAGTTGGCATCATTATCTAACTGGATAATTTCATAAGGACTAAGCTCAACTAGGCCACATTCTAATGCACTATCATCAACTTTGTCAGCGCGTGTAAGGCTTGTTACTAGGGAGAAAATGACACCCTCAACTTTAGATAGAGCAGAATATAGGTCGCGTATAAGAAGCGGTTGTCCAAAGGTGAAATTATCAGGATGGAAAAATCCCCGAACACCATTGGGTAGAGTACGGGTGCTAAAGACTTCGAGTAGAGTTTTTTCAACTTCTTCACAAAGCGAGTCGGAGGAAACCGTGACTTTAATTTCAATTTCTATGGGAACATATTGGGGACCACAAACTTCAATGTCATATCCGCTAAGTCTATAGCGATCGAGGATCTTTTTAATTTTAGTTTTAAAAGCTTCATCCACCGCTCTGCGGCCAAACCTATCAACCATAACATAGATAGTATACCAGCTACCGGTCCAACGCGTTTTGGCAACAGCACTTTGAACCTCAGGACACTTCTGCATAACAATATCAGCATAGTCAGCATCTGTTATAGCGCGTTCATTGATTTTTACAGCCTCAGGAGCATTCTGTCTAACCATAACCATACTCTCAGGATTCAGCCCACCCCTAGCAGCTATGGGATTACGAATACCAATAATCACGCCTTCATCAAAGGTGTTCTCTGAGGCAACGATGCGTCTAATGGATTCAGCCCCCACATTACCATCAACACCATTACCCACCCGGTAAAATCCATAGAGTAACTCAGGGGCTTCACCAACAACTGTCTGGGGGTTTAACCCATGAACACCATCGCCAAATCGAATTACTGCAGTGCCATCACTTTCGGTTTCAACAACAAAATTGGTCTTAAACTTGTTACTTGAAAACAAGTCTTGCTGAGGCATCCACTCACCAGGCACCCAACCAATTGTATCCAAGTTTGCAAATTCATTAGGTGGAGCTTCGTTGAGCTGTCTTAGAGTAATGACGGCTTTTACGTCATCTAAGTTATAGTTAAACGCTGAGGAGGCCGAAGCAGAAGCATCAAAAGGTCCCCTAAAAGTTAACGGGCCGTGTTTGAGACGAGGCCGAAAATTTAATCGAACATCTGGATCAACAAGCTTCTCAGCCTTCAACGAGTTACCATGATCAGCCAACAAGACGTTTCCATGAGCAACTGCAACAGGTGAGGAATTCTTGCTTAAACATAGAGGAAAGGGTAAAGCATCCTCTAAAGCCCACTCAATGCTAACCACAGAAATGTTGGTCAGATTATCAGTTTCAGCGTTAACTTTTGTTAAACGTACCACATGCCGATGAGAAATATCACAGTCTTCTGCAACACCCTCACAAGAGTGGGTTTCTTCAAAAATTAAAACATCACCAGACTTAAGCTTAAGAGTTGGCGGCTCACAACGACAGGGGTCAACATCAGAACAAGTACAGAGCTTACCACGCAGGGTTGCTTGGATTGAACCTTTTGGAAGACAATAATCCGAGTTGCCCCAAGTGTAAAATGTTAGGGCGTTATGAGATGAATAGAGTTTGAGAGGGTGCATCGCTTCAAAGACTTTGGCGCCTTGGGATAGTTCTTTTTCAAGATCTTCGGAGGCTACTACCGAGTCTCCATTGTCCAGACCGGTCAAAAATTTAGTGTTAACAGGAATTTCAGCAGAAATTTCATAATCATCTGTTGACGGTTTATAGTAAGCTGTTGTTTGTATGCTTATCCAGACGCGTGCGTTGCAACCACTGTGCATATAGTAGTCTAGTAGGCGGGCATGGCGTTTTACCGAGATTCTGCTTCTTGCAGTGCCAAGATAGGCCTCAGTAGCAACTGCGTCTTGGTAATAGCTCAGATAATCACCCATATAGGCTAATAATTCAGCCATCATGATGCCCATGTCAGCAACATTGCGCTCTTTCCAGTCAGGTATCAATAGAGCTAAACGGCTAAGGGCTAAGTGGCGAAAGCTTGCATAGTCCTTTGAGAGGTAATCGATGAGGGGTTCTTGGGGGACTTCTTGAGAAGGCGCTGAGGCAGGTTTACAGTCAAATTTGGAGAGGGAGTCAATTTTAAATGAAAAATCAATACTTGAAAGCAATAAATCAAAGTCCTTGGGAGGGGAATTTGAACCCAACGAATCAACTATTCGCAAAGTATAGGTCGAAAAATCGCCATCATTTGATGGGCAAACAATCAAAATTTTATCTGTAGATTCAAGATCTATGTAATTAGGATCATTAAGAGAGTTAATATCCGTAATTTGTTCGTCGTTTAAAAATCGGAAGATAGACTTAACATCATCTGCTGCAAGATATTCAGCATAGGGTATAGCCCATTTGATGCGGATATTTTTTATTTTAACTCCGCCCTCAATTCGGACATTATGTGCATCAAGATTTATTCGATCATTAGGGTCATCAGAATTGGTTAATTGGTTAAAAAAATAGACGATAAGATAGAGACGATCAGGATAGGGACTAT
>JGI24705J35276_12237543_pt1 | contig 11698 bp, 9 predicted proteins | sample TergutNt197P4_FD_35276 | JGI IMG/M metagenome (IMG submission 35276)
GGGAAGGCTGGGCTGACCTGGCTGCCTCGCGATCCCGCCCGTGTGCATTTCTGCCCACGGGTCGCGGGTGCCAGCCGGCGCCCCGCCTTCCCGCGCCCTCTTCGATAAGAGAGGGGCAAGGAATGGAGCAAGCCTCGGGCAAAACATGTCGCGAGAATGCGAAGTCGTATCTGCTGTTCGAAACTGAATCGAACGGATCGCGAGGGAGCGTCTGTTGCTTACGGTCCGTACAGCACGAGCTCGGTGTCGGTGAGGTCGGCGAGGCGAGGACGGTGCGGACCCTTGAAATACTTTCGGCCGCGTATGTCGGTGTAGAAGCCGACAAGGCCCGGTACACGTGCGTTCGCATCGAGGATCACCGAGACCTTGCCGAGGCGAAGCAGGAGGCGGCCGATCGCGCCGGCGCAGGCGACATATTCGGCGATGTCCCGGCAATAGATCAGTTGCATCGCGGGGACGGTCCAGCCGCGGCGCTTCCGCAGCGGTTGCAGGATGAAGGGAAAGACGCCGTCGGGTGTCCTGCATACCAGGCTCAGGCAGTTATAGCGCGCGTGCCGCATCAACAGCTCGGCGTCGACTTGTGAGAGACCTTCGACTCCGGCGGCAGAGGGTGAGATGATCTCGACACGGGTGCCGCGCATGTTGCGCGCCAAGAGAGGGAACGAGAAGAACAAGCCATGGCAATAGGACTTGAAGCCCTGTGTCTCGATGATCGGCCAGGTCCAGGTTGCCGGGCTGATATTGCGATAGGTGACTTCCTTGTGCCGTTGCGCGATCTTGGTCAGCAGCGGCGCGTAGTTGCGGAATGCCGGCTCGACATACCAGCTGGACAGGTTGCACTGGATCGTCGTCTCCTCGCCCTCCTTCCTCGCGGTGTAGAGCAACAGCAGCACCCCGACCGGCGTGCCGTCATTGTCCAGCAGATAGCCGAAGCGCGGATAGCCTTCCGGCACCGGGCAGAGCGCCTGGCGTCGGAGCCCCTGCATCCAGTAGTCGCGCGACCGCCAGAAGCCGCGCGTCAGGAGGTCCGCGATCGCATCTACATCGGACGCGTTGATCTCTCGGCATCGTACCCTGGTCTGCGTCATGTTAGTCCGGCCCGTCAGGCAGGTTCTGCCTGGAACCGTTGTTGGCGGATTGCACTCAAATTCGTTGATAAGATTCAGGGTAAACGAACGCCAATTCGGAGCGGAGAGTTAAACGCTGGTTTCATGCGGTCCGAATTCTGCAGCCGTCTGCCAAGGAAATCACTGTTTGGTTTCGTCATTCCCCGTTGCGCAAGTGCGCAACGGGGATGGCCCGAAGGGCCAGGCCCGGAATCCATAACCCCCATTGGTGGTTATGGATTCCGGGCTCGCGACTGCGTCGCGCCCCGGAATGACCATGCACAACATTACCATCTCATCTGGAGCGGCAATTCCGACGGAGCTACGCTTAGCAGCCTTTAACCTCACGGTTTCCAACCAGCCGCAAAGCTGGCATAGCTTGTCCGTGGGTTGGCGCGTGGGCAACGGGATGGAGCGAATATGACGCAGGCGGTACTTGGCATCATCGGCGGTTCCGGCATCTATGACCTCCCGGGGCTCCAGAATGCGCGCGAGGAGGCGGTTTCGAGTCCCTGGGGCGAGCCATCGGCGCCGGTGCGCCGCGGCACCATCGCAGGGCTGCCTATCGTGTTTCTGCCGCGCCACGACAAGCGCCACAGGCTCTCGCCGTCGGATATCAACTACCGCGCCAATATCGACGCCTTGAAGCGCGCCGGCGTCACCGACCTGATCTCGCTGTCGGCCTGCGGTTCGTTCAGGGAAGAGCTGCCGCCGGGCACGTTTGTTCTGGTCGACCAGTTCGTCGATCTCACGCACAAGCGCGAGAGTTCGTTCTTCGGCAAGGGCTGCGTCGCCCATGTCTCGATGGCACATCCCGTCTCGCCGCTGCTGTGCGCCCATCTCGCGACAGCAGCCGAGGCGGAGGGGATCGCAATCGCGCGCGGCGGCACTTATGTCTGCATGGAAGGGCCGCAATTCTCCACCTATGCCGAGAGCATGACCTACAAGACCCTTGGCTACTCGGTGGTTGGCATGACCAACATGCCAGAGGCCAAGCTCGCGCGGGAGGCGGAGATCTGCTATGCCAGCGTTGCCATGGTGACGGATTTCGATTGTTGGCATCCCCACCATGATGCCGTCACTGTGCAGGACATCATCCGCGTACTGACTTCGAACGCAGAGAAGGCCAAGGCGCTGGTGGCGCGGCTGGCAAATGATTTTCCACGTGAGCACGAGCCATGTCCGATCGGCTCGGATCGTGCCCTCGACACGGCGCTTATAACCGCTCCGGAAGCGCGCGATCCGGCACTGGCGCGAAAGCTGGATGCGGTTGCCGGACGTGTACTGCACGGTTGAAGCAAGAGGCCGAACGCCATGAAGGTCGGAGGCCGACACTATCGCAGCATCTGGCTCGAACCGGACGGTTGGACGGTCGGCGCCATTGACCAGCGCAGGCTGCCGCATGAATTCGTGGTCGCGCGGCTGACCTCATGCGAAATGGCAGCCGATGCGATCCGCTCGATGGTGGTGCGCGGTGCGCCCCTGATCGGCGCGACGGCGGCGTTCGGCATGGCGCTGGCGATGCGCGAGGACAGTTCAAATGCCGGGCTGGAACGCGCCTACAAGACGCTCATCGTGGCACGGCCGACCGCGATCAATCTGAAATGGGCGCTGGACGAGATGCGCGCAACGTTGGCGCCGCTCGATCCGTCACAGCGCGCGGCCGCCGCCTATGCCCGCGCCGACGCGATCCTCGAACAGGACGTCGCGATCAACCGAGGCATCGCGCGCAATGGCTTGCCGTTGATCGAGGCGATCGCCGCGCGGAAGAAGCCGGGCGAGCCGGTCAATGTGCTGACGCACTGCAACGCCGGCTGGCTCGCGACCGTGGATTGGGGCACGGCGACGGCACCGATCTATCTCGCGCATGAGAAAGGTCTTGCCGTCCATGTCTGGGTCGACGAAACGAGGCCTCGCAACCAGGGCGCCTCGCTGACCGCTTGGGAGCTTGGCCATCACGGCGTGCCGCATACGGTGATCCCGGACAATACCGGCGGACACCTGATGCAGCACGGCATGGTCGATCTCATTGTCGTCGGTACCGACCGCGTCGCAGCCAATGGCGATGTCTGCAACAAGATTGGCACCTATCTGAAGGCGCTCGCCGCCCGCGACAACCACGTGCCGTTCTATGTCGCGCTGCCGTCGCCTACGATCGACTTCACCGTCAGCGATGGTCTCCGTGAGATTCCGATCGAGCAGCGCGGCGCCGATGAAGTGACTGACATGACCGGCCGCACCGCCGACGGTCGCATCGAAACGGTGCGCGTCGTGCCCGAGGGTTCTCCGGCCGCGAACTACGCTTTCGACGTAACGCCGGCGCGGCTCGTGACCGGCCTGATCACCGAGCGCGGCGTGCTCAAAGCCGAACGCGCGGCGCTTGCGGCGGCCTTTCCCGAGCGGATCGCGGCGGAGTGTTGACCTTTGTCCTCTGAAGTCCGCCAAAGACTCATCCTGAAGCACCGCGAAGCTGCATCTCGAAGCCTCATCCTGAGGAGCCGCGAAGCGGCGTCTCGAAGGATGAAGGCCCCGCTGTCACCATTTGCCCTTCAAGGCCGTGGCAATCGCGGTGCTCTAGCGCAGCTTCAGCCCGGTGACCGCTTCCAGCTCGGCAATAGCCTGCGGTGCATTCACGACCTTGATCGTCGTCATCCCCATGTCGCGCGCCGGCTTCAGATTGACGCCGAGGTCGTCGAGGTAGACGCACGCCTTCGGGTCGACCTTCAATGTCTCGACCATCATCTGGTAGATGCGCGGATTGGGCTTGCGCAGTCCGGTCTTGGCGGATTCGATCACGTGGGTGAACAGCGCCATCACCTCCGCGACGTAGAACGAACGTCCGCGCGCGCTGCCGCTCGCATTGGTGGGCAGATTGTTGGTGATGCAGCCGGTCTTGAATTGGGCGGCGATGCGCTTCAGCGCGTCGACCATCTCGGGGCGCAGATCACCCTGCAGCAGCGGCAGCACGTCCCTGCCGCGGACTTCGGCTCCGAGCGCCAGCGACTCCGCGGCGAACAGTGTATCGAAGGTGTCGACGTCGACTTCGGCACGCTCGAACTTCGCCCAGGCATTTTCCAGATGATTGGTGGCGTTGGTGCGGCGGATGATCTCCGCGGGCAGGCCGTGCTCAGTCTCGAACCTTGCGAACGCCTCGAACGGCGACGTCGTGAGCACCCCGCCAAAATCCCAGATCACCGCCTCGATCACCAATTTCCTGCCCCCATTTGTGCGTTTTCTAAACGTCGGCTAGCACGCCGCGCCAAGGAGGGCCAGCCCGAAGGGCGCCTTGGCCTAATTCGTCGCAGCCGCTATTGCTTCCGTGCATGAAGATGATTTCCGCCATGCTTGCCGTCGTAGCGCTGCTCTCCGCTGCGCCCGCTTTTGCCATCGTCGGCGGAGGAACGCCGCAGGTCGAGGGCATCGGCCGCTCGGTCGTCACCATCGTCGGCTCGCGCGGCAATTCCTGCACCGGTAGCCTGATTGCGCCGAAGGTGGTGCTGACGGCAGCGCATTGCGTGCAGCCGGGTGCGGACTACAAGATCGTGGACTATGGCGCGGACCGGAAGCCGCAGCTCATGAACATCAGAAGCATCGCGATCCACCCCGGCTTCAGCATGAAGACCATGCAGGCCCATCGCGCCACTGCCGATGTGGCACTGCTGCGACTGGAAATTCCGATCAACGGGAAATCTCCCTCGGTAGTGAACGTGCCGCAAGCTCCAATCATGGCTGGTAACAGCTTCACCATTGCTGGGACCGGCGTCGCTGTTCGCGGTGACGGCAAGAGCGGAGGCATTACGCGCGCCGCCCGCCTGATTGCCACCGGAAAGCCCGGGACGCTGCAAATTCGGCTGGTCGATCCCGTAACTAACGGCGCTCGTGATGGAATTGGCGCCTGCACCGGCGATTCCGGCGGTCCTGTTGTCGAGGATCAGCCCCGCGGTCCGGTCATTGTCGGCGTCATCAGCTGGACGACGGGGCCGAACGCCAGCGACGGTTGCGGCGGACTGACCGGCGTGACGCCGTTGACGCTGTACCGGGACTGGGTTCAGCAGACGGCGCGCGCGTGGGGCGTGCAACAGTAATTCTCTCGCCATTTAATCTATGTCATACTTTGGCGCCGCTGGCGTCCTGGGTGACCATCTCGTCGGTAGCGGAGGAAACCGTGTCGCCTGACTCCGGGTGACCATAAACAGAAAAGAAATCGCCAATGAATGTTGTCGCTCGTGCCGTGCCTACTGCCCAGCAAGCTTTGGAACATTTCGATGTGTTGATCGTCGGTGCCGGTATTTCCGGCATCGGTAGCGCCTACCATTTGACAACCCAGCTCCCTGACACGAGTTTCGTCATTCTCGAGTCGCAGGAAAGCTTTGGCGGCACCTGGCTGACCCATCGCTATCCCGGCATCCGTTCCGACAGCGATCTCTACACGTTCGGCTATCGTTTCAAGCCTTGGGTCGGGCCGCCGATCGCCACCGCCGAAGAAATCCTCTGTTACATGAAGGAGGTGATCGACGAGAACGACATCGCGCGGCACATCCGCTACAACCACAAGATCAATTCCGCGAGCTGGTCGAATGAGACCAACCGCTGGACGATCGAAGCCGCCAGAGCCGACACCGGCGAGAAAAAGGTCTTCACCGCGAACTTCCTCTGGATGTGCCAGGGCTACTACCGCCATTCCCAAGGTTACACTCCGGCATGGAAGGACATGGACAAGTTCAAGGGACGCATCGTTCATCCGCAAACTTGGCCGGACGACCTCGATCTCAAGGACAAGAAAGTGGTTGTGATCGGCTCGGGCGCAACGGCGGCGACGCTGGTCCCCGCGGTTGCCGACAAATGCGCCCACGTCACCATGCTCCAGCGTTCGCCGACCTATTTCAGGCTTGGCCGCAACGCCATCGACATTGCCGACACGCTGCGTCAGCTCCAGGTCGATGAGACCTGGATTCACGAGATTGTCCGGCGCAAGATCCTGTTCGAGCAGGATGCTTTCACCAAGCGCTGCATCACCGAACCTGAGAAGGTGAAACAGGAGATGATCGGCCAGATCAAAGCGGTGGTCGGTCCCGACTATGACGTCGAGACGCATTTTGCGCCAAAATACCGCCCCTGGCGGCAACGCATTGCTTTCGTGCCGGACGCCGACCTGTTCCATGGCGTCAAGAGTGGCAAGGCGTCGGTCGTTACCGACGAGATCGAGTGCTTCACCGAAAAGGGCATCCTGCTGAAATCGGGCAAGACGCTGGAAGCCGACGTCATCGTCACCGCGACCGGCTTCAATCTCAGCGCACTCGGCGATATCAGCTTCGTTGTCGACGGCAAGCCGCTGGATTTCGCCGATACCGTCACCTATCGCGGCATGATGTTCACGGGCATCCCGAACATGGTCTGGGTATTCGGCTATTTCCGCGCGAGCTGGACGTTGCGCGTCGACATCGTTGCCGATTTCGTGTGCCGCCTGTTGGCGCACATGAAGGAGAAGGGCGCCAACAGGGTTGAGGTGACGCTGCGTCCAGAGGACCACGATATGCCATTGCTGTCCTGGATAGATCCCGAGAACTTCAATCCCGGCTACATCATGCGCAACATGCACATCCTGCCGAAGCGCGGCGACAAGCCGGAATGGCAGCACAGCCAGGATTATTGGACCGAGAAGGATGAGATTCCGGCGACCAATCTCGACGACGCCGCGTTTGTGTTTCAGTGAGTTTGGTCAGGTTACGATAGCGCGGTCGTGTAGACCGGAAGCTGCGTCGCATTTTGACCCGGAGCGAAGCGTCCTTGCCCGCTCCGGGAAAAATCATCGCCTCCGCGGCTTGCGCCGCGTTGCGGCTGCGCCTTGTGGATCGAGCTTCATGCTCATCTTGTTGGCGGCGTCGCTGATGTCGCGCAAGCTCCGGCGGCCGTCATCCATGAAGACAGCCGACTTTTTCTTCATGGTGTCGGCGAACTCGCGTAGCGTCTTGATCTTTTCGAACAGCTCATCGGCCTTGCCGTCGGCAACGCCCGGCACGACCTTCTCGATCTTGGTGATGGTACCGCCAAAGCTCGCAAACGCGGCGTCCGTCTTGCCCATGATGTCGTCGATCGCCTCGCCTTTGCTCTTCAGCAAGGCTGTGTAGCCCTCAAAGGACGTCAACCCGTCCCTGATCATTGCCTCGTTGGCTGTGACAAAGTGGTCAACATTATGCAGGGTATCGATGATCGTCTCCGCGTCGCTCAGGTCGGTGGCAAGGACGGGTATGCCATCTGTATCGAGCGGCACGGGAGGCGCAGAGTGCGCGCCGCCGACAAGCGAGATCGCCGCAACGCCGGTCAGGCCCTGGAACTCGACGCCGACCGCCGTGTCCTTGCGGATCGGCGCACTGCTGTCCAGCATTGCCATAACCACGATCTTGCGCGGATTTTCAAGTTTGATCGAAGTGATCTGGCCGGCGGGCACACCATCGAAATTTACGTTGCCGCCCTTGCGCAGCCCGGAGGCTGAGCCGTCGATGATGATGCGCAGCGGGCTTCGCTGGTGAGCCGTGCGGAGCTTTTCTACCCCGAGGACGCCAAAAAGCGCCGCGGCGACCACCGCGAGCGCTATTGTTCCAATCAACAGGTTGCCCTTGCGCATTGCCATTCCGGGAATTCTCGCCGGCGACTAATCGCCGGCGGGGACCGCCCGGTGACTTTATGGGCAAAAGCGAGCCGGTGGTAGTCGATTAGTGCTCCGCTGCGCGCTTTGCTGCGGCATTGTTCAGTACGATCAGCGCATCCACTGCAACGCCGGTCTTGGGGTTGATCAGGAACGGGTTGATGTCGATGGAGGCGATCCGGTCGCCGGCATCGGCCATCAGGTTGGAGAGACCAACCAGCGCCTTGACCGCGGAGGCCTCGTGCAGCGCCGGCTTGCCGCGATAGCCGCGCATCTTGATGCCGGCCTTGGTACGGCCGATCAACTGCTTCGCCTCGGCCTCATCGAGCGGCGCACCAGCGAGTGCCACGTCCTTCAGGAGCTCGATGTCGATGCCGCCGGTCCCGAACAACACCACCGGTCCCATCTCGGCATCGAGTGAGGCGCCGACGACGAGTTCGAGGTCGGCCTTGACCTGCTGGGCGATCAGGATGCCCTCAAGCTTCGGTTTGCCCTTCAGCTTCTTCACACGCGTGGAGATGTCCTCGAATGCCTTCTTGACCTCGGCCGCACTGTTGATGTTGAGCACGACCCCACCGATGTCGGATTTGTGCAGGATCTCGGCGCTGACCACTTTGGCAACGACAGGGAAGCCGATCTGCTTGGCGATCTTCACCGCTTCGGTCGCCGTTTGGGCAATAGCCTCCTTTGAGATCGGGATGCCGTAAGCCTTCAGGAGCTTCTTCGACGCAACCTCATCGAGCGCAGCGCCGGTCGCCGCTTTGAGCGTCTTCTCCAGTACGGCTCGTGCGGCTGGCTTGGAACTCGAGAGAATGTCGGGCACCTCTTTGCGCAGGCCGGTATATTCGATCAGCGACTTGATCGCGCCGACCGCACGGTCCAGGCCTTGCATCACCGTGACGTTCGGCAGCGACTTACGGATTTGCTTGGTGGCCTCGGTGAAACCGACCGACATCGTGCTGATATAGATCACGGGTTTCTTTGCGTGACCCGCCATCTCGTTGACGAGGCGCAGATTGCGCTCGCGCAATTCGTGTGGCGCCTTCGGCAGCTCGGCGTCGATGATAACGATGTCGGTATCGGGATCGTCGATCATGAGCTTGATTGATTTCATGTAGACGGAGGGATCGACAACCGCGGCAAAGCCGGCATCGAGCGGGTTGCCGATGATCGAGCCCGGCCCCAGCATTTTGGCGAGTTCGGCGTTCAGATGCTTGCCGAGAGGGGCGAAACTCAGTCCTGCCGAATAGAACGCGTCGATCAAGAGCCCGCGCTTGCCGCCGGACAACGTTACCGCGGCCAGCCGGTTGCCTTTCGGCCGCCCGGCGTGCACGAAGCATTCGGTGGTTTCGATCAGTTCGTCGAGGCCACGCACCCGAATCACACCCTCGCGGGTGGAAATCGCGTCGAACGTCTCGATCGAGCCGGCGAGCGCGCCGGTATGCGCCATCGCGGCGGCCCGGCCGCCTTCCGAGGCGCCAAGCTTGAGTGCGATCACAGGCTTGTTCGCCGCGCGCGCCGCCTTGCAGGCATCGCGAAACGCCTTTGTGTTCCGGACGCCCTCCAAGTAGACGACAATGGCACGAATACTTGGATCAGCGGCAAAATAGTTCATCACGTCGGACGTTTCGAGCCCCGCCTCATTGCCGGTCGTGACCATGTAGCCGACGCCAATGCCGCGGTCCTCCAACCCCTGCCGGATCGCCATGATGACGGCGCCGGATTGCCCCGCGACTGCTACGGGGCCCGGCTCCATGGTCACGATGCGTTCATCGATGTTGGTGAACAGCTTTTCACCGGCGCTCAAATTGCCGAGGCAGTTCGGGCCGGTGACAGCAAGCCCGGTTTCGCGCACCACCTGCTGCAATTCAACCGCCAGTCTCTGGCTTTCTTCGTCCTGCAACTCGCTGAAGCCGGAGGTGACGATGGTTGCCGAGCGCGCGCCGGCGGCTGCGGCATCGCGGATAACCTGAATGGCAAAACGCGCCGGCACAACAACAAGCACGTGATCGGGCTTGTCGGGGAGGCTCGCAAAATCCTTGTAGCAGGGGACTCCCCAGATCGTCTCACGCTTGGCGTTGATGGGATAGAGGCCGCCTTCAAACTTGTACTTGACCAAGTTGTTCCAGATGCGCTCGGCGTAGTTGCCGGGCTTATCGGTGGCCCCGACCAGCACGATATTGCGCGGATGCAGCATCGCGTGGATGCCCTTGACGATGTCGCTGGCCGTCGGTGGAGGCGCCCACTCGTTGGCTGAAATAGACGGGGCAATGACCTGAGCTTCCATCGACGTAACCTTCCCATTCGATTATTGCAGAGCTTCCCTATTATTGAAGACTTTGTTCGGCGTGGCAACTCACAGCAGGAGCGAGGTGGCGCGACAGTGCTGAGTAAGCCACAAATATGGGTATGATTTTCCGCGCAACGGAAACTCGCATCTCGAACATTGATGTCCGCAAGGTGGCTACGCCGAGCGGGGGTGTTCCGGCGCAGCGATGCCCGCCAGCAGCACGGCCAGGATGCCGGTGAGAAAGATGCCGTCAAATGTTCCTGCGCCGCCGATCGAGGCGACTGGTGCTCCAAGGGAGCCGATCTTCTCGATGTTGAGCAGATCAGCTCCAATAAGGGTTCCCATTGAGCCGCCGATATAGGCAATGGGTGCCGCATATTCGCGGGAAAGCAGGAAGGCCAGGATCGCGGTGATCAACACGGGCAGGAATACGGGAACGGCGATGCCGACGCCTGGCACCGGCGTCGCCATCGCATGAATGATGAAGGCGATCACGACGACGGCGATCGTTGCTTGCAGCCATAACTGATAGCGCAGCAGCAGATAGACCGACATCAGGGTCGGAATGACGGCGCCGCCGACGTTTACCGCAAGCACCGTGCCTGGGTACGAAACCACAGGCACGGCATAGCGCATGCCGAAGAAATCGATGATCTCCCCGGATCGCAGGGTCTGGCCGGGCAAGACCGTGATCGGGATGTTGAAATAACTGCCGATCAGCGAGCCGAACAGAAGCAGCAGCGCAACGCCCGGGCCGACGCCGAGCCGCATGTAGGCGTAGCGCAGGATCCGAAGCTGGACCAGAATGATCAGCCCGACGAATAGAACGACGAGGATTGAAAACAATCCCGGCGTGATCGGGAGGTATTGGATATCGGAGTCCATGATCGCAATGTCGGTTAGCTTGGTCGGCGATGCAAGGAACATGTGGTATCGCTTCGACGGAATGATGAGTCGCTGTGTTGTTTCGGCGCCTCCCTATCTTGGCGATTTGATTCTTGCACCCTATGCGTCCGGGCCGATCATCGTGGCATGCAGAATATAGCGCTCCGGGCCGGACGTCAGTGCATCAAACGGCCAGCAGGTCGACAGCACCAGTTCATGACCGCGCGTCAACGGATCGATGCCGGACGAGTCGAAGCGCACGACGGACGCGGCGTCGGCGCGGTAGCGGAATCGCTTGCCATCATTTCCCGTGACGTCGATTTCGTCGCCGATGGCGACGTCACGCAAGAATCGAAAATGTGTATCGCGGTGCGCCGAGTAGACGACGACACCGCGTTCGCCTGGGCTGGCCGTCCGCTCCACATGTCCCGGGCCGAAGGCCAGCGCCTGACCGCTGCTTCCGGATAGCACGATGGCGCTGGCCTTGAGCCGCTTCACCTCGATCCGAGCCACGGGCCAGGTATCCGCCCATGGCCACGGCTTGATCTCTTGGCCGGTGGCGATGCTCTCGGTAAAGGCGCGTTCCAACAGCACCTGCGCCAGCAATGCCTTGGCGTGGATGTAGAGGCCTTGTCCGAACAGGACGGAGCCGGTCAGGGCAAGTAGGAGAGGGAGAATGAAACGGGTCATCGGGGAAACCTGCCAAGAGACCTGCCAAGAAAACCTGCTGAGGATGTGGACGCGCGCGCGGCCCTTGGGGGAAGGCCGCGC
>JGI24705J35276_12237542_pt1 | contig 11691 bp, 5 predicted proteins | sample TergutNt197P4_FD_35276 | JGI IMG/M metagenome (IMG submission 35276)
AGGAGGCGCTCGTAGCTCAGCTGGATAGAGCATCGGATTTCGATTCCGAGGGTCGGGAGTTCGAATCTCTCCGAGCGCGCCATTCCGGTACCAAACCACAAACTATCTGGCCGGGGTCGGTGGTCTCTTTGGAGCCGCACGCCAGCGTGAGGCGGATCATCACAGATTCATCAATAATCTCGAATGACCCCCGGCAGCCTTATCGGCTTCGAGGCCTCATCATACTGATCACATGGTCTTCGAGTTCGATGCCGGTTCGCGCTAAACGCGGCGCTCACGTTGCGGCCCAACCTGTGGCTGATGTCTCAGAGGTCAAATTGTAGATATGGCTTGGCAAGACCGCGATCGATGTTGCTAAAACCTTCCTCGTGCCAAGCGCGCTTGTCGCCCGCTTGCGTGGAATTAATAAGCCCGGCCGCCATTGCTGCTTTTCTCAATTTCGCGCCAGGGAAGTCGCGCTTGCCATTCCCGCAGCCGTTGCTGGACGTATCCGCTCACTCCTGGCGTGCATAAGCTGCATCACATATTGCCACTGTGGCTGATTATCTACGCGCCCTGGAAATGTTTTCCCATGTCATAGAAAAGTGTCTGCCGCTCCGCTCTCGCCATCGCACCGCCATGTTTCTCCTGCCAGGAACGAGTTGCGGTTGGTAACATGAGCATGTTTGGGGGCGTCATGGATGCAGTCAATTTCGATCAAGCTGATAGGAATGTCCGGGCCGAAACGCCGCTCGGGGATATTGTGGCGGCGGAAAGCTTCGAGATCAGCGAAGGGATCAATCAGTTCTTCTCGATCACGCTGAACTTTCGCGCCAAGGGTGACATCAAGCCGGAGGAGTTGATCGGCAAGGCCTGCGACGCCTCGCTGCGCAAGGAGGTCGATTCGACCGACCGCCGCTACTGGAATGGCGTCTGCTTCAAGATGATCGAAGGCCCGCCGGTCGCGCGTGGCTATCGCGCCTATCAAATCGTGCTTGGGCCGGAAGCCGAAAAGCTGACGTATCGCGTCAACTGCAAGGTGTGGCAGAACAAGACATCGCTTGATGTGCTGCAAGAGCTGTTTTCCGAGCACGGCTTGCGCGCGCCGATCATCCGCGTGTTCAGCCCGCCGAAAAAGCAAATTTTCAGCCAGCAATACAACGAATCGGATTGGGACTATCTGCTGCGGCGGCTCCAGGTTGATGGCCTCTATTACTACTTCCTTCACAGCGGTGGTACGAAAGGATCGGTGGCCGCCAAGCACGAGATGGTGGTCTGCGATGATGCGAACGGATACAGCAAAAGTGACGAGCCAAATGTGCGCTACGCGCATGGCTCGGCGGACGTGCCCCACATCACCAAGCTGGACCGAACGCGGAAGTACAGCCCGGGCCAAGCTGCGGTCACCGAGTACAACTTCAAGACGCCCGCCGCGATTCCGTCCGGCTTCACGCCGTCGCTGGTCAAGCTGCCGGGCAATTCCAAATCGGAAATATTCCGTTCAGCCCCGATCGGCGGCTATGGATCAGGCGATGCGTCCGACGAAATCAACAACAGGGCCGCCGAGACTGCGTCGAAGCTTTTCATGAAGGCTTGCGAGGCGGAGTATGAGACGAACAAGGGTGAGAGCAGTGTGTCAAGCCTTGCGCCCGGCCATCGCATCAAGCCATTCGATGTGACCAACCCTGGCGCGGCATTCGACGAAATCGTTATTTCCAAGATCACGCATACCGCCAGGACCGGTGCCTACGAGTCAGAAGACGACGACGCGCCAGATTACAGCAACAGTTTTGAAGCGTTGCCGGCGAGCGTGCCCGCGACTCCGCATTGCACGGTGCCAAAGCCGAGCATCCACGGCAATGACGTCGCGATCGTCGTTGGACCACCAGGCGAGCAGATCTACACCGACGAGCACGGTCGCGTTCGCATCACCTTGACGCGCAACCGCGAGGCCAAGAGGGACGGCACCGACTCGTGCTGGGTCCGGGTCGCGCAGAATTGGGCCGGTGCGACTTTCGGCGGCCTGATCCTGCCGCGCATCGGCATGCATGTTCTGGTCGCCTACGAATCCGGCGACATGGATCGCCCGATCGTCGTCGGCTACATGCCAAACCCGGTCCAGAAGCAAGCCTATGGGCTTCCCGCCAACAAGACCCGATCCACCTTCCGCAGCCAGACCCATAAGGGCGATGGCTTCAACGAGTGGAGCATGGAAGACGACAACGGGAACGAGCGGTTTTTCGTCCACGCACAGAAGGACATGACGGCGCGCGTGCTCAACGATCAGACCGCGCGCATTGATCGTCACCATGTTCATTCGGTCGGTGGCAATCAGTCGGCGGAAGTCACCAAGAACGTGAAGCAGGAAATCGGAGGGTCTTTCAACCTGACTGTTGGCGGCACCGGCGCGGGAGCGCCCGCAGCCTTGGCCAAGGTCGCGGGCCTTGCCGGTCAGACCGCGGGGCTGCTGCAACAAGCGGGCAGCCTCGCTGGTGGCGGGGGAGCGGAACTGGGCACCTTCGCCGCGTCGATCGCAGGCTCGGCGCTGGGCTTCCTGTCAGGCGGCGGGCTGAGTTCGCGCGAGGGTGTCGTCGCCGGATCGCCGCCCGGTAGTGACGCCGGCAAAGCGCTGGCCGCTGCCGGAACGGGCGTGGGCCAGGATCTCAACGGGCTATTCCCGCTGCCGGGTGTCATGAACACCGTCGCTGGCCTGTTCACATCCAACAGCGTGGGCATAGCCAGCGTCGAACAGATCGGCCTTTCCAAAGTGACCAATGTCGGAAAGTCATCGGTGACGAACGTCGGCAAAGCCCAGCTGGTGACGGTCGGGGAAACCACAACGATCAATGTGGGCAATACATTCACAGTCAATGTCGGCGGTACGGAAGGCGATCCGATGGCGTCGCTGACGATGAAGAACGACGGGACGATTGTTCTTTATGCCAAAAATTCCATCACCATCAAACCTGTCGAACTTTTGGCAGGCGAATCGAAACAGGTACAGTTCGATGCGTCGTCGTTGTTTTACGCGCATTCGGACAAAGATCTCACTCACGATGCAGGCAAAAGGATCGGCGATACCGCGCCGGAGATTACGCTGACGGGCTCGACGGGTGTCTGGCTGGATGGTGGACATATCGGCCTCAACGACGGATCAGCAGGTGGCGGCGCGTCTGGCGGCGGGAACGGAGGCGGAGGTGGAGGCTCTTGGTAAAGAGCCTCGTCGTTCGAATAGCGGCAAGATCTGTCAGATGCGGCAAATCAATCACGGTTTTTAATGCGGAACTATCATCATGAAATATTCCATCCAGGAAGGTGAGCTGACTTGCGACGGCGAGTGGTCGGATCAATCGGTGCAAATCCTCGTTCCCGACCGCACACCCGTCGAAGGCAGCAATCTCGTGATAATGCGCAACCGCCTTGCCGTTGAAGAGAGTTTCGAGGGCTATATCGCCAAGCAGCGTAGTGTCATTCTCAAAATGAAGGCGTCCAAGATCTTGAGCGATACCTTCCGCAAGATCGACGGGCATGACGGGCACTTCTTCGAGTTGACCTGGGTCAACGAGGGAAAGGTCCTGCGTCAGACGATGACGACGCTGCGGTATGACGGCGACAGGATATTGACTTTCACTTCCACGATTCCCGGCCCTGCGGATGAGAAGACAAAGAGCCGGATGCTGGATGCTATTTCGACGTTTAAATTTGCCAAGCCGGCAGCATAGCTCGAGAAGATCCAATGAGTGATACGTACGATCCATCCGGCAGTCTCAGCGAGGAGCCGGAAAGCCAATCATTGATGCCAGGCCAGGGCACGGCATTCACGATTCCTGGCATTAACATGCCGGTCAAACAGCATCAGGCGGTTGCTTTCAGCATTGGGGCGTACCTCGCAGCCAGCGGCGGCGCTGTTACTGCCGTGCCATTTGCTGTCGGGACCGTCACCGCAATCGCGGGAGGCATTGCTGGAAACAAGGCTGGCACATGGTTGGCCAATCAGCTCGGCTTCCACGCACCTGAACCGGGGCCTGAACCGGCAACCAAGGGCGATCCTATCTGGCATAAGTCGAAAGGAGGCCTGTTGGCCGGGTTGGTCACCGGCCTCGTGGTCGGTATCGCGGTCGGTATCGCGGTCGGCGCCGTGGTTGCGTCAGGCGGCCTCGCCGCTCCGCTGGTCGTCGGTGCGATCGCCGCCGGCGCGGGGGGGCTGGCGGGGGGGCTGGCGGGAGGCGGGGTGACGGGCTTTATGTCGCAAACCGGGAGCACGGTCGGTGAAATTCTCACGGGATCGCCCAATGTGACCATCGAGCGGCGCGCGGCGGCGCGTGTCGAAGATTTGGTGTCATGCAGCCGATGCGGCACGGGACATAAGCTGGCGCAAGGCAGCCTGACGATTACCGTCAATGGCAGGTCATTGGTTCGCAAGGGGCATAAGACCAATTGCGACGCCGTTGTCGAAAAAGGCCGCGAGACGGTCAGCGCGGACATGACGACCGGCACCTTCCTGCCGATCCACAGCAGCGAGGGCGTCGTGCTCGATACGCTCACCGACGTGATCGGCGACGGCGCCATGATTGCCGGCGGCCGTGGCGGTAAACCGAAAACACCGAAACCACCGAAGTCGGAGCCACCGAAACCGGAGCCATGCTGCAGAGGCGAACCCGTCGACGTAACGACGGGCACATATACGACAGAGCGAACCGACTTTTCCTGGCCCGGCATCGTGCCGCTCGAACTCACACGCTGCTATTTGCCTCACGAGGAGCGCTGGATGCCGTTCGGCCGCCGCTGGACGAGCAGCTGGACGCGGCGATTGTGGTTCGCTCCAGGTGGACGGGAAGTTTTGCTGGAGGACAGTGACGGCACCGGACTGCCCTTCCATGTCGAGCCCGACAAACCGTTTGATGCGCATACGAGGGTCAAGGGCCAGTATCACCTGACAGGCGACCGCGCCGTCGCGCATCTGTTCGATCGCCGGACGCAGTTGACCTATGTTTTCTCGCCAGGCGGCCTGTCTGACGAATTCAATGTTCTCACCGCCATCGTCGATCGCAACGGCAACCGGAATTCCTTCATTTACGAGAAGGGTCTGTTGGTTCGCGTCATCGCGAGCGATGGCACTGTTTTTCTGGTCGAGAGCACGCCGGAGGGATGGATCACAGCGCTTCGCCGCAAGGGCGAGGCGCGCGATCTCTTGTCTTATTCCTACGATAAGGACGGCTACCTCACATCGATAAACAGTGTTTTGCACGGCACTCTCGCCTATGGCTATACCGATGACGGACTGCTTGCGAGCTGGCGGGATTCCGGTCCGACGCAGTTCAGCCTCGTCTATGACGAGTCGCGGCGCGTTGTCGCCACCCGGACTCCGGAGGGCTTGTACAACGACAGGTTCGTTTATTTCGATGGTGAACGGAAGGCTCAGTATATCGACGCCAACGGGGCCTGCGAAACGATCTGGTATAACAAGGACCATCTGCAAACCCGCAGCGAGAACGCCGAAGGTCATGTCACGCTCTACGAATGGGACGACCGGCAGAACAAGATCGCGGAGACGGATGCGCTGGGGCGCGTGACGCGCTACGGCTATAACGCCCACAATGAAATGATCTCGCGCGAGGATTGGGCGGGGCGGAAGACGGCTTATTCCTATACGGAGTTCGGCCAGCTTGCGGAGGTGACGTTTTCGGACGGCGCCAGGCTGCAATGGGAGTACGATGGGCGCGGCAACCTGATTGTCGCAACGGATACGACCGGCGCTGTCACCCGGTACGCCTATGATGAGCGCGGAAGGGCGATTGACATCACCGATCCTGCCGGAGCGACGATCCGCTACGAATATGGCGTTGCGGGGCGGCTCGCGGCGATCATCGATCCGACCGGAGCCGAGACGAGGCTCAGCTATGACGCTTATGGCCGTCTGGTGCGTCACGCCGATGCGCTGCACCATGTCACCGAATATGAATACCAGGCCTCGCCCACCAATCCGCGCGAGAAACTGAGCCGCATCATTCGCGCCGACGGCGGGGCGGAGACATTCGCCTACGACCAGGAAGGGCTGCCAGCCCGGCATCAGCGGGCTTCTGGGCAAGACACACAGCGCCAATACGGCGCGTTCGACCTCCTGCGGTCGATCACGGACGCGGTGGGCTGCGTCACACGTTTCAACTATGACGGCATGGCGCGGCTGACGGGCGTGGTCAACGCCGCCGGCCAGAGCTGGACCTACGACTATGACGCAGCCGGGCGGCTGATCGAGGAAAAGGATTTCGCCGGGCGGATGACGTCGTACAAGCGTGACGCCGTGGGGCGTCTTCTGGTGAAGACCAAGGCGGACGGCGAAGAGCATCGTGTCGAGTGGGATGAGCGCGACAATATCGTCGCGATCACCACATCGACCCAGGCGATCCGCTACAAATACGACGGCAATGACCGGATGATCCGCGCCACCACTGAGCGCAACGGCGACGTCGAAACCGAGCTGCTGCTGTTTTACGACAAGGCTGGGCGTGTCACCCGCGAGATTCAGGACGGCGCGGAGATCGATTACCGCTACGATGAAGCAGGCCGCATCATCAACCGCAAGAGCGCCAGCGGTGCGGCGGACTGGAATTATGATCCGCGCGGGCTGCTGCACGAGTTCATCAGCAACAATCACAGCGTCGGCTTCCGGCACAACGCACTCGGGCTGGAAACCCGGCGCGAGACCGCGGCGGGCTTCCTGCTGGCGCAGAGTTACGACCCGTGCGGGCGGCTCGCTGGGCAGCAGACCGGATGGCCAGTGGTCGGTTCTGTTGTGGCTCCATCGGCCGACAATATCAACCGGCGCTATCGATGGGACAAGTCGGGCCGCTTGCAGGGCATCAGCGATACCTCCCGTGGCGAAACGAGCTATCAATACGATTACCGCGACCAGGTGATGTGGATGGAGCGCGCCGGACAAGACCCGGGGAAAGGCCGCGACCACTACAATTACGACCAGCTGATGAACCTCGTTGAGAGCGGGACCGGTGTTCACGCCTACGACGAAGTCGGCGAGCTGAAGCAGATCGGCGGCAACACCTATCTGCGCGACGAGCGCGGCCGGGTCACGTTGCGCACCATCGTCGCCAATGGCTTCCGGCCAAAGACCTGGACCTATGAGTGGGATTCGTTCGACCGGCTGATCGCCGCGCGCACACCAGACGGCTCGTTGTGGCGCTACACCTATGACGCTCTCGGGCGGCGGGTGCGCAAGGAATGCGTCACAGTCGGGCGCGAGAGCATGACGCGCTTCCTGTGGCAGGGGGCACGGCTGGCGGAGGAATGGAAGGGCGAGAAAACCACACGCTGGCACTATGAGGCGGGCACGTTCCGGCCGCTGGCGAAGGAAGTGGCGCTTGCCGGTTCAGAAGGGCGCGCCAGCCGCTTCTATCCCGTTGTCACCGACCATCTCGGTTCGCCAAAAGAGGTATTCGACGAACGCGGCGACTGTCAATGGCGGGCCGACCAGGAACTCTGGGGCCTGACCAAGGCGATGTGGCGCAGGGCAGAGGCTCCCAATAACGAGGCGGGCTGCCCGCTGCGGTTCCAGGGTCAGTATGAGGACGACGAAACGGGGTTGTTCTACAACCTCAATCGTTATTATGATCCTGTCGCTGGAATGTATCTGTCGCCTGATCCGATTGGGTTGAGGGGTGGGCTAAGGCCGCACGGATATGTGCATCAGCCAACAGGATGGATTGATCCGTGGGGGTTGACGGAGTGCCCGGTTCAGATATCGGGTAAGAATACAAGGGAACGAGCTCAGAGCTATGAACAGGCAATCCGCGATAAATATGGCTCTGGCGGAACAAGTCCAGCAGAAGTCCCAGGAATAGGAAAACCTGACGATGTTGTTTTAGATGCCAACGGGAACAGGACGGCAGTCGAGGTTAAATACACCGATAATTGGGCCAACTCACCCTACAATCCAGACAGCTTCTTTTCTCAACGAGGGTTCGGAGAAGGTGATCAGAGTGCACAGATGATTGAGCAGCTAACAAGATACTCCAACATGCCGGGAGGTGTGGATTTGTATACCAACAGTCCGGAATTGGCAGATTTTGTTAATCAACAAGGTATTAATAACGTACGAACGACTGTAGTGCCTGCCACGAGATGATAAAACACCATCACACAGGAGGCGAGCTAATGTCAGACAATTTCATAAAGTATGTACATGAGAATCCGGACCCTGTTTTTACACAAAAAGACATTGATTTTATGGAGGTCTTGGATGGCTCTTTTACGGAAGCTGATAGGATCAGAATTAGATGTCTTGAGGAGGGATATTATAATAAAACGACTAAAACGTCGAGTTTCGATGTTATTCCTGGGATCAGGAATGTCTCTCGTGAGAGAAGTGTGTATTTTTCAAGATTCGCGAAGAAGACATATAACGCCATTTTAAAAGATTTTTCTTCTCAGTATATTGCTCGTCTTGGCGAGGATAATAAATACAAGGTTATAACCTCTCCCTATCGTATAATTACGCCAGACCAGATGGTGTTTTATCCTTTGAGCTATTGGGGGGATTTTGATCTTCAGCTACATGCCTTTAGCGAGGCGGCGAATTATCTTGGTTCAAGGCTGGGGAGATTTGAAAGGGAGAGATTTGTTGTTTTGGAAGATAAGAAAGCGTTCAATTTTTGCGATCTTGTCATTGAGGCAACACGAGGCAGCAAAACTTTACCAAAGGGGTGGTAGTCCCAAGGATCGTTCGCCTTGATAATGCAGAACGTCGTATCCTCCAGTTCCATCTCATGAGTTGGGCGTCAAGGCCTCGATCACGACCACTGTCAGCCCTCGTTGCGGCAAGCATCCAGTGTTTCTCTCGCACGCGCTTGAGCCTGCAACACTGCATTGCTGGGGTTGTTACGAACCAGTTCTTTCAGCTCTGACAGATGTTGGAGTCGATCTCGACGCGACGGTCGAGAACGTAGCGCTCAAGGATAGTTCGCGTTGATAATGTGTAGCGGCTCGCCTCGGCCAATTTGGACTTCTCAAGGAATGCGGGGCAATTCCGTTTCCCGGTCTGCCACGACGGCTGTTGAACGGCTCTGATGGGCGACCACAGGTGCGGCAGGTGATCGGCCGCGGATATCCTCTTCAACCTTCCAGAGTTCAACCATGATCACTTGGTCGTGACCGCGTTCGCTGCACGCTTACCATACCCCCGGGCTTTGTTACGAAAAAGCCACGCGCGTGGGGCGCGTGGCTAGGGTGTTTTGGTCGCACGCAATCCTGCGACGGATCAGCAACCACTCATCTTTATCAGACCGTCGAAGTACCCGTGCCGTCTACCAAGCTGTAGGAGGCAACGTTCTGTCCGTTGGGCTGGTTATTCTGGTCGAGTGGGGTGTACTTCACCTCAATATGGGTGAAGTTCAGGCGGATGGTCTCAATCGGACGGTCGCCGCTGGAGTTGACCGTGTAGTTTGCGATCAACGCTTGCTGCAGAGTGTACCGAATATAGGTCTTGCCTGGATCGCCCGTGGTGGTGAGGTCGATGATGACCGTCTTGCCCCCGCTGCCGGTGACGGACTGCTGGAACAGAGCGGCTGCGGATGAGTCGCTCACCTTGGTCACGACAACCTCGGAGATCGATGGCTCGGAGGACTCGCGGTTCTTGGCCGCACCCACGTTCGTTTTCATGGAGCGCGAGACATTCCAATGGATCGCCTCGATGTTCATCCAGTCCTTATGGTCGGCCTGGGTGGCATCGCCCTTGATACCATCGATCTGCATGTAAATCGGCATAGTTTGGTTTTCCTTCTCTGTGGCTGTTTTATAAATGTGCTTTCAATGAAGGCGCGTGTGGCGCCGCTACACCGCAAGCCGTTCGGGCTCGGATGCCCGATCCGGTGTTGCGGGGTCTCGTGGCCCCGCTTGCGGCGGGCTGGCATCAGTGTCTGCAAGTCCCGTATCCGGTGTGGCGACTGATTCCGGCGCGAGCTTGCTTGTTTCGTCGTGTCCGCGAATGAAGAAACAACCTGCCTCAAAGTCGATATCGACCGGCTGCTTCGTCGTCCCCGCTGGGATCGCCGCGAGGAAGTGAGTGGAGAGCAATGGAAGGATCTCACGGGAGATCCTGGCCTCAATGGCGCGCGCGCCGGCGTCGCCATGAAGGGCGGCATCGACAAGCGCCTTGCGAGCTATGGGCGAGATCGACAACTTGGCGCCGTAGCTGCCTGCCACGCGCTCCCTGACCTTGTTGACCTGGATTTCGACGATGCCCTCCATCGCCGCGCCGTCGAGCGGGAGATAGGGCAGGACGGTGATGCGGCCGAGGAAGGCCGGCTTGAACTGGGCGAGCAGGGGCTCCTTGAGGAGGGGGAGGAGCGCCTCGCTGTCCGGCATCGTGTCGGGGTCGGCCGCGAGCGCCGCGAGCACCTCCGAGCCAGTGTTCGCCGTCATCAGGATGGTGGTGTTCTTGAAATCGATGTCTCGACCTTCGCCGTCGCGCAACGAACCCTTGTCGAAGAGCTGGTAGAAGACGTCCTGAACGCCGGGATGGGCCTTGTCCATTTCGTCGAGCAGCAGCACGCCATAGGGGCGCCGACGCACGGCCTCGGTCAGCACGCCGCCTTCGCCGAAGCCGACATAGCCTGGCGGGGAGCCGACGAGCATCGAAACCTTATGCTCCTCCTTGAACTCCGACATACTGATCGTCGTAAGGTTCTGTGGCCCGCCATAAAGCTCGTCGGCGAGCGCGAGCGCTGTCTCCGTCTTGCCGATACCGGACATGCCGACCATCAGGAAAACGCCGGGCGGGCGGCGTGGATCGGAAAGACCGGCGCGCGAGACGCGCATCGCCGCGGCGAGGGTGTCGAGCGCCGCATTCTGGCCGACGACACGCGCCTTGAGCCGCGTCGCCAGCCCGTTGAGCGCGTCGATCTCATCGCTGACCAGGCGGCCAACCGGTATGCCGGTCCATCGCGCCACTAGCGCGGCAATCGAATCGGCATCGACGACACGGTGGACCAGCGCGGCCTTGCCCTGTAGGGCAGCGAGCCGCTGGTCGCAATCCGCGAGCGCAGCGCGGACCTCCGGCGTGGGCTCCCGTGTCAGCTTGTCCTCAAGCCCGTCAGCCTCGGCCACAAGTTCGCGTTCAGCCGTCAACCGGTCCACCAGACTCACAATCTGGCGATTGAGCTCGCCCAACCGCGCTTCGATTTCGGTGAGTCGCGTGGTCGTCGTCTCGTTCGTAGGCTCGCCAGCAAGGCGCTCGACCTCAAGCGCGAGCATGGCTCGCTCCTGACGCAGGTCAGCAAGCTCCGCGGGCTCGCTCTGCCGGCCGAAGGCGACTGAAGCTGCCGCTGTGTCGATCAGGCTGATCGCCTTGTCCGGCAGTTGGCGGGCGGGAATGTAGCGCGCGGAAAGCCGGACTGCGGAGCGCAGCGCCTCATCGCGAATGGGCACGCCATGATGCGTTTCCAGATTTTGAGCGATGCCGCGCAACATTCTGACCGCGGCCTCCTCATTGGGCTCGGTCACGTTGACCGGCTGGAAACGGCGGGTTAGCGCCGGGTCCTTCTCAATGTGGCGTTTATATTCGCTCCAAGTCGTCGCGGCGACCGTTCTCAGCTCACCGCGAGCCAGCGGCGGCTTGAGAATGTTGGCGGCGTCGCCCTGGCCAGGCTGGTTGCCAGCACCGATCAGGCCATGCGCCTCGTCGATGAACAGGATGATCGG
>JGI24705J35276_12237541_pt1 | contig 11690 bp, 12 predicted proteins | sample TergutNt197P4_FD_35276 | JGI IMG/M metagenome (IMG submission 35276)
CGCGCGTAGGCGCGCCGGATCGCCAGTTCGTCCGTGGTTGGCTCAATGCCGAGAATGTTCCAGGGATATTCGCTCACGAGTCAGTCTCAAAATGGAGATCAATCGAAATGGACCATGTCTCTTTCAGTCTGATGCCGAGGTCTTAGGCGTGGCATGAAAAGCGATGGTCGTGGCAAAATTCCACTGTTCCTGCGCGCCCGCTGCTGGCGGCGGAGGTGGTGGCAATGGGTCGGATTTGTCCAGTAACAATAGTGCCGCCGCGTCGAAATCGCGATCGAGCGAGCTTATGTCGATAACCTTCGCCAGCAGATGCCCGTTGCGATCGACAGAGAAGGTGACGGCGACTTTCGGAATATATTCGCGGTCCGCTTGGTAAATCAGGCTTTTCTTGGGAAGATCCAAATGCTCCAGCTTTGATAAGGCCTCCGGGTCAACCCTGGAGACGCTGGAATTGCCGTTCGACGATGGACTTCTGTTGGAGAGCCAGGTCGTGACTTTCGCAGTCAGATTGGCGGTCAGCGGGCGGGTGAGATAAGCGGATACGGCGGAATTCCATGTACTGAGAAGGCGTTGTCTGCCTTGGTCGGGGTCAAGCTCAATCACCGCCGTATAGTCCGGAGCGGCCAGGTCGCCACGGTTCAGAGTTAGATACGCGCGCACGCGCTTCAGGCGCATCTCGACGTCCTTGGGGTTGAGCGAGACGACGCGGTTGTAGTCATCGATGGCTCGATGCGGATTGCCGGCTGCCAGAAAAGCGTCACCGCGCCCGCGATAGGCGCGCACCGCGTCCGGGTCTTTCTCGATTGCGCTCGTGAATGCCGAGATCGCTCCACTGAAGTTATTGGCCCGGGCCTGCTGTTCTCCCGTCAGTATCCAACGGCCTGACGAACCGGGCGGATTTTGCAGCTCTTCAGTCCGATATTTGGCGCCCGCCCATGTGCCGAACAGGCCGATAGGGAATATGGCCGCTGCAATGAGGATGGCTCCGCTTATAGGAGTAATTTTCCAGGCGATTGCGCTCTGGCGCTCTCCGGAATTGATCAGGCCCAGGCGATCGGCGCGCTTGACGCGCCGAACTGCCGCCATCACCGTCAGCCGTTGCATAGCAAGAGCCAGCGCAAGGTGGACCGTAAGAAAGACGGCAGCGATGATCGCAACCTGATAAGGCGTCACAAAAGGCAGCTGCACACCGTAAGATGGCAGCTGCAGGCCGAACAGACTGGCGATTTCGATGGCGGCGAGGCCTGCCCCAGACCACCGCAGGCCGTTTACCGCAAGCGTCATAGCGGGGGCGGCAAATGCGAGCAGACTGAGCTTGTGCCGCCAACGACCATCACGCTGCGCTTGTGCGAGCGCTTCCAGGTTCTTTCCGGGCAGGACCCCAAAGGCAATATCCTCGGGCGGAATGAGGGGAATGCCGGCCTCGTCACGGTAGGCGGGCGGTCCTTTCGCACATCGCTCCGCGATGGCGCGCATGCGGTGCGCATAGGCCAGCCAATCCTGATAGCGGGCGGCTCCCTCGGGCTCTATGAACGGGGAATCGAGTCTCTCCGACAGAGAGAACTCACGCTCGATTTCCCCGACGATCGTCGCCGGCGCCGCCTCGGCGCCCAGCTTCGCCAATGGACCTGAGGGGAGTTTCGGCAGCCACGCCGTCAGACGTTCTGCGAACAGGTCCCGGCATCGTGTTGCTTCCGCAAGCCCCATCTGCCGAACGAGCGCGAACAGCTCTGTCCAAGGATCAGGTGCCCAAGCCACGTTCGCGGCAGACCCGGCTTTCGTATCCCGCGGTGGCAGCACCTTGTCGAGGAGATCGACGAAATGGCGTTCGGCATCGGTGCGCTTGTGCGCAGGAAGCTTCCGTTCAGCCAGCGCCAGCCAGTCGAGGTACCGCAACATGGCCTGTGTGCCACAGAGTTGAGCGAGCGCCCCCTGATCATGCCGAATCCCGAATTCGGTTTCCCAGATGTTGACCACCGCGCCGGGACCCTGGTCCTCAAGGAGGTCTTTTATGACGGTGCCGCCGCCAGGCGGCGGGCGCAGCCGCGGCAGGACTTCGCGAACGACGAAATCACGCAAAGCTTGCCGTTGTCCAAAATTGAATTCGCGCAGTCCGGACAGTATCGAGCGCCATTCTCCGGCGTCCCAGAGGCGGACAGCATTTTCCCACGATTGATTCGTTGTCCAACTCGCCTCCCAGACGGGGACGGCAAAGGCCGTCTCCGCACCGCGAACCAGCTCCGACAAGCGATTCGTCGTCGCCATGAAAGCGGCAGCCTGCGCCCGCGCGTCAAATTGATCCGGTTCGACAGGCGCCGCTGCTGTGCCAAACTCCTTCGACGAAAAGTCTTCGTTCGAAAAGCTCTGAGCGTCGTTCGTTCCTGGCTGTGGAGCGGTTGCTTCGCTTTCATTCGCGGGCGCTTCATCTGCCTCGCTCTTGGTGACGGGCAGATCATCGCGCTCGTGCAGGACGCGCCATTGCAGGGCGTGCTCCCGCGCTCTCACCAGATTGGCAAATCCTTCCGGATCCTCGTCAGGCCGAAACTGTTTCAGCTTGCGCGCGTAAGCGCGCCGGATCGCCAGCTCATCTGCGGTCGGCTCGATGCCGAGAATGTTCCAAGGATATTCGGTCACGAGGATATTCGCTCACGACGCAGTCTCAAAACGGGGATCGCTCGAAATGAGCCAAGGCGGCGGCGAAGTCACGACGCAGTTGCGCGGGATCGCGTAACATGCGGTCGTTGAGCGCTGCTTCGAATTGCTGCAGCATCTGCAGGATGTGATCCCGCACCTGGCCCAGCGACTCCGCGTAGAGACGCTCCGCGCGTGCAATCAGGGCGCGGTTCTCAGCTTGTTCGCGCGGGGGAAGCTTGATCTGCGCCAACGCCGCGAAGCGCTCTTCCAGTTCCTGTTCGCTCAAATTGCTCTGGTTGCGGAATACGCGGCGTTCGACCTGATCGGTCGATAGCGCCTTGACCTCAACTTCCAGTGCGCCGTTGATGTCGTAAGTGTAGCGAACCTCGACTCCCTGTTGCCCTGCCGGGGCAGGCGGCACCGGAATCCGCATCTCGCCAAGCTTGATATTCTGTGAGGGCCGCAAATTTTCACCTTGCAGCACATCGATGCGAATTTTTGTCTGTCCGTCATGTATCGTGACGTATGTCTCCATACGACTGACCGGAACAATCGAATTGCGCTCAATGATCGGTGACAGAACTTCCCCCCCGCCATTGGCACGATCGAGGATCGAGGTCCCAAGCGTGAACGGGCAAACATCGGTCATTACGATGTCCTCCAGTGCCGCATCACGGGCCTTCAGTCCGGCCTGCACCGCCGCGCCGAGTGCGATCACATGATCAGGTCTCGGATGGACCATCGGAAAGCGCCCAAACAGCTTCGTTGCGAGGTTGCGAACAAGAGGCATGCGGGTTGCGCCGCCGACCATGACGATCTGATCAATCTTCGCGGGATCGACGCGGGCGTCATTGATCGCCCGCTCGATCGGCGCTCGCAGCCGCTTGATCAGCGGCGCCACGGCTTCTTCAAAGGTCTCACGGGACATTGAGCCGGTATACGCTTGCGAGGCGAGTGAGAATTCGTAATCAGCGTCGGTTCGGTCGCTCAGTCGATGCTTGAGCGCATCAGCCTCTCGCGTGATCTGGGCGATCTCTGCGCGCGCCAACTTGCCGACGTCCAAATCATGACGCTTGAGAAGAAGGTTGACGATGACGTCGCGAAAATCGTTGCCGCCGAGGGCAGAGTCGCCGGCTGAAGCGCGGACCTCCATCATTCCCTCGAGCTTGTGCAGCAACGATACGTCGAAGGTGCCTCCACCAAGATCGAGGATGAGAAAATGCCCGTCCTCGACGGTCTGCAGGCCATGCGCCAATGCCGCCGCCGTAGGCTCATTGATCAGCCGCTGCACATTCAAGCCCGCCAGCTTTGCCGCATCAAGAGTTGCTTTGCGTTGCGGATCGTTGAAATAAGCCGGCACCGAGATGATCGCCTCGTCGACCCGCTCTCCAAGTCTCGATTCCGCATCCTCGCGCAGCGCACGCAAGACAAGCGCCGATAATTCCTCGGCTCGGTAATTCTTGTCAGCGAGTTTCGCGCCGGTCGATGCTCCCATCCAGCGCTTGAAGGATGCGACCGAACGCTCGGGGTGAGTAATCAAGCGGTCGAGTGCGGCGCGGCCAATGAGAGCGACGCCGTCATCGGCGATGCTGACAGCAGAAGGCGTCAGAGTTTCGCCGAGCGCGTTCTCCAGCAGTTGAGGCCCATCCGGCGTCCAAACAGCAATCAGCGAGTTCGTTGTTCCCAAATCAATTCCAGCAATAGCCATCTCAAATATGCCTCGACGAGCGCTCTATTGGTTTTACTGCGTCAAGATCCTCGTGGTGAGGAGGCGGGTTAGCGCCGTCTCGAACGATGAGGCCCGGTGGTGGTCATCCTTCGAGATGCTTACTTCGCAAGCTCTTCAGAATGAGGGGATAGAGCGGTTTGTGACGCAGCAGTGTCAGGAGCTTGCGGTGAGAAACCAGCTTTTTGCTTCGTTGTCCAGCCGCAGCAAGGCCTCGGTCGCGCTGGTGTAGGAGAGGAGGAAAATGCGCGAGGTGGCGGCGCTGCGGCTATTTGCGCGGCGTGACGGCCGACGTCGGCATTTTCGCTCGACTCAAGCCGCACAACACAGATCAACAAAGTTGGACGAAAAAGCGGCGCATACTTCAAGCGAAGAGAAACAGCGCCGCAGGTGGGACGATACCCTCACTTCCGGCTCATCCCGGCGATGTATTTCGCAAAGATCAACTTCCTTTGGAAGTTGATTCCTATCACCTCGGCACAATCTGGTCGGGCTTGAATTTGGATCTGCGCCAGTTGGCGCAGCCGTTCGGAGGCCACAGAAACGCCACCAAGACGAAGCTACGTAGCAGTTTCTCTCGCGAGACCCTGTCATGAAGAAATTATTTGCTGTCGCGTTTGCCTTTTGCCTTGGTGTCACGGTATCGGCTCAGGCCCAGAATGCAGTCCCATATAAGCTTACGGATAGTTTTGATGAGACGCGCGCTGCCGCCGAGCGGGGGGATGCGAGCGCCCAAACTCATCTTGGATATATGTATGCGGAAGGCCGGATTGTCCAGCAGGACCATGTGCAGGCCGCCGTGTGGCTCCGCAAGGCCGCCGTCCAGGGGTTTGTTACTGCCCAATACAGTCTTGGTTTGATGTACGCGAACGGCCGGGGCGTCCCGCAGGACTATGCACAGGCCGCCGCGTGGTACCGCAAGGCCGCCGACCAGGGGGATGATGACTCCCAAGAGGAGCTGCGCAAGTTGAAGGCTTCTGGTCTAATCAAGTAGTCATACATGGACAGCGACGGCGTTCCGAAAGACGAAGCGTAGGCTATCGTATGGCTTCGCAAGGCAGTCGACCAGGGTACGCTGAGGGGCATCTATGGAAAACGTCACGCAGTCTGAGCACAAGCCGATGTCTGCACGCTATCGGATTTCCGAGCGCGATTACGTGCGAGCTGTGACGCTCAGTTTGATGCCCACGCGGCGCGCGTTGGTGGCGTTTATCCTGTTTGTGGCGACGCTGGCGGGCATAGGAGCCGTCTTCGATTGGCGTGCGGCACTCGTAGGTGTCGACTGTGGCGTAAGCTTTGGGATATTAGGTTCGCTAGCAATCATGTATCTCTATATTCCTCGGACGGCCCGCTACAGCTATCGACGGTACAAGTTGATTCAAGGTGAATTCGGGCTGGTTGTCCTGAACGATGGGATTCGCTTCACTTCGTCGAACGGTGAGAGCCAAGTGGAGTGGAATAAGTTTTTCAAGTGGCGCTGCAACGCCGATTATGTGTTGATCTACCCGGCTCCGCGCTGTTCATTATCATCCCGGGTACGGTGGCCGTGCAGGGCTTCGACGTTGCCGGTTTCAAAGACATGCTGACACGGCACATCGGCACGCCGTGGTGAGGCGGTATTAAGAGCTGCCCCCGAAATCAGTTGAGCGTTGAACAGCTTGGAGGCTAGTGATTTGTTGTCGTTGCCACCCTTTGTTAAATCAATCTTACCGGCCGCAATTATCATCGTGGCGGTGTGGCTCTAATTGACATTAGTACGTGGCGGGCCGAAGCGTACCGCAAGACGATGCCCGCGCCAGAAAATTCGACGGGCTGTTTCTTTACGCTTGCCAAGGAATTTCGGGGAGCGCACGGCGCAGATCAGGAGATCACCAATCGCCGCGCGGGACTCTTGGTTATCCAGCCTTCTTTCTACGCGAAGGCCGGCGCACCGGCTTCTCAACCTTCTCGGGCTCATCCTTCCGCTGGCCGGCGATAGGCAGCAGCATCTCTCGCTGGCCCTCGACGCGCTTCTTCGGCTTCTTGCCCTTGGCCTTGGCGACGGTGGGCGTTTCCTTTTCGGTATCGAGGCTGCGCTTGAGCGCATCCATGAGGCTGATGACGTTGCCGCTCGTCTTCGGCGCCGCCTTTGCTGTCACGGGGGCGCCGCTGCGTTTCTTGTTGATGAGATCGATCAGCGCGGCTTCGTAATGGTCCTCGAACAGTTCCGGTTCGAATGCGCCGGATTTCTTCTCGACGATGTGCCTGGCCAAGTCGAGCATGTCCTTGGTGAGCTTCACGTCCTGAATATCGTCGAAATATTCCTTCTCGCTGCGTACCTCGTACGGGTAGCGCAGCAGCGTGCCCATCAATCCATTGTCCAGCGGCTCCAGTGCGATGATGTGCTCGCGGTTGGTCAGCACCACATGGCCGATCGCCACCTTGTTCATTGTGCGGATGGTTTCGCGAATTACCGTATAGGCGTCGTGGCCGACCTTGCCGTCGGGCACGAGGTAGTAGGGGCGGATCAGGTAGCGGTTATCGATGTCGGCCTTCGGCACAAATTCGTCGATCTCAATCGTGTGAGTCGATTCCAGCGCAATGTCGTCGAGTTCGTCCTTTGTGACTTCGATGTAGGTGTCGGTGTCGACCTTGTAGCCCTTGACGATGTCGTCGGAGGAGACTTCGTCACCGGTCTCGGAATCGACCTTCAGGTATTTGACGCGGTGGCCTGTCTTGCGGTTGATCTGGTTGAAGTTGACCTTCTCGGTATCTGACGTTGCCGGATAGAGGGCGACCGGGCAGGTCACCAGAGAGAGGCGCAGAAAACCCTTCCAGTTGGCGCGGGGTGCCATGGCTCACTCCAAACGCAACAGAGAACGATTTTTAAGAATAACACTGGCGGGCTTCGAATCATAGCAAATGCGCCTGAGGTTCCTGCGATAGTATTAGTTGCGGGGCACGCAGCCCTGTTCCGACAGGCGCGCTGCAGCGCCAAGCTGTCGGAACATCGTGCGACATCGTGCGTTGCATCCCGACCTTGAACCCCCGTGCTGCAGCCTGGGACATCGGGATTAAGAACAGCATGGTCATCCGAGAGCAAGATCAGAGCGTCGAGACCTCAACCGAGGCGCGCCTGCGTGAACCTGGGCCCGCGGTGGCTGCGTTGCTAGCGGTTTCCACGGGCCTGGCGATGTTGATCTTGGGTGTGCTTTGGTTTGTCTTCTTCCGGTGATCTGAGGAATTCATCCGATCAGGCTTAATTCTGATACTTGCAATACGAACGCATAATCCTCACGGGCTGCACCAACCAACGATTCCTTGGCGGCCGCCAATTGCACGCGTTGAGGTTGCTTGGCAGCGGGCCCGATTACTTCATCCAGGCCGGCCATACTGCCTTGCTTGATTTGCCGAAGTTTTCGGCGAACAATCGCGAACAGTCACGGCGAATCTGCGGCATCGCAGTCTGAGCAGCTTGAAACCAGAGCCGCCAATACCAGCATGCTTCGCACGAAGCTCGTTTGGGGGTAAGTGCCTGTATGCGCAGCGCTATTGCCTGCTGCAACCTGCGCGCCGATCAATGCGCGAAATTTCCGGGGGCTTCGACGAAAATCCTCAAAGCGATGTGTACAAATCATAGTATGAGCCGCCAGGCTCTCGACTTCGGTGCATTTGGCGACAGATTGCCCTTGGCTGTGGGCGGCCTTCCACTTTCGTCGCGCGCTGAGTTGGTAAAGAAAAAAGTAACGTTGCCAGTTCCATTCGTTCATAGTCAGTTCACGGTGGCCGGGATCATCTTTGGGGCAGATCTCGTGCAGCCCAGCCCTGGAGACTAACGTGCGCCTTCTCGTTGTTGAGGACGACCCCGATCTCAATCGCCAACTTACGACGGCGCTGACCGACGCCGGTTATGTCGTCGATCGCGCCTTTGACGGCGAGGAGGGACATTTCCTTGGGGACAGCGAGCCGTATGACGCCGTGGTGCTCGATATTGGCCTGCCCAAGATGGATGGCATCTCAGTCCTGGAGGCATGGCGACGCAACGGGCGCTCGATGCCAGTCCTGATCCTGACCGCGCGGGACCGTTGGAGCGACAAGGTGCAGGGTTTCGATGCCGGTGCCGACGACTACGTCGCAAAGCCCTTCCACCTCGAAGAGGTGTTGGCGCGGATCCGTGCCTTGCTTCGTCGTTCCACCGGCCATGCCCAGAGCGAATTGACCTGTGGGCCGGTCACCCTGGACACCCGGACAGGACGGGTCAGTGTGTCCGGCAACCCGGTGAAGATGACCTCGCACGAATATCGACTGCTGGCCTATCTGATGCATCATGCCGGACGTGTGGTGTCGCGCACCGAACTCGTCGAGCACCTCTACGATCAGGACTTCGACCGCGACTCCAATACGATCGAGGTGTTTGTCGGGCGGATCCGCAAGAAGCTGGATGTTGACATCATCCAGACCGTACGTGGGCTTGGCTACCTGCTGACCCCGCCGACGGGCACTTGACCCGAGATCTGGACAGGTCTCTTGGTTGGATATGACCGTGTCCCAGCACAAGCATTTCACGCTCGGTCCGCAAGTCGAGCCGCTTATCGGGGGCCGCCCTGATGCACGCTAGTTCGCTTGCAACCCGGCTATTCTTGTCCGCTACCGCATGGCTTGTGGTGATCCTGGCAATCACTGGCGTCGTGCTGTCCTCGGTCTATACCGATGCGACCGAACGCGCCTTCGATCGACGCCTTAACCTCTATCTCCGCACATTGGTCGCCGAGGTCGCAACGCCTGACGAGCCGGCGGACCATCAGTTTCAGTCGCTCGGTGAGCCTCTGTTCGAACTGCCGCTGTCGGGCTGGTATTGGCAGATTACCCGCACTGACACCGAAAAGGAGGAGGTGCGCTCGTCGCGCTCCCTGTGGGACAAGAAGCTGCCGAAGTTGGAAGAGCAAGGCGCCGAGCTGACCGCCGCTGGTATCCGCCTCGCCTATGTCGATGGACCCGAAGGCCAGAGCCTGCGGATGGTCGAGCGGCCCGTCGACCTCGGTGCCGACGGAAAATATCTGGTCAGCGTGGCGGGCGACGCCAGTGAGATTCACGAAGAGACACGCAACTTCGATCTTTACCTCGGCGGCACCTTCACCGCGCTCGGCATCGTACTCTTGCTAACCACGGTCTTTCAGGTCCGTTTCGGCCTGGCGCCGTTGAAGCGCATCTCCGAGGCAATCGCCGATATTCGCTCCGGCCGTGCCGAGCGTCTGGTGGGCGATTTTCCGGTGGAGATTGCACCTCTGGCGCGCGAGACCAACGCGCTGATCGATGTCAACCGCGAGATTGTCGAGCGCGCGCGCACCCATGTTGGCAATCTTGCGCATGCCATCAAGACGCCACTGTCGGTTATCCTCAATGAAGCATCGGCCCACGCGGTCGATCCGTTTGCGGCAAAAGTTCTCGAGCAGGCCGACGTGATGCGCGACCAGGTCGCGCATCATCTGGAGCGCGCGCGCATTGCCGCGAGGGTCAGCGTCATCGCCACGGTCTCCGAGGTTGCTCCGACCATCGAGGCGTTGCAGCGGACGATGGAGAAGATTCATCGTGACCGCGATGTTGCCATTGAGGTCAAGGTCGATCCGCATGCGAAGTTTCGCGGTGAGCGGCAGGATCTGGAGGAGATGGTCGGTAATCTCGTCGACAATGCCTGCAAGTGGGCGGCCTCGCGCGTCTTCATCGAGGCGACCGTGGAGCCGCCGGCGCAGCCGGGGGCCGCGCCGCAGTTGCGGATTATCGTCGACGACGACGGGCGGGGACTGTCGGCGGCAGAGCGCACGCAGGTCTCCCGCCGCGGTCAGCGACTTGATGAGTCCAAGCCGGGGTCGGGCCTGGGATTATCGATCGTGGTCGACTTGGCCGCCCTGTACGGCGGTAGCCTTTCGCTCGGTGCAGCCCCGATCGGGGGCTTGCGGGCCGAATTGGTCCTCCCAGGTGTATGAGAGCGCCTGCGCGCCACGTGATCGGCGGGCCCAAGTCGTTAGTACCAGCGAAAAGTGGTATATCGACTTGGGTACAATTTACAATTGACTACGCTTGGCGGCAAACGTAACGTTCCGCAATTCCGGTTTGGTCTTTTCTGCAAGCGCATGAAGCTCGTCGATGAAACCCATCATCACATTTATCGAAATCGAAAATGGCGTCATTTCGGCGACGTATCGCAAGTTGATGGTCAAAGCGAAGGTTGTATTGGTGGAAAAGGTCAGTGGCAGTCAGCTTTCAGAACCTGTCGTCACGATCTCATCGCCGGTTCCGGTTGGATCGTTGCGGATCAGGGTGCCCGAGTCCGTCAGGCCCGGAACCTATTTTCTCCGGGCATTGAATGCGCGTGGCGAGGATGCTGCGCGCAGCGCCGAGTTCGAGATCGGCTAAGTCGCGGTTTTGCTTTGGTTTCCGTTCGTGTGCCGCTGGTCCATATTGACAATTGTCAATTGCCGCACGGCGTAACCGTGGTGTAAAGCGGCGTATGGGCGCTGCTGCGCCTCCGGAACCCGCTTGATGACGTTATGGTTTGAGTTTGCGCTGATGACAGCGGCGGCAATCTTTGCCGTGCTTTGGCCGCTCGGTCGCCGCCGTGATCGCCCGCAGAATGAAGGCAGCGAAGCGGCGGTCTACAAGGATCAGTTAGCCGAGATTGAGCGCGATCTGGCTACGGGATTGATCGCCGCACCCGAGGCTGAGGTCGCGCGGGTAGAGATCGGTCGCCGCCTGCTCGCTTGCGTCGGCGGCGAGCCGGCACCTGCCGCCCAATCCAGCTTACGGTGGCGACGCGTTGCCGCGGTGTTGGCGCTTGCGGGCCTGCCGCTGGTCGCGGTTGGTGTCTATGCTCCGCTCGGTTCGCCGCAGCTTGGTGACTTTCCGCTCGCGGAGCGCACCCACGCGCCGGACATGAAACAGCCGCTCGTAAATATGGTGGCACAGGTCGAGCAGCACCTGGAGAAGAACCCGAGTGACGGCCGCGGCTGGAGCGTGCTCGCGCCGGTGTTGGAACGGCTGGGCCGGTACGACGACGCAGTGCGGGCCTTCAGGAATTCGATCACCTATAACGGCGAGAGCGCCGAGCGGCGTGCCGCCCTCGGTGAAGCCATGACGGTGGCCTCTGGCGGTGTCGTGACTGCCGAAGCTAAGGCCGAATTCGAGCGCGCGCTGACGCTGAACGCGGACGAGGTGAGGGCCAGCTACTTCCTCGGGCTGGCCGCCGAGCAGGACGGCCGCCAAGCCGACGCCGCCACAATCTGGCGAGCATTGCTGAGGAAGGCGCCAGCAGACGCGCCTTGGCGGGGACTGGTGCAGGCGTCGCTGGCTCGGG
>JGI24705J35276_12237540_pt1 | contig 11686 bp, 9 predicted proteins | sample TergutNt197P4_FD_35276 | JGI IMG/M metagenome (IMG submission 35276)
GCTCCGAGGGAAAAAAGTTGTAGGGGCGGTTCGCGAACCGCCCCTACAACTCAACCCATCTACGAAAACTACAAAGTTGTGGCACCGTAGCTGCGGCATTTTGCCGCCCCTGCCTCGACCCTTAAACGTTCAGATCCGGCACCAGGAAGCTGACATGCTCTTCCTGGCCATTCATTTCGGTGACCGATCCGGCCCCGTGCGCCTGGAGCCAGCAAATCACCTCCACCACCAGATGCTCGGGCGCCGAGGCCCCGGCGCTGATGCCGACCCGCCGCACCTCCGCAAACCAGGCGGGATTGATCTCCCCGGCATCGTCGATCAGAAATGCGGGCGTATGCCGATTCCTGGCCACCTCCCGCAGCCGGTTGGAGTTGGAACTGTTTTTCGAGCCCACGATCAGCACCAGATCGACCATCTCGGCCAATTGCCGCACAGCTACCTGACGATTGGTGGTGGCGTAGCAGATGTCGGTCCGTTCCGGTTCGGCAATCAGGGGAAAGCGGTGGCGGAGCGCCGTGAGCAGTTCGGCGGTGTCGTCGACGCTGAGCGTGGTCTGGGTGACATAGCCGACCTTGGCCGGATCGCTCACCTTCAGGGTCTCGATCTCGGCCAGGGTGGAGAGCACATGCACCGGTCCCGAAGCCTGACCGCAGGTGCCTTCCACCTCGGGGTGCTTTTTGTGGCCGATCACCAGGACATCATAACCCCTCGCATGCAGGCGGTTCATCCGCCGGTGCACCTTGGAAACCAGCGGGCAGGTGGCGTCGATGGTCCTTAAGCCCAGGACGCGCGCCTGTTCCTCGACCGCCCTGGAAACGCCATGGGCGCTGAAAATGGTGACCGCGCCGCGGGGAATCTGTTCCAGCTCTTTGACAAAAATCGCGCCGCACTGCCGCAGCTCCTCGATCACATGGGTGTTATGCACGATTTCGTGGAGCACATAGACCGGCGGCTGGTATCGTTCCAGGGCCTGGTGGACAATGGCGATCGCCCGGTTGACGCCGGCGCAGAAGCCTCGGGGGGTGGCAAGGACGATATCCATAGCGGTTTTTTCCGGCGGATATGGCGGCTGGCTGGGCCGGATCAATTGTTCAGTTTTTTCATGGCCTCGTCGACGGCCAACGGATAGGGCTGACGCTTGCGCAGAAAAACCGCCATGTTGTTCCTCGCTTCCCTGGCCGCATCCAAGCTGTCGTACAGTCCGTAAAAAACAAAGACGGTGGGTGGTTTCGATTTTTTGCGAAAGATGAACAACTGGTCGCGGATCTGAAAGAAGTCGTCTTCGGTCAGGGTCGTGGCCACAGTGGCCTGGGCTTGGTTCGAGGCGAGCGTCATCAACTGGATGGTGTACTTCCCTTGCCGCATCCCGGTCAGCCAACTGGCACTGGCCGCCAGCCGCTCCCGCAGCAACTTGTCGCCGTCGCGCCGTTCATCCTTCGTGGCTACGATTGCGGCAGCCCCCGCGGCCGGGCCTGTTTCGCCGGACTGGATCGCCGGCGCCCCCGCCGTGGTTGGGCCATCCGCCACGGCAGCCGGAGCTTCGGCCGCTGGTCCGGAGGCGGCGTTGTCGCGGGTCAACAGGAAACCAATGAGGAGAACCGCGGCCACCGCCCCGATCAGCGCCCCGGAGAGGAGCTTGTGGCAGAGGAGCAGCTCATAGATCTCCAGGATCCGGAGCTGCCAGTGACCGGGCGGCGCCTCCTCTTCCCGCTCCTCGGGCTCGACCGCTTCGAGCAGCACCATGAACGATCTGTCGGCACACGAGGCCTTGAGCACCTCCTCGGCGCAGGTATTGGTCAGGCGCAAATTGCCGCGCGCCTGGTCGAAAATGTCGGCAACCACCGCATCGGTGAAGATACCCTCGAATTGCGCGCGCCGCATCCCCGCGCCATCGAGGCAAAACCGGAGATATTGCCGGGTTTGGCTCTCGGTGAGTTCCTCCAGCACATACCCGGCATGGACATCGATGGTGGACCGGAAAACAGAGATCCGCTCAAGATATTCGTCGAATTCCGGCCGGCCGACGAGAATCGCCGTCCATTCGAATTCCGCCTCCTCATCGGCCACCAGAACCAGCAGACGTTCAAGGGTGGCGAGATGCAGCTTTTCCGCTTGATCAACGATCAGCACCACCTTGCTCCGCTCGGTCTTCTTCCGGGCCAGCAGGCGGGGCAAGATTTCGATATAGTCGGGGTCCGGTTCCGTGCCCCTGGGGTCCATGCCTAAGTCGAGGCAGAGCGACCGGATCAGTTCGTCAAAGGTGCCGATCGGATTATCGAGAAAGATCACCTCGTACTCGGAAGGCAACCGTTCGGCCATCATCCGCCAGAGCAAGGTTTTCCCCGACCCTTCGCAGCCGGTCAGTTTCACCAACCGTTTGCCCGCCAGGACATCGAGGATCAGCGATTGGCAGATCTCCTCTCTCCGCGCTCCCGGGAAAAAGACATCCGGGTCCAATTCCTCCGCAAAAGGAGGATGGGTGAGATGATAATGTTCAAGATACATCGCGCTACGAAACCCCTCTATGGACGTTCGACAGGTTCAGATAAGCATCCAGGTGACGCCGCTTCCCGCAAACCCACCTTGATTTGGCGCAAAATTTGCGTAAAAAAGATCATGCGCGCACGCCGCAACCGGCGGGTTACAGGTCACCCCGGCAGAACCCCGCTGAGCCACCCGCAGCCGTATCGTGCCGCCAGGCGCCTTCGTGCTTGCTTTTTTCATGGCCAAGGGTAGGATTTGATATGTGCCCTTCACACCCGCGGAACCCATGCCTGTTTTTCGTCTGATCAACGAACCGGTCTTCCCCTCCCCCGAATCGGCTGAGGCCGACGGCCTTTTGGCCATTGGCGGCGACCTGCATCCGACCCGGCTGGTTGCGGCCTACAGCATGGGGATTTTTCCCTGGTATGCGGAGGGTGACACTATCCTGTGGTGGTCGCCGTCACCCCGCCTGGTCCTTTTTCCCTCTGAATTCCACCTGCCCAAGCGGCTGCAACGGTTCCTCAAAACCGGCGCCTTCACCGTATCCGCCGACACCGCCTTTGCTTCGGTGGTCGCCGGCTGCGCCACCACCTCGGGCCGCCGGAAAAATGGTACCTGGATCACCGGCGAAATGCAACAGGCGTACATCCGCCTGCATGAACTCGGTTTTGCCCATTCCATCGAGTGCTGGCGCGACGGACAACTGGCCGGCGGCTTATACGGCGTCGGTCTGGATCGGGTTTTTTTCGGTGAATCGATGTTCTCCCGGATCACCAACGCCTCCAAGGTGGCGCTGGTGGCCCTGGTGGAGCAGGCCCTGCACCTGGGCATCACCCTGATCGATTGCCAGATGACCACCGATCACCTGCTGCGCTTCGGCGCCCGTGAACTTTCCCGAAAAGCGTTCCAGGCCCAACTGGAAACAGGCATTGATCATTGCCGGCCCCAGGGGAAATGGCACCTGTCCCGGCAATGAGCGCGGCCACATCAGCCTTATGCCATTTACCTTGCCAAGGCGCGGGAGCCTGAGCCATCTTCTCGCTCAGGAGAGTTCAGAGCCATCTTGGTTGATGGGGAAACCCAAAACAACATTACAGCTCCAGCTCAAACTCGAACTGAAGATCGGAACGGGAAAAATGACGGGCAACCTTCTGGAGCCCGTAGAGATTGGCCACTTGGAAATGAATTTCCCAATCGCCCATCGGCGCCACTCCCTTGCCGAGGTAGACGATATCAATCAGTTTCATCTCTTCGGGTGCCACCGACAGAAGCATGAACAGCCGGTTGCGGGTGGCCTGGATGATGATGATCCGTTGGGTCTTATCGATTTTCGTGTTTTTCAGCTTCCAGCGAACCTCCACGGCGTCTTCCCGTTGGAAATTGATCTTCCGCAACTGGCCGCAGTCCTTGCGATGCAGGGACAGGCCGCGCTCACTCAGCAGGCCGATCACCCCCTTGTCGAGCGGTCCCGGCTTGCAGCAGGCCGATGACTTGATCACCACCGGATCAAGGGTGGCCAGCTCCACCCGGTTGAAAGCGCCGGTGGGCTGATTCAAGGTCGGCCGGCCGACATACAGCCCGTTGACGATTTCATAGATCAACTCCCGCAGCCGCACCCGCCCCTCGCCCAACAGCAGGAACAGATCCTCCATGGAGTCGATATCGAAATAGGCCAGGATATCGGCCATGCCCTCCTTCTCGGTCACCTCGAACGGAACGCCGTAGCGCCGCAGCTCCTGGGCCAACACCGAGGCGCCAATCTGCCGGGAGACCTGTTCTCGCCGCAGGCGGAAGGCCTTGGCCAGCTCGGACCGCGCTTTCGGGGTCTGGCAGAGGGCCTGCATGGTGGGATCGAAATGCACCTGCTCATCCCGGCGGATGACCTTGACCATCTGGCCATCCCGCAACTGATAGTCAGGACCGACCCGGCGGTTACCGATCATGCCGCCGATACAGGTATGGCCGATGGCGGTATGGACCCTGAAGGCAAAATCGAGCACAATGGAATTGACCGGCAGGCAAACCAGATCGCCCTGAGGAGTATAGGTGTACATCTCCTTGCGGCCGCTGGCAGCGATCATATCCCGGTAGCTGACCGAGTCGTCGCTGCCGAGAATATCGAACATCTCCTGAACTTCCTTGAAAAATTTAGCGCTGACCTTACTGTCGCCCCCCCAGTCGCGGACCATGCCGCGCTGGGCGCGGCGCGCCATCTCCTCGGTGCGGATCTTGAACAAATATTTCCGGCCGTTGATATTGGCCCGGGCATGCAATCCCTGATAACCGGAGGGTTTGGGGTTGGCGATGAAATCACGGATGGTGCGGGGGATGGGCGGATAAATCTCGTTGAGCGCCCCCAGGGCCTGGTAGCAACTCCCCTTGGCCTTCATCAGGATCAGAAACTCCTGGGGCATTTCTATTTCCTTGATCAGGATGCGGTTGCGGATATCGTAATATCCCCACAGCCCTTTGGTGCGGAGGGAGACTCTGCCCTCAAGTCCTTCCCGCTCCAGCGCCTTCTGTACATTATCAACAATCTGCACCACCCCAGGATCATCGCGCAAGCTGTTGATATGCATCTGTAACCTGCTGCCCTGGCGGGGGAATTTATAGGCCAGGGCCAGGTTGTACAGCTCCCGTTTGATGGCGAACAGTCCCAGGATGGTGGCCAGCGGGGCGTAAATATCCAGGGTTTCGTCGGCGATCTTCTGCCGTTTGTGCCTGGGCATGCTGGAAAGGGTGCGCAGGTTGTGCAGCCGGTCCGCCAACTTCACCACCATGACCTCCAGCTTGGCTGCCGCGCCGGTGAAAATCTTGCGGTGCACCAACTTCTTGAAGCTCTGGCGGTCGCCGGTATAATGGGTGACCTTGGTGCAGCCCTCGACGATTGCCTCGACATTGGCCCCGAATCTTTTCTGGATCACCTCGCCGGTGACCTCCTCCACATCTTCAACCGTATCGTGCAGCAGCGCCGCCGCCAGGATCTCCGGGTTGCGGATATCCAGTTCCTCAGCCAAAATCCGGGCCACCGAACAGGGGTGCATGATGTAGGGGTCGCCTGAACGGCGCCACTGGTTGTTATGGGCCGGGCCGGCGAAATCGAGCGCATCCCAGAACACCTTGGTTTCCGGCCCGTTACCGATAAATGACCGCATGACCTGGCGGTATTTGTCAAAATCGTATTCCACGTACTGCATCTGGGGTTGTCCTGGCCTCTCCGGCTTTTTCTTTTCTTACCGCCAAAATAGTGTATGGTCGTGACTGAAGCGTAAGTGTGTATTTTAGCAGACACCTCTCCCGCGGACAAAGGGAAATCCGCGGTTCGGTCATTTTCACGGTAATTTCACGGTACTCACCCAACAGCAGGCGGAAAAGCAATGCCCAGAAGATGTATCCGCGGCCGGAAGCCGCTGGCAAAGGCCACCAAGAAGCGAAGGCCGTCCGGAGGTGGAAGAAACATATCCTCCGCCCTTAAAGCCCCGGTCCTCGAACTGCTCGCCAAAGCGGACGACGCCCTAAGCGAAACCGAGATTGCCCGGACGTTTGGCCTCGCCCCCCATGAGTTGGTCCAACTGCGCACCGTGCTGGCCCATCTGCTTGAGCAACAGGCCATCGAGAAAAAAGGCAAGCGCTTTGCCCTTGCCGCGGGCCAGGGGCGGTTGCGCGGCACCCTTGACCTCACCGCCAAGGGGTCCGGCTTCGCGATCCCGGAGGGTGAACAGGCCAAAGCCGGCAAGGATGTGTACATCGCCGCCCACAACTTAAACGGCGCCAGCCATGGCGACACCATCCTGGTGGCGGTCACCGGCAGCCATCGGGGCCACCGGGAAGGACGAGTCATCCAGGTTCTCCGCCGGGCGGTGACCCAGATCTGCGGCATCTTCACCGCCAGTGGTGGAGGCGGCTACGTCACGCCCGACGACGACCGTTTTCCCGCGACCCTCCTGATCCGCAAAAAAGACACCCTGGCGGCCAGTGACGGCATGGCCGTGGTGGCGGAAATCATCGATTACGGTTCGGAACGGCAGGGGCCAATCGGCCGGATCGTCGAACTGCTCGGCGAGGCCCGCACCCCAAGCGTCCAGATACGGATGGCCGTGCTCCAGGCCGGGCTGAGGGAGCGTTTCCCGGCTGAGGTCGACGCCGAGGCAGCGGGACTCCTGCCGGTGACCGCCTGCGCCGAAGGCCGCCAGGACCTGCGCCATCTCCCCCATGTCACCATTGACGGCGAAACGGCCCGCGATTTTGACGACGCCATCTGCGTCGAACGATCCGGCGACCAGTTTATCTTGTATGTGTCGATCGCCGATGTCAGCCATTATGTCCAGACCGGATCGGCCATCGACCAGGAGGCCTATCTCCGGGGCACCAGCGTATACCTGCCGGACCGGGTCCTACCCATGCTGCCCGAACGACTGGCCAACGACCTGTGCAGCCTGATCCCGGACCAGGACCGGCCGGCCTTCACCGCCATCTTGAGGTTTGACGCCACTGGCCGGCGCATCGGTGCGAGCTACACCAAAAGCCTGATCCGCAGCCAACAGCGCTTCACCTACACCACGGTCAATCAGTTGTTGTACTTAAACGATCAAGAGGCCCGCGCCGCCCATCGCCAGTTGGTGCCGATGCTCGAATGTGCCGGCGCCCTGACCGGGCTCTTGAAAAAACGCCGTCTGGAACGCGGCAGCCTGGAATTCAACCTGCCCGAACCAGAGGTGACCCTGGCCGGGGAAAGCGTTGCCGCCATCCACCTGGCCGAACGCAACCAGGCGCACCTGTTGATCGAAGACTGCATGCTGGCGGCCAACGAGGCGGTGGCCGAGACCCTGGCCAAGGCCAAGCATCCGGTTTTGTACCGCATTCACGAGCATCCCGACCCGGCCAAGCTGGAAGTCTTCACCGAAGCGGCCAAGGCGCTTGGCCTCCGCCTGCCGCAATCCGAAGTCAATCCGGCCTGGTTTGCGCAGGTGATCGAGCAGGCCCGCAACTCACCCACCGAGTACATCGTCAACAACCTGCTGCTGCGCACCATGCAGCAGGCCCGCTATTCCCCCGACAACAACGGCCATTTCGGCCTGGCCGCCCCCTATTATTTGCATTTCACCTCGCCGATCCGCCGTTATCCCGATCTGGTGGCCCACCGGGTGCTCGCCAACCTACTGGCCTGCCAGGCCCCGGACCATGCCCGGCCACTGCCTGGCAAGAGCACTGACCTGAGCGAGGGCGGCAACCATCTCTCCCACTGCGAACGCAAGGCCATCGAGGTCGAACGCAATGGACTCGCCCGCTGCGCCTGCCTGTTGCTCATGGACCGGATCGGCGACATCTTTACCGCCATCATCTCCGGCGTCACCGCCTTTGGCCTGTATGTCACCCTGGATGATTCGTCTATCAGCGGCATGGTGCCGCTGACCAATATGACCGACGACTACTACCTGCACGACAGCCGCCGGTACCGCCTGATCGGTGAGGCCAGCAACCGGATGTACCAACTGGGCGACCGGGTCCTGGTCCGGCTTGAGCAGGTCGATTTCACGAGCAGGCGGCTCTCTTTTTCGCTGGCGCCCCGTTCAATCGCCTAGCCGGCGGGCGAGATGGGGATATCCTTGGTTTTGCTTGACGAACCCCGGCGATTCAAATAAAAATATTGCCTTTAATACCGCTCGACATCACCTGATGCGGAAGGGACGAATCCGCTCGCGCATCCTATTCTTCCGAGGAAAAAATTATGGAAAACAGTAGCTGGATCGGGGAATTACTTGCCAATCCCTTTCTACGCGGCCTGTGCATCGGCCTGCTGATCGCCCTCATCCTTTGGGTCCGGGGCTGGTTGAAGGCCAGGGAATTGAACGCCAACATGAAAAAATTGCGCGAGCACCTGCACACCAAGCTGGAGATCGACTCCGCTGACAACGAACGGCGCAAGGGCGAGCTCGATCGGCTCAAGCAGGAACGCGACAACCTGCGCAACATGGTCCAGGTGCTCAACCAGAAACCCGGCCGCCAGGAACTGCGCCAGGTTCAGATCTACCAAAAAGCGATCGAGATCATGTTCGAGAAATCGCCTGGATTTGCTCCGGCCTGGCAAATCACGGTCAAGGAGGCCGAAGAGGAAATCAAACGGGCGGAACGCGGCATCATCCCCTTTTTCAAACGGATGACCACCAGCAATCCGGGCACGGAAAAATCCTCGAAAAAACCCCTGGAACTTTCGCAATCGACCGGTAACTGATCGGCCGTTGAGACTGCGGCATCCATGCAGCGTCAAGCTTCTTCCGAGCGCCTCGCCCAGGTCGGCATTATTCTGGTGGGGCCGAAGTATCCGGAAAACATCGGGGCCTCGGCCCGGATTGCCTCCAACTTCGGCATCGGTGAACTGGTGGTGGTCAGCGAGGAGCGATTCGATCAGGAGCGGATGCTGAAAATGGCGACCCACAAGGCCGCCGCCCTCATCCAAACGATGCGGGTCTGCCGGACCACGGCCGAGGCGGCGGCGCCCTTTCACGCCATTGTCGGCACCACGGCCCGCCAGGGACGGCACCGGCCGGAGGATCAGACCCCGCGCGAGGTGATGGCGGCCATGGCGCCACTGATGACCGCCAACCGGATCGGCCTGATGTTCGGCCCGGAAAGTACCGGCTTGAGCAACGAGGATCTTGATCTCTGCCAGTTTGCCTCGACCATTCCCACCGCCGGCTTCTCGTCGATCAACCTGGCCCAGGCGGTGGCCATCCATTGCTACGAGCTGTACACCGCGGTGCAGCCCCATCCCTTTGCCGCCATCCCCAAGTCGGAATTCGCCAACTCCTTCGACCTGGAAGGCATGTACGAACACATCGAAGAGGCCTTAAACGAGATAACCTTCCTCCATGACACCAACCGCGTCTACTGGATGCGCAATATCCGCCAGTTTCTCGGGCGGGTGCGGCTGAAGAAAAGGGAAGCCAGCATGATCCGCGGCATCTGCCGCAAGCTGCTCTGGCACGGTCGCCACCCGCAGGAATCGGCCGCAACAGGGCATCCCGGAGAAGAAACCACCCGGCAGTAAATTTTTTTCTTTTTTTACACCCCTTGCAACGGGCAGGCCGCGCAGGCCGGATTCTTTTTCTTGCAATAGAGGTTGCCGACCCGCACCAGCAGGGCATGGTACTCGTTGTAGAGCTGGGCCTCGCACGGAAGGTTATCCATGAACAGTTCCTGGATGGCCTCGTAGCCGAAATCCTCGTCGATCACCTGGTGGCGCGTCAGGATGCGGTGGGTGTAGGTATCGACCACGAAAATCGGCAGGCCGGCGGCATAGAGCAGGATGGAGTCGGCGGTCTCCGGGCCGACGCCCTTAACCGCAAGCAACTGTTCCCGCAGGCGCGGCAACGGCTGGGCGAGAAAGGCTTGCAGATCGTCACCGAACTGATCAGTGATGCAGCGGAGGAGATTGTGGAGCCGGCCGGCCTTGAGGTTGTAGTAACCGGCCGGCCGGATATATTCGGCCAGAAGTGCGGTGGGCAGGTCGGCCAGCGAAGCCAGCGACAGCAGCCCGGCCCCCTTGAGATTGACCAGGGCCCGCTCGACGTTTTTCCAGGCCGTGTTCTGGGTGAGGATCGCCCCCACCATCACCTCGAACGGGGTTTCCGCCGGCCACCAATGCTGGGGCCCCCAATGGGCCAGCAGGCGGTCATAGATGGCGTTCAGCCGGTCGGCGGTTGCCATGGGCGGCGGCTTTAGTCGCCCAGGCAGATGCCGATATCGCGCGCGGTCTGGACCTTGTCGCTCTCCAGATCGATCTTTTTCCGCCGCCGAATCGCCTCGGCAATGGGCACCGCGGTCATGGTCGGCGGCACCCAGGCCACCATGTGGTCGAAAATGCCGGCCTCGGCCATGCGAACCGCCGCCGCACCGAACCGCAGAGCCAGCAGACGATCAAAGGTGGTGGGTGAGCCGCCGCGCTGGAGATGACCGAGCACCAGCGAACGGGTATCCTTACCCAGCCGCTGACGAATCTGGTCTGCCACCCATTCGCCGACCCCGCCGAGCACCACCTCGCTCCGGCCCAGCTCGCCCCGCCCCTTGTTGAACACCTCGCCATCCTCGGCCCGGGCGCCTTCGGCCACCACCACGATCGCATAATGCTTGTCATGGAGTTCGTTGTCGCTGATCTTGGCGCAAATCGCATCGAGTTTGAAGGGGATCTCCGGGATGAGGATGACATCAGCCCCCCCGGAAATCCCGGAATACAGGGAAATCCATCCGGAATCGCGCCCCATGACCTCAACCACCATCACCCGGTCGTGGGATTTGGCGGTGGAGTGCAATTTGTCGATGGCGTCGGTGGCGGTGGAAACGGCCGTGTCAAAGCCAAAGGTCCGGTCGGTTGCCTCCAGATCATTGTCGATGGTCTTGGGCACCCCGATCACCGGCATGCCCTTCTGAGCGAACCGGTGGGCGAGCTCCAGGCTGCCGTCACCGCCCACGGCGACGTGGCACGAAAAGCCCATCCGATTGAAATTAGACATGATTTTGTCAGAAATATCCACTATCTGGACCTCTCCGGCCAGGTTTTCCACCGGCTTGGCAAAGGGGTTGCCCCGGTTGGTGGAACCGAGGATGGTGCCGCCTTGCGACAGGATGCCTTCCACATCCTCCGGCATCAGCCGAATGAGATCGTCCCGATCAATGAGCCCGCCATATCCGGATCTGCTGCCGTACACCTCCCATCCCTTTCTGGTCGCCGAGTTGACCACGGCAAAGATGACAGCGTTCAAACCCGGCGCATCGCCGCCGCCTGTTGATATGAGCAATTTTTTCTGCATGGATGTTCCTGCGCGTCAAGAGTTGTTCTGCCGTCCGATCTCAATTAAGACATGTGATTGTAGATAGCCCATTGCCCTTTGACAATCTTTTTTCCGCCGCAGCGGGAGCCGGCCAGCATCTTTCCTCAACATTTCACCTGGTTGGCCAGAGCACATTCCCGACAGCGTGCCGGCCGCCTAAGCTTTTCTGCCCGGATATGCCCTTCCGGACGTATCGGGGTTGACGCCGACCCGATTGCGCTTTACTTTTGCTACCAAATCTTAGTGTTCCTTATGCGCAAAGTTAAGAAGGAATATAACTTAAAGGAGGCGTCAATGTTTGAAGTCACAGCTCTTGCTGCAAATAATTTAAAGGCTTATCTGGAGCAGAACAGCATCAGTTCTGCCATCCGGGT
>JGI24705J35276_12237538_pt1 | contig 11683 bp, 10 predicted proteins | sample TergutNt197P4_FD_35276 | JGI IMG/M metagenome (IMG submission 35276)
CGAATTTTCCCAATAAGCTATTGACAATCCGTGGTACATGTGGTACAAAGAACTATAGTCAAACGCGGAATGTAACAGCAGCGAAAAAACTGCACTGCGAAGATGCAAACGGAGGGAAATGAAATGATAGTCAGAAACGTATGGCATACGCCGCATCTGCCGGAGCATTTCATAGCAGAGCTGGAAACAGGGGAGCTGAAAATGTTCCTTGTCGTGCCGTACCGCGAAATCAAAGAAGAAGATTTGCTGGACTATGCGGACTTTCACCCGCGAAGACGCAGGGGACAGCTGCTGACACCGTCGCTGTACCACTTTTATGGACTGGAAAAGTCGGCGGAAAACTACTCAGAAGTATTGAAAATACGGGTGACTCCCTCACAGAAAGAAAAACTGGAAGCAGCCGGCAGGACAAGCGACCTCATACGCAAATACATCGATGAAAGCTTGTGATTCTGCCTAATGGCAGCAAAGGTAACACAAACGTATCACCGTTTTCGCCAGGTTTGAAATGTGGCGAAAAAAAAATTGTATTTCTTTTCATTATCAGATACAATTAGACTGATGACGGAAGATGCCAGAATCAGAGCATTCAATTTTATTAAACGGGAGGTATGATATGAAAAAAATACTCACTGGGAACGAAGCGGTAGCGCGGGGCGCCTATGAAGGCGGCCTTAAGTTCGCTTCTGCTTATCCCGGAACACCCAGCACGGAAATCCTGGAAAACGTCGCAAACTATAAACAAGACCTATACTGCGAATGGGCCCCAAACGAGAAGGTGGCCCTTGAGGCTGCCATCGGCGCGTCCATAGCAGGCGCGCGCTCGATGGCTTGCATGAAGCACGTAGGCGTGAACGTGGCGGCTGACCCGCTGTTCACTTTTGCCTACACCGGAGTGACGGGCGGGTGCATATTGGTTTCGGCTGACGATCCAGGGATGCACAGTTCCCAAAACGAGCAGGACAACAGAAATTACGCGTCAGCAGCAAGAGTGCTGATGCTGGAGCCTTCGGACAGCCAAGAGTCGAAGGATTTTGTGAAGCTGGGCCTTTCGCTTTCAGAAAAATTCGACACCCCGGTCCTGTTGCGCACAACCACCAGGGTTTGCCACAGCAAGGGGCTCGTCGAGCTAGAAGACAGGGTTGAAAAAGACCTGATCCCCTACCAGCACAATATACGGAAATACGTGGCCACGCCCGGAAACGGGAAAGTGCTGAGGGTTCAGCTGGAGGAGCGCCTCAAAGCCATGGAAGACTATTCCAATTCCGCAGAAATAAACTGCGAGGAGCTTGGCGGTGACGAAATCGGCGTGATCAGCTCAGGCGTCAGCTATGTGTACGCAAAGGAAGTGTTCGGCGAGAAAGCGTCGTACCTGAAACTTGGGATGACCTTCCCCATGCCTATGGAAAAAATCAAAGAATTCGCAAAGAAAGTTAAAAAGCTGTACGTGGTGGAAGAGATGGACCCGTATATCGAGAACCATCTGAAAATTGCCGGCATCCCTTGCATCGGCAAAGAGTTTATCCCCGCGTACGGCGAATTGAACCCCGACATCGTCAGGCATTCCTTCTTTGGCACCGGCGCGGACAACGTCTCTGTGGAGCTAAAGGCGACGGTAAGGCCGCCTGTGCTCTGTGCGGGCTGCCCTCACAGAGGCCTCTTTTACGTATTGAGCAAGAAGCTGAAGAAAATTATCGTAACCGGCGACATCGGGTGCTACACACTGGGCTCTGCGCCGCCGCTTTCAGCGATGCACACCTGCTTTTGCATGGGCGGGAGCATCAGCGCGGGCCACGGCGCCGCCAAGGTCTTGAACAGGGCGGGGTCTGCGCTAAGGATCGTGTCGGTCATAGGGGATTCGACATTCTTCCATACAGGCATAAACAGCCTGATGGACGTAGCATATAATAAAGGAAACAACATAACGATTATAGCGGACAACCGCATCACTGCCATGACAGGGCACCAGGAAAACCCTGGGACCGGGTACACCCTCATGGGCGAGCCGGCTGTTGAAGCAGACATTCCCGCCATCTGCAGGGCAGTTGGGATAAAGGCTGAAAACATCGCCGTCGTGAACCCTCTTGACCTGGCAGAAATGGAAGAGGCTGTAGACGCTGCCTTGGCAAAAACAGAGCCGGCCGTGATCATAACCAAATGGCCTTGCATTTTAAAGAAGTTTTCCGACCAGGACCGCAGGGATTTTGACCTTGCGCCGAAAAAATGCTCAGTTGACGCTGAGAAATGCACTAAATGCAAGATGTGCATGAAAACCGGGTGCCCTGCGCTCACATTTGCAGGCACGGCGCTGATAAACGCGGATTCTTGCACAGGCTGCGGAGTTTGCCGCCAAGTCTGCAAGTTTGGCGCGATTGAGGAGGTGGAAAAATAATGGGTGACGTAAAAAACATTCTGCTGGTAGGCGTAGGCGGCCAGGGAACCATATTGGCAAGCAAAATCTTGTCAGAAGGCCTGATTGAAGCCGGATACGATGTTAAAATGTCGGAAATCCATGGCATGTCCCAGAGGGGCGGGGACGTGAGCACGCAGATCCGCTACGGAGAAAAAGTCTATTCCCCGATAATAGGGGAAGGCTCTGCCGACGTAATCGTAGCGTTCGAGAAAATGGAAGCCTTGAGGTGGCTCAGCCACTTAAAGAAGGGCGGCAAGATGCTCATCAACGACTTCGAGATACCGACGGTACCCATCCAGCTCGGCGTGGAAAAATACCCGGAAGGCATTCTCGACTCGCTTGCGGCCGTTGCCGATACGGTTGTCATCGAAGCCGGAGAGATTGCAAAAAATGTGGGGAATTCGAGGACAATGAACATCGTCCTGCTGGGTGCGCTGGCCAAAGCGATGAACCTCGGGGACCTTGACTGGAAATCGCTCATACAGAACAATGTGAAAGCAGGGTTTGCGGAGATAAACCTCAAAGCGTTTGAAGCGGGCTTCGCTTCTATGTGACTGCAAGGGGGGCAAAGATGATTAGAAATTTCGACGAACTGATTGAAAAAATATACAGCGGAGGCGCCAAAAAAACCGTGGCTGTCGTAGCCGCCCATGAGGAGCACACCCTTGAGGCAGTGGACCTGGCTTGCAAAAACAACATTGCAGACCCAATACTGATCGGAGACGGCGAGAAAATAAGGGAATTGATCGATGCCCACGGGTTTCAGCTGAAAGATGCCGAGATACTGGAAGAAAAAGACGACTCGGAAGCTGCAAAGGCGGCTGTAGCGATGGTAAAAAACGGCAATGCCGATTTTCTCATGAAAGGCAGGCTGCAAACCGCCGACCTGCTCAGAGAGGTGGTAAACAAAGAGCGCGGCCTGCACACCGGGAGCGTGATGTCCCACTTCGGCATATTTGAATTGCCAAACTACCACAAATTGCTGGTGCTGACCGATGCAGGGATGCTGCCTTGCCCCGATGCGAACGAAAAGGCGCAGATCATCGCGAACGCTGTCAAGGTGCTGCGCGACTTGGGCTACGAGTGCCCCAAGGTTGCTGCCTTGGCTGCCGCAGAGCTTGTGAACAAGAAGATGCAAGAATCCATTGACGCCGACCTGCTGAAAAAGATGAACCAAGACGGCCGGCTGACCGGATGCATCGTTGAGGGCCCAATATCTTTTGACTTGATGTTCAGCGCCGAATCTGCCAAAATCAAAGGCTACGAAAGCCCGGTAACAGGCGACGCAGACATACTGCTGATGCCGAACATGACCAGCGGGAACATTCTCGCCAAGGCTTTCCAGTACGTTGGCGGGGCAAAGATGGCTGGGATGATTGTCGGAGCGAAAGTGCCGATCGTCTTAGTGTCAAGAGGCTCGGCTGCGCAGGAGAAATACCTTTCAATGGTGCTGTCTGCCGCTGCCGCGCAAAAGCAGCAGCATTGAGACGGCCGTCATGAAGAAGGGAGATTTAGTATGGGCAGCGGCGCTGCTCGCCGTCATCGCCTTTTTGGTGGTGCCGGCTACCCACAGCTTGTTCATGGCAGCATCAAAAGCGGCGCCTTACCCTATGGGATTTGCAAAATTCGCTGTTTTGGCCAGCATGGGCGAGCTGCTGGCGGTGAGGATCAGGGCAGGAAGCTGGAACAAACCGAAGGGGTTTCTCTGGAGGGCGGTAATATGGGGCTTGATCGGGCTTCTCACAACCCTGATGTTCGTGCTGTACGATGCAGGAGTCAAAGGGTGCATGGAAAGAGGGTACTTGCCCTTCATAGGAGCAGACGGGAGCGGGCTGCGGCTGTTTGCGACTGCGTTTATGTCAAGCGCTTTAATGAACCTGTTTTTCGCCCCGGCCTTCATGCTGTTCCACCGCCTGACAGACACGTGGATCGACGCGGGACAGGGCAAAATGCCGCTCATGCTCAAGGCCGCTATGGGTGACGTGCTAGAAGCTGCTGATTTGAAAGGCTATGTCAGCTTCGTAGTGTTCAAGACGGTTCCAATATTTTGGATACCGGCGCACACGATCACTTTCATGCTGCCGCCGGAGTACCGGGTGCTTATGGCTGCAATGCTTTCCATTTGCCTGGGCGTCATATTGGGTATCGCGAAAAAATCGTCTGCCGCAGGCAGAAAGCAATAAATAAAGAAGACAAAGCAAACGCATGCAACTTTTACAGAAAGGAGCAGTTGAATGAACTACAAAATCCTTGCAGTCAATCCGGGCTCTACTTCAACGAAAGTGTCCGTATATGAAAATGAAGACAGGGTTTTTTCGGAAAACGTCGAGCATCCTATTGACGAGCTGGGCAAATTCGAAGACATTTTAAACCAGGTAGAATACAGGCTTAAGGCTATTCACGCCGTTTTGTCGAAACACGGCATAAAGCTCGCTGAAATATCAGGCGTTGCCGGCCGGGGCGGGCTTTTGCCCAACATGCTCGGCGGCGGGTACCTTGTGACAGGCGACATGACTGACGCCATCCGGGCGGGCGAGGCTGTGCCGCACGCATCGAACATGGGTGCGCTGCTCGCGTCGGAATTTGCAAAGCCCCTAGGGATAAACGCCTACATTTACGATGCAGTTACCGCCAGCGAAATGCCGGAAATTGCCATGGTAACGGGGATACCCGAGGTGCGCAAGCAAAGCATGTGCCATGTGCTGAACATGAAGGCAATGTCCCGAAAAGTTGCCAAAAAACACGGCAAGGCTTATGAAGACCTGAACTTGATCGTCACTCACCTGGGCGGCGGCGTGTCTATTTCGGCTCACGCCGGCGGCAAGATCATAGACAACCTGGGGGACGATTCAGGCCTGTTTTTCGCCCCGGAAAGATCTGGTTGCGTCCCTATGTGGAGCATCATCGACATGTGCTTTTCAGGTAAATACACCCTAAAAGAGATCCGCAAGAAAGTCCGCGGAAACGGTGGGCTTATGGGCTATTTCGGGACTTCAGACTGCCGCATGGTCGAGAAGATGATTGCAGACGGCGACCAGCAGGCCAAGCTTGTGTACGATGCCATGGCGTACAGCATCGCCAAAGGGATCGGGCAGCTCGCCCCTGTGCTCTACGGTAAAATCGACTACATCATACTGACGGGGGGGCTTGCGAATTCAAAAATGCTTACAAGCCAAATAGCGGAGCGCGTCCGTTTTCTTGCGCCTGTAGAAATCGAGCCGGGCGAGGACGAAATGGAAGCCCTGTCCCTAGGGATTCTCAGAATTCTGCGGGGGGAAGAAACCGCCAAGGAATACCAACGCATTAAGAAGGAGGACCAGCCACTATGATATCAAAGAAAATTAAGGAACACGTCTTGGGCAGCTCTCTGATAAGGGCCATGTTTGAAGAAGGGAAGAAAATGACAGAGCTCTACGGGGCAGACGACGTTCACGACTTCAGCCTTGGCAACCCGAACACGCCGCCGCCGCCAGTTGTTAACGAGATAGTGGGCGACATTTTGAAGAACGAAAAACCGACTTATGTACACGGGTACATGAACAACGCGGGCCACGAGAGCGTCCGGGCTGCCATAGCGGCGTCAGCGAACAAGAGGTTCGGGACCAATTTCGGGCAAAACAATATCTTGATGACTGTAGGCGCGGCAGGGGGCCTCAACGTGATACTGAAAACGCTCCTTGACCCAGAAGATGAAGTCGTCGTCTTCGCCCCCTTTTTCGGGGAATACCGCGCATACACGGGTAATTACGGAGGCAACTTGGTGGTCGTTTCCGCAAACACAGAGACTTTTCAGCCCAACCTCAAGGAGTTCGAGGAAAAGCTGACAGCCAAGACGAAGGCTGTGATAGTCAACTCTCCAAACAACCCGACAGGCGTCATCTATTCTGAAAGCACTATAAAGGACATGGCCCAGGTGCTGGGCCGCGCCCAAGAGAAGTTCGGCACGAGCATATACCTCATCGCCGACGAGCCCTACCGCGAGCTCGTTTATGACGGCGATTTCGTCCCTTACCTGCCAAACTACTATAAAAACACAATCGTGGGCTATTCATACAGCAAATCGCTGTCGCTGCCGGGCGAACGGATCGGTTACCTCGTGATCCCCAGCGAAGTCGACGATTACGAGGACGTGCTGAACGGTGCCATAGTTTCAAACAGGATTTCCGGATTCGTGAACGCGCCCTCCTTGCAGCAGCTGCTGGTCGCAAAATGCCTGGACGTGGAAATCGACGTAAGCGGCTACAACAAGAACCGGGAAGCCCTTTACCAAGGATTGTCTGAGGCTGGATATGAATGCGTGAAACCTCAAGGGGCGTTTTACCTGTTTGTGAAATCCCCAATAGAAAATGACGTGAAGTTCTGCGAAATGGCCAAGAAATACCACATCCTCATCGTTCCGGGCGCCGCTTTTACGTGCCCCGGCTACGTCAGGATCGCATATTGCGTCGCTTACGAGACGATCATCGCAGCTTTGCCAAAATTTAAAAAACTAATTGATGAAACAAGACAAAAACAATAATTAATGTGCAGAGGTGAAAAACAATGCTAAGTGCGCCAATACAAATACAAATGCTGGGCGGGTTTGCCATAGTCGCTGGCGAAATCCACCTTGAAGAGAGGTCAAAGAGAACCTCAAAATCATGGAAGCTGCTCCAATACCTTGTTGCCCACCGAAATTACACGGTCTCGCAGAACGAGCTTCGCACGGCTTTCTGGCCAGACGGCGACGAGGGCGGGAGCGCGATGCGGAACATGGTTCATCGTCTCCGCTCAATGCTTGAAGTCAGCGGGATTGAGCAAGGAGGTGATCTGATCCTCAGCAACAACGGGGCGTACATATGGAACAACAAAATACCTTGCACCGTGGATATCGAGGAATTTGAAAAGCTGTATCTCCAAGCGTCCTCCATTTCCTCTGCCCAGGATCGGCTGGAGCTGCTTTTGCAGGCGATTGAATTGTACAAGGGGGACTTCCTGCCGACAACCAGCAGCGAACTGTGGGCAATACCGGTTTCAAGCTTTTACCGGTCCATGTACATAAAGTGCGTACATGCCGCGCTGGAACTGCTGACCCGCGCCAAACGGATCGACGAAGCAGAGACCTTGTGCGCAAAAGCCTTGCGGATAGACCGTTTTGATGAAAAAATAAACGAATACTACTTGCGCTCCCTGCTTGCCCAGGGCAAGCAGCTCCAGGCGCATGACGTGTTTAAAAACATTGAAACCATGTTTTATGACGAAATGGGCGTCAGCCCATCTGAAAGCTTGCGCGAAGTTCACCGCCAGATACTGTGGCGCGGCGGCACGGCAGAGGAGTTTTCCATAAACAACGTAATGAACGAATGGCGTGGCGACGCGGATTTTCCAGGCGCTTTTTATTGCGACTACAGCGTGTTTCGGACGATCTACCAAGTCGAGGCCCGTTCCATACTGCGCTCCAAAAAGTCCGTTTACATCATCTGCTTCGAGACGAAAAAGGCATCGGGGCAGGGTGCAAGGGATTCCCGCGTAGTTAAGCAGCTTTTCAAGGTCATCCCGGACAACTTGCGGCAAGGGGACCTTTTTACGCGGGCTGGTAACAACCAATATATGATCATGCTTCAGAATATTTCGTATGAGAATTGCAAAATGCTGTCAAATAGGATTCTGCACTCGCTCGATGCGAAAGATCGTGCAAAAATCATCAGAGCCACGATTAAGCCGGTTACACCTATCGCGTAGCATAACAATGGGAAAAAAATAAATGTTGAAAAAGTAGAAAAAAAGTGAAGTTAAGTTTTTTCTAACTTTATTCTAACCAAGTAAGATTTTACCCTCTCTAACTCCGCATAAATCAAGCGGTCAGCAAAAAATAAATGTAACGGTAAATAAGCGCAGCAGGAAAAAATTGAAAAAGATTTTCCTGCTGCGTTGCTTGTCTAACGTGATATTAAACAACCATGATATATACTTTATATTAGGTGATAAGGAGAACCCCAACTCCGGAAAAAAAGAGGCATACATATGTTGAAAAGGAGGGGAGGAAGATGAAAACTAAAGTGTTCCAGGGAAAATTAGTTAGCGCATGTTCTGCGGCAGCTTACTCCGCAACGCCGTGCCTCGCATCAGCCGGAGCCGGATAGTCGAAGCGACTGTCAAGATGTGCGACACCGAAGGCAGCCGCCTTGGTACGCACGCTATAATATAGCCGGCCTGCCTGCCCGGGGCAGCCTGGGCAGGCAGGCTAGGTCCGAAAGGACAACAAAAAAAAGGGGATTTACATAGATTGTTCGAAGGTATTTCTATTGCAGGGAACTAGTTTTCAAGAATGTTCCGTTGGAAAAATCGTAACTATGTTTATTAACAGCACACAAAGTGCAGAGCGTAGCAAAGCTACACATTCAATAGAAGCAATTGTGCTGGCAAAAATGCCGCCACGGGAAAGTTGGCTTTTCCCGTGGCGTTTTTATATTCATTGATCCTTGTGATAATTATTTTCTCATTCTGTCACGCATGCTTGACGTTCTTTGTCAACAATTATATAATACGTGTGGATATAGAAATATGTTTGTCCGTACGCACCTCTGCTGCGCGAAAAATTCAGAAAGGAGTTGTGGCGTCACCACGAGCTGGGCCATGCGATATCAGATGAAAAAAACAGCTATCACTGCAACTATGGCAGTTGGGTTTTGCCTTTGTTTGGCTATGTTTGGCACGGCATGCGAAAAATCAGGCATCCAAGAGGCCGTGCCGCTCAAGTACGATGCTGTCCGGCAGTTTTCGGATGGGATGGCAGCTGTCATGGTTGGCGACCAATGGGGTTTCATCGACAAGGCGGGCAACGAGGCCGTACCGCTGGCATACAGCAGCGTCAAACAGTTTTCAGAGGGTTTGGCCGCCGTCAGGGAGGGAGACTGGCGTACCGGCAAATGGGGCTTCATTGACAGGGAAGGCAATGTGGCGGTGCCTTTTGAATACGACGGGGCTGGCAGTTTTTCAGGCGGCCTTGCCAGGGTTACCCAGGACGGCAAATGCGGGTACATCGACAAAACAGGCAAAATAGGCATACCATTTGAGTACGATGCGGCAGCGGATTTCTCAGAGGGCCTTGCTGCTGTAAACATCGGAGCTACAAACTATGGCTTTGATTACACTGAGGGCGGCAAATGGGGCTTCATCGACAAAACGGGCGAAATGGTCGTGCCGGCCATATACGACAGCCTTCACATGGCTCCGGCTGATGACGGGAATTTAAGCCCGACAGGGTTTCATGAAGGCCTTGCGGCTGTCATGGCCATTGAAGGAGACCGCGCCAACTGGGGTTTTATTGACAAAACGGGCAAAGTGGTAGTGCCGATCGAATACGAGGTGGTTTTTGATTACTGCGACGGAATAGCCATGGTCGCCGTCAACGCGTACTATGACCACATCGATCTGGCGGCTTTTGACCAAGCCGGCAGGGAAGTTGTCCTGCCCGGCGAATACGACCTGATTTACGATTTCTCGGAAGGCCTTGCTGCCGCTAGGGACGGCGCTTGGCTGGACGGCAAATGGGGCTTCATAGACAAGAGTGGAAGCGAAATCTTGCCGTTTAATTACGACGAGGTTGGAGCGGGCTTCTCTGAGGGCTTGGTGGCAGTCAGCGCCGGCGAGCACATCGAAAACGGCATTTACCAGGAATATGTCGGTAAATGGGGTTTTGTTGACAAAGACGGCAAAGCAGCTGTGCCGATGAAGTACGACTATGCCGCAGCGTTCTCGGACGGCATGGCTGCCGTAAATATTGGTGCGGCAACCGACAACAGCGAAGGCGACCTTCTACCCCAAGGCGGTAAATGGGGTTTCATCAATAAAAAAGGGAAAGAAACCGTGCCATGCAAATATGACAGCGCAGAAGACTTCAACGAAGGTATGGCCGCTGTCTGCCAAGGCGGCAAATGGGGGTTTCTGTCCCGATTGAACGACAATTAACCGTTGGCTCTACCATGCACTGAAAGGAGGTGAAAATGCCGAACCTCAACGGCAGAACAAAAGAGGCGATCCAAATAAATTCCTACTTTATAGCAAAAGTTGAAAAACGGAGGTAAAAAAAATGAGAAAAGTATTGGCTATTGCACTGGTGCTGGCATTGTCCCTCACTATGGTCTCGTTCGCAACAGCGACTGCAGAAGATCTGCCTCTTGGGGCAGTGAACCGCACAGTAGTAGTCGACACCGGCTACGCCCCCGGCACCTACATGGTGCGTCAGGGTTACGTGGACGCCAGGCCTTACGGCAGCGGCACTACCGGCGGCGACAGGCTGGTCTCGTCATCCTATGTATGGGATCCGGCAACCATGGAAAACTACGTGTTCGACCCGAGCTTGTTCCCCGACGTAACGTGGCACAAGGACGGCTTCCCTCTGACAGCCACTTACAGGACGCCGGTGGAGCATTTCGGCGAACTGAAGTACCTTGCCCAGACATACCCGGATATCACAAGGCTGGTGTATGTTGGCAAGACTAACGGCATTGGCACAAACGCCAACGTCTTTACCGGCTCTCCGGCGAATGCTATTCCGCTGTACGCGCTTGAAATCAGCAACGCCCCCGGCGTCATGGACGGCAGGCCGGCTACGCTGCACCAAGCCGCCAACCACGGCGGCGAGCTTGACTCGGCCGAACTTTGCACGAACCTGGCATGGTACCTTTGTACGCAATACGGCAAGAACCCGGATGTGACAAACCTTATCAACACTACCAGAATCTATCTGATGCCTGTGACAAACGGCGACGGAAACACGGCAAGCTTCAGGGCGACCAGCGGCGCTCGCCGCACCAATTCCAGCGGCGTAGACCTCAACAGGAACTGGGCTTACCGCTGGGGCTCCAACAACGGCTCCTCCAGCAGCCCGGGGACCAGCGGCAACTACCGCGGCGTTTCCCCCAACAGCGAACCCGAGACGACGGCGATTTCCGGCCTTTACCGCAACGACAACGTCGTATCCTCGGTATCCGGCCACACTTCCGGCCAGCTCATCATCTTCGCGTGGGCGTTCCTCAGGAACCCTGACGACGCGCACCCGCTGCTTCGCGAGCTGGCAAGGGAACAGGCTGAGATCAACGGCCACACGCCTCAGAACGGCAACGTCATGTATGCTCAGAGCGGCGAGATCAACGACTATCTCTGGGGCTCCATGAGGGCGCTGGGCTTCACCTACGAGTACGGCAATTGGCAAACAGGGCCCATACTTGGCAGGGAGACCGGCGACCATTACATTACCCTTGACTACCTTGACTCAACAGGAAGGCC
>JGI24705J35276_12237537_pt1 | contig 11680 bp, 12 predicted proteins | sample TergutNt197P4_FD_35276 | JGI IMG/M metagenome (IMG submission 35276)
GTCTCGGCGTCGGGGAATTTGATGTAGTGGAAGAAGCAGCGGCGCAGGAAGGCGTCCGGCAATTCCTTCTCGTTGTTGGAGGTGATCATCATGATCGGGCGCTGCCTAGCCTTGATGGTCTCGCCGGTTTCGTAGACGTGGAATTCCATGCGATCGAGTTCGAGCAGGAGATCGTTGGGGAATTCGATATCCGCCTTGTCGATCTCGTCGATCAGCAGGACAGGGCGCTGTTCGGAGGTGAAGGCCTCCCAAAGCTTGCCACGCTTGATGTAGTTCTTGATGTCGGACACCCTGGCGTCGCCAAGCTGGCTGTCGCGCAGGCGCGACACTGCGTCGTATTCATAGAGGCCCTGTTGCGCCTTGGTGGTGGACTTGATGTGCCAGGTCAGGAATGGCGCGTTGAGCGATTTGGCGACCTCCTCGGCCAGCACCGTCTTGCCGGTGCCGGGCTCGCCCTTCACCAGAAGCGGGCGCTCCAGCACGATCGAGGCGTTGACGGCGACCTTGAGATCATCGGTCGCAACATAGTCCTTGGTGCCGGTAAACTTCATCGAGCGTCCTTGTCGTTCATCGTTTTGTTCGTTGTTCCAGGCAGGCATCATTTCCGAAAAGTGGTTGCCGGTTTTCGGACAAAATGATGCCAAAACCAGAATTGAGCGCCTCAGCCGAAATGCGGCAACGGCCGCGAAGCTGCGGCCGTCAGAGGGGCGGTCAACCTGTTCAAAGCCGTCTTATCAGCGAAAGGATGATCAGCACAATCACCGCGCCAATGGTGCCGTCGATGATTTCGCGGAACGTGCCGGCGCCCAGGCCGATGCCGAGGTACGGCAGGACCTTGCTCGCGACAAGCGCGCCGACGATGCCGAGCACGATATTGCCGATCAGGCCAAATCCAGCCCCACGGACAATTTTTCCGGCAAGCCAGCCGGCGATCGCGCCGATTATGAGTGCCCAGATAATTCCCATCACAAATGGTCCTCAAACAGTTTCAGGTCTTTTCACAATCTGGTCAGTTACGTCCTTACCGCCGAAGAGGTTCGTACCGAGGCATTGCAGGGAATAGATCGGACCCCAAGGGATGCCCCACCAGCCAGCGACGAGCGTAAGGAGAGTGTAGGGCAACCCAAGTCTTGCCGTAGATTCCCCGGCGCGGATGAAATAGACGTCCGAGCTGCGTTTGAAAGTCAGGACGATGATGGACGCGCACCAAGTAAAATAGACGAAACGCCCGCCACGTGTGACCTCGGCGATGATTTGCTCGTCGCTCATCCCCTCGATGCCTTTGATAGCCGCCATAATTGCCCCCCCTTGTTTCAAGTCCTATTGCCGATCAGGCTAAATCCCGCTTCGCGCACAATCTTTTCGGCAACCCAGTGCCCAAATATTTCCTGTCGTAAGTGCCCCCGGACTGTGATCTGGCAATTGTAGAGGAAAAACCACTGGGGTCCAGACCCCGGTGGCTCTTGACGTGGGCCGGCCGACGGGCAATCTGTCGTCCATGTTCCTGCAATTCTTCACCTCGTTGCGCGATGCCCAGGTCCCTGTGACGCTGCGCGAATATCTTACGCTGATGGAGGCGCTTGACGCCGACCTCGCGGACAACTCGGTCGAGCACTTCTATTACTTGTCGCGTGCGGCCCTCGTGAAGGACGAGCGCAACCTCGACAAGTTCGACCGTGTCTTCGGCACCGTGTTCAAGGGGCTGGAAAACCTGCTCGACGCTATGGGCAAATCGGAGATCCCCGCGGAGTGGCTGAAAAAGCTCGCTGAGAAATATCTGACCGAAGAAGAGAAGAAGCAGATCGAGGCCATGGGCTGGGACAAGCTCATGGAGACCTTGCGCAAGCGGCTTGAGGAGCAGAAGGAACGGCACCAGGGCGGCAGCAAATGGATCGGCACCGCCGGTACCTCGCCGTTCGGCGCCTATGGCTATAATCCCGAAGGCATCCGCATCGGTCAGGAGAAGAGCCGGCACAACCGCGCCGTGAAGGTCTGGGACAAGCGGGAGTTCAAAGATCTCGACGGCAATGTCGAGCTCGGCATCCGCAACATCAAGGTTGCGCTGCGCCGCCTGCGCAAGTTCGCCCGCACCGGTGCGCCGGATGAGCTCGATCTCGACACCACGATCCGGGAGACCGCCAACCACGGCTATCTCGACGTGCATATGCGACCCGAGCGGCGCAACGCCGTGAAGGTGCTCGTATTCTTCGATATCGGCGGCTCAATGGATATGCACGTCGCGCAGGTCGAGGAATTGTTCTCGGCCGCGAAAAGCGAATTCAAGCACATGGAGTATTTCTACTTCCACAACTGCCTCTATGAAGGCGTGTGGAAGCAGAACAGGCGGCGCTTCACCGATCGCACGCCGACCTGGGACGTGCTGCACAAATATCCCAGCGACTACAAGGTGGTGTTCGTCGGCGACGCCTCGATGTCGCCTTACGAGATCATGGTGCCCGGCGGTTCGGTCGAGCATGTCAACGAGGAGCCCGGTTCGGTCTGGCTGGAGCGCGTGATCCGCACCTACCCGCATGCGGTGTGGCTCAATCCTGTCACGGAGAAGCACTGGGATTATTCTCAATCCACCGCCATCATTCGCCGCATCTTTGCCAACCGCATGTTCCCGATCACCATCGAGGGACTGGAAGGAGCGATGAAGGAATTGACGCATTAGCCTTACCTCTCCCATGGGGAGAGGTCGGCGCGTTCCCGGCGATGCGGAGCATCGTCCGGTGCGCCGGGTGAGGGGCGCGGTCTATCGAGGGACCTCAATACTTCGCATCACCGGAATGACCAATCAAGAAACAAGGGAGAAAACGTGCCTCAGACCATCACCCGCGGCATCAAGGCGATGATCGACGAAGCCAACGCCGAGATCGAAACCTTGTCGGTGGCTGACACCATCGAGATCGCGAAAAATGGCGACGTCGTCATCGTGGATATCCGCGATCCCCGGGAGATCGAGCGTGAGGGACGCGTGCCCGGCGCGTTCTCCTGCACCCGCGGCATGCTCGAATTCTGGATCGATCCGCAGAGCCCTTATGCCAAGCCGATCTTTCAGGAAGACAAGAAATTCGTCTTCTATTGCGCTGGAGGCTTGCGCTCCGCGCTCGCGGCGAAAACCGCCCAGGACATGGGCCTGAAGCCTGTCGCCCATATCTCCGGCGGCTTTGCGGCCTGGCGTGCGGCGGGCGGTCCCGTCGAGAAGTGGGAACCAAAGAAGAAAGGCTGAAGCGAATGACCACCGACGACCCGCTCGTCTCCACCGAATGGCTCGCCGCGCATCTTGGCGATGCGAACGTGAAAGTCGTTGATGCCACCTTCAAGTTGCCGGGTGTTCTGCCGCTGCCAAAGGACGACTACCTCGGCGCGCATCTGCCGGGCGCCGTGTTCTTCGATGTCGACGCCGTGTCCGATCACGCCAATCCATTGCCGCATATGGTTCCGAGCGCCGAGCAATTCGGCCGCGATGTTGGTGCGCTGGGCATCGGCAATGCCGACACTGTCGTCGTCTATGATGCCGGCGGCTGGCTCGCCGCGCCCCGCGCCTGGTGGATGTTCCTCTCCTACGGCCACGGCAATGTGCGCGTACTGGATGGCGGCTTGAAGAAGTGGCGCGCGGAAGGCCGGCCCGTGCAGAGCGGTGAGGTGACGGCGAAGCCAGCAGCCTTCAAGGCGACGTATGATCCGAAACGTGTGCGCAGCATCGCGCAGATGGTCGTCAATGTCGAAAACCGGGCCGAACAAGTGATCGACGCACGCGCTGCGGAGCGTTTTGAGGGGCGTGTGCCGGAGCCGCGGCCGGGCCTCCGAGCAGGACACATCCCCGGCAGCCGCAATGTGCCGTACAATCGTCTGTTCGACGCTGCGACCGGCGCCATGAAGTCACAGGATGATATGCGCAACGTGTTCACCGACGCAGGCGTCAGGCTCGACGTGCCCATCGTGACGAGCTGCGGCTCCGGTGTGTCGGCTGCCGTGTTGACGCTCGCGCTCTATCGGCTCGGCGTCACGGATACCGCGTTGTATGACGGTTCCTGGTCGGAATGGGGACAAGCGGGCGACCGGCCCATCGCAACCGGGCCGGTCTAACCGTGTAACCTCCGCGCAAACGCGTTTGTTGCGACGCCGCTCAGTGCGTGTTCGCGGGCGGCTCACCGAACAAATAGAAGGGTTGAACCTGCTGCTGCGGTTGAGGCGGGCGGCGTGCCATCCGCTTTTTGGTGCGACGTGCAGGCCGCTTCGCGGCAGTCGTCGCCGGTGTGCCGTCCGGCGTGGTCTTCGCAGCAGGCTCCTTCTCGCCAGTGGCGGTGGCTGTCGTGTCTGGACCTGGTGCGGCGGAGGTAGGCGCTGGCGTTGTGTCCGCTTGTTGCGGGCCGCTTGACGGCGTGTCGCCAGGCTTCGCGTCGCCAGGCTTCGCCAGTGTTGGGGCAGGCGGCGCCTCGGCCGTGGCGGCCGTGCTCTCGGAGGAGGAAGCTGGGGCATCTATTGGCGTTGGTGTGGCAGAGATGTCGACCTTTGCCGAAGTGGCCTCATCGGGCGATGCTGGCTCACCTGCTGGCGTCTCGACCGGGGGCGCTTCGGCCACATCCTTCTTGGCGGTTTCGTCAGAATTCGCTGCGGTAGCCTGTTCAGGCTCGCTCGCCGGCAAACCGATGGTTGGAACCTGGTCCTGCGGCGAAGTGGCAGGCACCGGCACGGGGGCAACACGGAGTATGGCGAGCACCGGCTGGGCCGGTGGTTCTGGGGTCTGCGTAAGCAGCTGTTCCTGCGGACGATTCAGCCAGGAGGGATTGCTGGTGAATTGCTCGTGGGTTGTCCGCAGCAGTGCGGCGGCACCGATGCCGAACATGAGTATCGAGATTGACAGCAGGATCGCGGCGGATAGGAAACGAAAGCCTGGAAGCATCGAAGGGCAGATTTCCGCCTCGGCAGGTTCCCGCTCAGGGGGCCTACCCAGGGCTCTTGAGCCGTCGGAAACGCGGTGATGGTACTAGCTTGCTGCGCTCGCCGCTCGCGAATTTGTGATCAAAGCGGAAGGACGAATCAGCCTGGATGGAGAATACTGCAAGCATCTGGCACGAAGTCCTGGGATCGGCGGTACAAGGCGTTTTTTGTCTTGTGATGCTCCAAAGCAACGGTGATCTGACCTGATCACCATTGGCAAAACGCTGTCAATGGGTGAGAGGGGAGTGATTCGTCTTGAATGTGCCGCTATCTTCGGTCATGTGCCGTTAACCGTCCAGTTGGGCTTTTTGAGCTATAAAGAGCAATGATGATCAAGCATTTTCTGACGATCTTGGCCGCTGCGGCTGCCGCTGTGGCAGGAACTGCGGTTGCACAAGCCCAGCAAAGCTACGGGGCGGGGCAGGGACCAGCCTATTCCGCGCCATATCAGCAGCCTGGCCCTGGCGAGTATCGTCCCAGCGACGTGGCGCCAAATTTCGACGCGCTTGAAGACGAAGACGAGGCCGCGCCTCCGGGGAATTCGGCCTCGCTGCCACCTGCTCCCACCGGTCCGGTGATGTCACCCAACGATCCGCGTTATGGCGCCCCCAGTGCGCCTCCGGTCTATTCCGCGGCTCCTCCCCGAGGGCCAGTGATGTCGCCGGATGATCCCCGCTATGGCCGGCCCGCAGGCCCGCCACCGGTAATTTATGCCGACCGGCCGCCAGCCGGCCAGGGTGCTGATGATGGTCTGCGTCCGCCAGAGGCAGTTGGTAGCCAGGGCCCCGCGGGAGCGGCAGCTGACAGGTCGGTGACGATCGGAGCGCTGCCGCCCGAGGAGCAGCCAGATGCTGCCCCGACCGAACTGGCGCCGAACCTCCGGCGCCAGGAAGTCGCGTTTGTGACCAAAGAGCCTGCGGGAACGCTCGTCGTCGATACCCCGAACACCTATCTCTATTATGTCCTCGGCAACGGCCGTGCGATCCGTTATGGCGTGCGCGTCGGCCGTGATGGCTTCACATGGACCGGCGTGCAGAAAATCAGCCGCAAGGCGGAGTGGCCGGATTGGCACCCACCGGATGAAATGATCCAGCGCCAGCCCTACCTGCCGCGCTTCATGGCTGGTGGCCCGGGAAATCCGCTCGGTGCGCGTGCGATGTATCTGGGTGCCACGGTCTATCGCATTCACGGCACCAACCAGCCTTCGACGATCGGCAAGTTCGTGTCTTCGGGCTGCATCGGCATGCTGAACGACGACGTCACGGACCTGTTCGATCGTGTCAAGGTAGGAACCCGTGTGGTGGTCTGGCCGGCTCGAGGCGGAACGGCAACAGCCTCTGCCCAGGCTCCGGCGCCCGTCGCTGCTCCGGCACCCATCGCTTCCCAGGCCGGAGGTGGCACCAGGCCGACTGCCGTGCCGCCGTTGCCAGCGCCAGTGACCGTGCGCTGATTTGAGTTGGCCCCTCACGCCAGCCGGCGCGGGGGGGCGCCTTTAAACCAAGCGTCTATCGCTTCCACCATCTGGCCGTAGTGGCTGCGAAGGCCGTCCGCGGTCGCGTAGCCGAGATGTGGTGTCAGAACGAGATTGTCGAGCTTGCGGAACGGATGATCCGTCGGCAGTGGCTCAACTGAGAACACGTCGATGCCGGCGCCCGCGATCTTCTTCTGCTGCAGCGCGTGAAACAGCGCAGTCTCGTCAACGACGGGGCCGCGTGCGGTGTTGATGAGGTAGGCGGATGGCTTCATCCGCGCGAGATCCTCCGCGCCAACCAATCCCCGCGAGCGTTCGCTCAGCACCACATGGATGGTGACGATGTCGGCCTTCGCAAATAATTCCCCCTTGCTGACATAGCCGACGCCGACTTCGTTGCATCTCTCTGGAGTCAGGTTCGGACTCCAAGCGATGACGTTCATGCCGAACGCCTTCGCCAATCTCGCAACCTTGCTGCCAAGCTTGCCGAGTCCAACCACTCCCAAGGTGCGGCCCTCGATCTCGATCCCGGCAAACCTCTGCCAGGGTTCGCCCGAATGCATGCGTGCATTCTCGCGGCCGATGCCGCGGGTCAGTTCCAGGATCAGTCCCATGGTCAGGGTGGCGGTAGGATCACGGCCATATTGTGTGCCGCAGATCACAACGTTGCGGTCCTTGGCCGCCTGCATGTCGATCGCGGCATTGCGCATGCCTGAGGTAACAAGGAACTTCAGCCTGGGCAGCGCCGCGAACAGGCTGCGCGGAAACGCGGTTCGTTCACGCATGGCGCAGATGATCTCATAGTCCTTCAGCGCATCGGCTGCGACTTGCTCGGAGGCGAAAGGTTGGTTGAAGACCGTCACATCGACGCGATCGGAGATTCTTGACCAATCGGCGACATTGAGGGCGAGGTCGAAATAGTCGTCGAGAATTGCACAGCGCATCCGCGTCATCGGGATAGCCTCCATCCATCATTTCCGAAAAGTGGATGGCGAAGCGAATGGTGCCATCATCGGATGTGGCCAAAACTGCGCTCAATCGTGAGGCCGCGCAAGCGCTCGCGCGATGGATCTCGTTTCAATTTTCAAACAGCAGACACCATTTCTCGTCTTCTCAAACAGAGAGGGTGCAGGAAAGGCCGGCTATTGCCTCGTCATGAACTAAGTGCACTCACCGTAATCCAGCAATATACGCGTCAACGACCTTCTTTGCTACGCTCATGCCAACACCATGTTGCGCCTGATAGAGCTTGATAGCGGCAAGCTTGCTTGAGGGATCGTTCGCCAATTCTTGCCACGTTACCGGGGGCGGGGCCGGATCGGCAGAGGCGTAGGAGTACCTCGGCGCAACGTTCAGAGGCGGAAGCCCCGTGAGAGAAACGTTGGCTTCCTCTTCGTCAAGCTCCTGCTTACTCATCAAGCTCGGAATTTCTTCGCCGCGCTCAATTCGCGTCAGTATCGGACGCGACGACATCGACTGCAGTCGTTCCGCGAGGCGTTGCGGCAGCGATCTCACCACGGTGGCCAGATCAGCCAGCAAACAGCGATGAGCGTCCTGCTTCGAAAATCCATCGCCCACCAAGTGGCTGAAGTCTGCGCATGTCTCGATCATCTTCAGATGGACGAATTCGTCGAACGAACGTCCACACCAATAGTGCCTGTCAGAATCATGCCAGATGAAAGCCACCGCCAAAACGTCGTCGGATACGGGAACGAGACAATAGGAGTCGCCTGCACCACTTTGGGCAAATGGAAAGAAGCGCATGCCATTGTGCCAGTCCGGATTAAGCCAATTCGTAATGACTTCCTGAGAGTGATCCGCATCGATCCATTCAAAATCGTAGACGCTGATCAGGGCAGGCGGCGAATTGAGCATTCTTTCTCGCCACGTTTCCTTCCAATTTTCGTAGCGCGTCAAGCCGCTGTCCAGCCACTGAGCAAAAGTTGGTGGAAGTGAAATGCCTGCTCTTTTGGAAAGTTCGTAAAACTTGTCCGTCGACATTGAGCTGGTTTTCTCTGATGTGCCATCTGACCGAACGACTGCGCATTACGAGGTCGTGACCATTATTCCGGTGCACGACCAGTCGTGCGCACTCTTGGCGGAACGAGCAGACCGTGTGGCTACGGCGCCGGGGGGGCCGGTGTGATCACCAGAACATGTACCGCGCCATCCGGCCCCACCGCCGCATCATGGTCGACACCCGCAAGCCCGCTGACGACGGGCTGCCGGTCCGCGCCGCAAAAAAATCTGAGCACATTTGCGCCGCCTGGAAAAGACGGGTCGGCGGCCGGTATCCAAGGCGCCAATGTCACGCGCAGCTTCTCCGGCGGCTTGGCGCCGATACCTGCCGGGATGGCGAACGTCTGCACCACAACGCCACCTTGCGCAGACTTATTGACCAGCCTGTGGCGCAAGCCATCCTGCGTGAGGCAATACTTGTCGAGCGGAAAGCTGTCATCCAACGTGCTCATGGCGGCGAAGCCCGGGCGTGCTGTGTAGCTGAGCCCCAGCTTCCGCACACCCGTGCCGCCCAATTGAATTTTGATGTCCCGCCCTGCGCTCCATTGCGCCAGCCGATTGCCATCCTGATCCGTCGTGATGGCGCCCTGCTTCTGCAATTGCGCAAAAGCCGCTTCGGCACCAGGCACCGGGTCGACCAATGGTGGCGTCGCGGTAATGGTGAAAGGATCGAGCCGCGCCGCGCCGACCTGCGCGGTGATATCGGTGCCGCCAAACAGCACAAGGGGCTGCGACAGGATCTCGGTCGGCGCGCCATCAAGCGTGACGCGCAATTCAGGAAACTGCCGCTCCGGGTAGGGCTCTGCCTCACCGAGCCAGCCGAAAGGCGGGATATGAATGAAAAGCGCCGGACTCGTGCTCTTCAGCTGCAGTTCCAGCGTCACCGCCCGGTTGCTCTCCTTATCGCCGAGGCTGAGGCTCGCGACGCCAGCGACTGCGTCAGCCGGCGCGGTTGCCTCCAACGCTGGCAGCTTCACGCCTTGACTCATATCGTCAGCCCACGAACCGGAAGAGCCGCATAATACCGCGAGAACCACTCCCAGTCGCAACGCGGCGCGGTTGGCGCGGCTCCTCATTTCACATACCTGAATACGGTCGGCTGCTCGCCTGGTCGCCAGTACTGTATCGCGCCCGGCGCATAGGCCGCTCCACCAGGATGCGAGGCCGTCCACATATCGTTTTTTTGGGTCCAATTATGGCCGTTCCTATTGACGCGCTGCGTGATGGCGTCGCTCAAATCGTCGTTCTTGAAGGTCGAATAGATTGCCATATGGCCGGGCCAGTAGAGAAGGTCGCCATCCTGCCGCGGCTCATCCCGGCTCAGCTCGCGGAAGCGACCACTCTTTTCGACATAAGCGCGAAACGTCGCTGTCGCTTGATAGTCGTAAGGAAACCCCGCATCTGTGTAGATATGCCAAGTCGAACCGCTGCAATCCGCGCTCGCGCCGGTTCCTTTGCTGGATGCTTTGCCCACCAAGGCGTAGGGCGTGCCCTTCCAGCTCTTTGCCTCCGCAACAATCTTGGCGCCGTCCTCGGCCGTAATATCCGCCGTCGCAGTCTCAAGCCCCACCATGTTTTGTCCTCGCTTTATGACGAAACGGATGTCGCCTCTTGACCAATAGTTCGAGCCGTTTTGTCACAATTAGTATGTCGTGGCGTCCTTATGTATACCGTCCATCACTTTGTTCGAATTGGGGCGTCTGCGCTTTTGTTGCGTATTTGCGCAAGGCTTCAGGCCAGAGGTGGATGACTACTCGCTCAGGCGAACGAGCTTAATGGCAAGGCTTTCGCCGGATCTCAGTGACGCCTCTTGCCGGATTGATAGCTTCATCGCAGATGCCTGCAACAAAGACCGGGCTGCACACTCGACGCTTGGATATTGATCGCCCCTTGAGCCGCGTTCGCGCAAGACAAAGCACGATAACACATCATGGCAACTGCACTGTTACAGAAATTTTCGCGTCTCATTCCAGGGGCAGCACTGTCACCGTAATCCCTGCGTCAGGTCCTGCGGTGACAACGTCACGAGGGTCGCGCTACGCGCGGACGCGCAAATCAATCTTGGCTTCATGTATGAAAAGGGCTTGGGTATTGCACAAGACTTGGTCCAAGCCGTTGCTTGGTATCGGAAAGCAGCAGATCAGGGCAGTGCAATGGCCCAATACAATATGGGGGTCATGTATCGGGACAGTCTAGGTGTCAGGCGGGACCCTGCCCAGGCACTCAAATGGTTTCGCGCGGCAGCAGATCAGGGTCATGTGGGGGCAAGGGAGAGTATCGAAGGATTGCTTGCATCGCCAAGATAATCAACGCGCAAAAGCGGGCTATTGCCTCACATGCCCCCAGCATAAGCACAAATTGAGTGTCATTCACTTTTGGGGTCCCCCGATAGGGGATCAGGAAACCCCACGGCTTTAGCCGCCGTGGGATCAAAGCATTTATGCATCTGAATGCGGCTTGAGCCATCGGCTTGCGCTACCGCGAATTGGCTTGGCCATGGATAGACACATAGGGACTTGGGCTATGGGAACAGTCCGCCGAATGGCGGACCGATCCAGCCTTTAGCCGATGGAGTGTTCACTCTGTTCAACCACTGCGCAAGCGCTCGCATCGAGCGCAGGCTTGGCTTGGTGAGCTTGGCCTTGTGAGCTTGGCCTGGCGGGCTTGGCTTAGAGGTTGTCCCGCTTCAGCCGGAATGGAGCATCCATGCCGTGCTTGGCGCGCCAGGCGGGGCCGGGGCCGCGCATGTAATGCAACTCGGGCCGGTAATGGGTGAATGCAGTTGCAAAGAAACGGCCCCAGAATGCCCTGAACTCCGCCAGGAGCCGGAAATGTCCGTGGCGATCGGCCGCAGCCGGACGGGAGATGGAAGTGGTGCTGATCATAGTCATGATGCGGCCTCGCTTGTTCTGTCCCGCCGGTTCTCGCGGGTGGGCCTGGAACGAGCTATGGCCTGATTGATTAAAAGACGGTTTCAATTGTAGGGATTGGCGCCGGATGTGTCATTCCGTATTCACCCGTGGTGAATGGATGGAAAACATTGCCCTTTCGGGGTGGGATCGCTACATCGGCCTCACGCAAAATTTTCCTCAAATCAAAGGTTTCACGGGGTCCGATGGCACGCCAGTTCATCTATTTCATGCAAGGTCTGACCAAGAGCTACCCGACCCGCAAGGTGCTGGATAACATCCATCTGAGCTTCTATCCGGATGCCAAGATCGGCGTGCTCGGCGTCAACGGTTC
>JGI24705J35276_12237536_pt1 | contig 11676 bp, 9 predicted proteins | sample TergutNt197P4_FD_35276 | JGI IMG/M metagenome (IMG submission 35276)
GGGCGCAAGGCAATTACGCGACCATAGAGCAGATCGGCGAGGACGTCAGAAAGAAAACAGGTGGCGGGACGGTAGGCGTCATTTTTCCGATACTCAGCAGAAACCGCTTTGCAATCTGCCTGAAGGGCATAGCAAGAGGGGCGAACAAAGTAGTTCTGATGCTTAGCTACCCCAGCGACGAGGTAGGGAACCACTTGGTGCCTCCTGACGCCCTTGACGAGAGGAACATCGATCCGTACATGGACCTGCTTTCAGAGAGCGCGTTCAAAGACGCGTTTGGCGAAACTAAGCACACTTTTACCGGGATGAATTATGTCGACTACTACAAGGGCCTCATCGAAGGCGAAGGGGCTGAGGCAGAGGTCGTTTTCGCAAACGACCCGAAGAGGATACTGGACTACACCGACGTAGCCATTGTTTGCGACATACACACTAGGGAGAGGACTAAGAAGCTGCTGCGGAAAGCGGGCGCGAAAATCGTTGTCGGGCTTGACGACATTTTGACCAAGAGCGTGTCCGGCAGCGGGTGCAACCAAAAGTACGGGATGCTTGGCTCAAACAAAGCCACGGAAAGCAAGATAAAACTCTTCCCGCAAGGCTGTGACGTCTTTGTCCGCGATGTCCAAGGTAAAATCAAAGAAAAAACGGGGAAAACCGTCGAAGTCATGGTTTACGGCGACGGTGCGTTCAAGGACCCGGTGGGGAGGATATGGGAGCTGGCAGACCCGGTGGTGTCGCCGGGGTACACGAGCGGACTTGAAGGGACGCCAAACGAGGTGAAACTGAAGTACGTGGCAGACAATGAGTTCCCTGACCTTAAGGGCGACGAATTGAAGGCAGCCATATCAGAATACATCAAAAACAAAGGCAACAACAAGGGCGACGGAATGGCGTCGCAAGGGACAACTCCGAGAAAGCTGACAGACCTAGTCGGGTCGCTCAGCGACCTGACTTCTGGGAGCGGCGACAAAGGGACTCCGATCGTGTACATACAGGGATATTTTGACAATTACACGGATTGACCGGCCCTCTTGGAAAAAAGAAAGGTCAAGCCTGCTGATGCTATCATAAACAGCATTGACAATGCCCCTTTCGCGTCAGCCGTAAAGCCGGGGTAAATCGTGAAGATCGAGCCAATAATAAGGCCTAAAATGCTGCAATACAATGCTTGGGGATGAAACCTGAGCATTGTTTTTATCAGCTTGACACCTAAAAGCCCTCCACAGAGCGCACCTGCGCATACAATGGCGACGACTGTGAAATTGAATGTGGAAACCGCTTCGATGGCCACCGTGTAAACGCCAAAGAGAAGCATGGCGAGGGAGCCGCTTATCCCAGGAAGCAGCATTGCGACAGTGCTGACCAGCGCAGCAACAAAAAGGCGCGTGGAAAGCGCTAAAGACATGCCCCCGAACTGGGCAAGCGTCTTGTTTGCTATGGCGCCCTTGTCGATGAAAGCGAGAGCTGCCATGAAAGCAAAAGAGGCCGCGAAAACTGCTGCGTTCCTTAATTTTATCTTGTCGTACCTTGCCCGCCTGTAGATCATTGGGACGCATCCTGCTATGATTCCAATAAAACAGAAATACATTGCCATTTCGTATCTGGCCAGCAAAAAAGTCATCAGCCGGCTGAAGGAAAAAATGCCGCATGCGCCGCCAAGGGCAAGGGGCGCCAGGAATGCCAAGTTTTTCTTAAAATCAACCAAGCTCACCGAATATAGTATTTTGTCGTAAATGTTTAGCAGCACCGCCGTTGTACCAATGCTGATTCCGGGCACTATGCCGGTCGTGCCCAGAACAAGCCCATACAGGAAATCCCTTAAGTACCTGATAAAATCACCCCCATCTTTTGTAGTTTACAACAATGGAGAGGTTTAGTCCATACTGTCGCAAAAAAAAGACATCTTCTCAATGGCAAGACAATTAGGGCTTTCTCGCGTGTGCATTTTACCTTGCAATACACGTTTTGTTACAATTGCTTTCATCAGAAACCCACATTAACAGTGATTTGTGCAACGGGGCATTTTTTATCAGAAAATATAAACGATTGGCACGAATCTTGAATGCTAAATAATAAAGTAAATTCGCCGCCCCGGCGGAGCGGCAGTAAAAAAGAGGAGGTCAATACAATGACTGCATGCAACAAAAATCTTGCGTTGGAAGAAGCAACCAGAATCGTTAATTACATTGAAAAAGGCGAACTGACTCAGGAGGAAAAAGATAGAATAGTCAAGGATTCCATTTCAAACTTCAATGAAAATGTCAATCCCGGCTGGCTCCAGTACAGAAAGTCAGTGTCAACAAATGAAGCGTTTGTAGAATGGACGGATTCGGAAGAGCACTTTGAGGACCTTTACGGGACTCAGTTCATAGACTGCCTTGGCGGGTTCGGCATCTACACCTGCGGCCACAGGAACCCGGCGATTTTAAAGACCGTAAAGGCGCAGCTCGACAAATACGCCCTGCACAGCCAGGAGCTCGTCGACCCTCTGAGGGGCTACCTTGCCCACCTATTGGCGCAGATAACGCCGGGCGACTTGCAGTACTGCTTTTTCACTAACGGCGGGGCAGAAGCCGTTGAAATGGCTCTCAAGCTTGCTAGGATAGCCACAGGGGGCAGATGGTATATTTCAACAGTAGGCGCGTTCCACGGGAAATCCTTCGGCGCAATCTCCATGGGCGGGAAAGGCGCATACAGGGAAGACTACCTGCCGATGATACAGCAGGTCCAGCATGTGGAATACGGCAACGCAGACGCCATGGAGGCAGCGATTAAAAACCTTCAGACCGTAGGCGAAAAAGTTGCCGGCGTCATCATCGAGCCGATCCAAGGCGAAGCCGGCGTCATCATCCCGCCGATGGGATACCTCAAAGCGGTTCGCGACATCTGCGACAAATACGGCGTTGCCATGATTTGCGACGAAATCCAGACCGGCATGGGCAGGACAGGAACCATGTGGAGGGTAGAAGTCGAGGACGTCACGCCTGACATCATGACCTACGGCAAAGCTTTCGGAGGAGGCATCATGCCGATAACCGGCATCATCGCAAGGCCGAACATGTGGACGCAGAAGCTCATCGACAACCCGTGGATACTGGGGTCCCCAACATTTGGCGGAAACCCGCTGGCGTGTTCAGCCGCCATATCAACCATTAAGTACATGCTTGAAAACGACATCCCCAGCATATGCAAGGAAAAAGGCGACTACTTTATGGAAAAACTCGGCGTATTGCAGAAAAAATACCCCACAGTCCTTAAAACGTTCAGAGGCTCGGGGCTGCTGATCTGCATGGAATTCCCTGAAGCCGAAGTCGGGTACGAGGTGACGAAGGGCTTGTTCGCCAGGAAAGTCATGACGGCCGGCACCCTTGTGAACGCTAAAACAGTCCGCATAGAGCCGCCTGCGGTCCTCACCTACGAGACCATAGACCAAGTAATCGAAAGGCTCGACGGAGCCCTGGCCGACGCAAAGGAAGCATTCAAGCTGTAAGCGCAGGTGCGCACCGCACAGATGCAATCAGCATTATCGGAGCCAGCAGTTTAGCGACAGCAAAACTGCTGGCTCTGCTTTGTTTATTCCGGTGGTTTGAATCCCAGCCACCGTTCGTGAGCATCCCAGCCATCAACATCGTATTTGGTTGCGAGCACGGTTTCATGCCGTTTCTTGTTTGCCGAAAATTTTATATGTGCATCCCAAAAAGACTCCATTTCGAGCACTAGGGTTTCAACGTCCTTGTCTTTTGGATCGCACTTTGGCACATCAATATCTGAAATAACATCCCACTTGATTCTTCCCCTGTTCATGCCGGTTGCAGAGGAAAGCATATCGGCCAGCATTTCTTTCGCCCTTAACAAATTCACATAAAATACAGCTTCTATTTTTGACGCCGCTCTAAGGATAGTGTATTCATCTGACACATATTTATTGGCATGGTATGGTGGCACTATGCCAACAGCGCCCCTGCCAACGCCCATGTTTGAAATCAATATGTCCCATTCTTCCAACTTGGACAATTTTTGGTACGAGCTGGTTTCGCTGCTCAATATGTCGCCGTCGACAACTTCTCCATTGTATGTGACTTTCAGCAACTGATACTCAGTTCCATCATCCTCAAGCGATGTTTTTCTGTTTCGCTTTACGCAAAGCTCATTGCCTATTTTAGTGGTTTGATATCCTTGGTCCTGCCAAAAGGTTTTTTTCCGGCCTCTGTCGTTGATGCAAAATTTGACATCTAGCCGGTCAACAATGTCCGCGTATGGAACTCGCCAGTTTCCATCGGCGCCGTCTTGGTATTTCCTGTACATTTCCACCACAGCATCGTGCTCTTTGTTTTTTAATTCGTTTAGTTCGCTTGGGTTAATGCCTATCCTTTTAGCCACTTTGTGTTCCAAGCCTAAATATCGCGTCGATGCCATAAACACGTCGTTTTGCATTTCGCCATTGTGTCGTTTCCTCAGTATAACGATAGATGTTTTTACTCGCGCCGAAGACCGCTTGAACGCATCTCCGGGCAGCGATATTATTGCATTAATGATAAACTTCTCCCTTATGTAATCTCGAACTTGTGAGAAAGAGTCTCCTGACAGGATGGAATCGTCAATTATAGCCAAGATCACTCCGGAGTCCGCAACCAAATCCCAATATCTCTCAATAAACATTACGCTGCTTAACAATTTGTTGTTTATTTTTCCGGCATCCCTATCAACAGACAACGCATATTGATTGAGGATTTCAGCTTGTTCGGGATCATCGCGTGTATATTTTAATGAAAAAGGAGGATTTGACAAAATCACGTCAAACTGTTTTTTGTCTGAATTAATGATTTTTCGTATCTCGTCCAGCTGCTTGTTCTCCTCAATAGACCCGCTGCCAATTTTAAGCAGTTGTTTGTCAAGAGAATCCGCGTAAAAAATCTTGCTCCCGCCGTCGCCGTGCAAATACATATTCATGCGGGCAATTCTGTGCATCGCGGGGTCGCTTCCTGCATCGATGCCATACAAGGCGTTTTTTTCAATTGTCTTTAATATCACGTCCAATTCGGAACTGCTTGTGCCGGCCAGCGCTCTCGCTTTTGCAATCATTTTTCTCATAGCCGTTATCAAAAATCCCCCTGAGCCGCAGCAGGCGTCCAAAACGCTGTCCACGTGGTGCTTAGTCACCTTTATATCTGCCAAATCCACCATAAGCTCAACGATGTCTCTGGGTGTAAAGAATTGGCCAATATCCCGCCCGCGCACTGTTGCATCTAAGAAGGATTCAAAGAGCCTGCCGTGAACATCTTCCTCCATCGAATAAAAATCGATGTGTTCAAATTCTTTTACAATTTTGTTTATTGTGGCTGTGCTTAAATTAATTTGCTCGTCCTTGTCGAAAACCCTTTTCTTGCCCCCGGCGTCGATCTCTTTTTCCAGTGACAAGACGAGGTTTCTGAAAAGCGGATCGTTTACTGGGTTTTCATTTTCTGTCTGGCTGGAAACCCAATGCGCTGAGAAAACCATGTCGCTATAAACAGGTGTGGGAGACCCATTGTATTTTTCGTGAATTTGCGCATCTTTATTAATTTTCACAAAGACAATTTTCATTAGTTCGACAAATGCTGAACTAGGGCTTTTCTTTTCAGTTGACCATATGAGGTTGTGTATTTTCCTAAATTTTTCGTTTAGTGCGTCCAATTCGATTGATGCAAATTCAAAAGGCGACTCGTCAATCTCGGTTTTCAGCTTTTCTGCTTCTTGTTTGAGAGTTGCTATGGAAATAATCGACAATAACTGCTTGTATTTGGCACTGCTGCCTGAGAAGTCATCAAAGCCGAGGCATAGCAGCGGCTTTCGGACATCCCATTTATAAAGGTTTGTTTTTGCTCCGTTTGAAATCAAGTAGTACTGTACTGGGTTGTAGTCAAAGAACTTATTCAGCTCAAGACAATAAGAAGAGCATTGCAATTCCCATGGGTCGAGGCTTTCATCAGGGGACTTTGCGTCAACAACGATTGCAGGGATGCCTTTTATTTTCAAAACAAAATCGGGTTTGTAAAGAACTTTTTTCCTTCCTGTGCCAACAGCAATCTCGCTTATTGACGCCTTGAAGCTAACGTCACCGGCGCCATAGCCCAAAGCAGTGATTAATGGAAGCACGAAGTTTGCTTCAACAGAAGCTTCGTTTTTAAGGTCTTTAAAATCACAAAAAACATTTTTCAACTCGGATTTCCCCCGTTCAGTCTGAGCACTGCAATAATTATAGAACATATGTTTGCAATTGTCAAGGCTTTTCATGAACATTATAGAGAAAAGAAGCAGAAAAATCAATGGTGGCTGCAAACTTTTCGGCACTGGGCAAAACCGTCGGCTGATTTGGTTGATACCTGATGGCATTCGTGCTATAATATGGAATGATCAGGCAATAAGGAAGAGGTGGGCAGCATTGGGCATAGGCGGCAGCGCTTTCAACGGCGGGGTGAATTTCATATCGGATGATTACGTAGCCAGGTTTGTCATGGACAAGGACGGCAGCTACAGGGTGACGACCGCAAAGCGCCTGAAAGCTACGGGAATACGAAAGCACGTGAGGAAGATACCTTTGGTAAAAGGGCTGTTTTCCATGTTTTCCGGGAACCGCTGGATGATTGTGATAATTGCGGTAACAGTCCTAAGCGACTTGCTCAGCTACAACGAAAAAATTGGGGATTCGGCGGCATCGACGCCGCTGTTCATTGTTATTTGCTTGGCTTTGATAGTTTTTTTGGCATATGCTGTCAAAAATATGTTCTATAAGATAAAGGACACGTGGCGATACCACGGGGCGGAGCACAAAACTATATACGCCTGCGAAAACAATATGGAGCTGACGCTTGAAAACGTCAGAAAATGCCCGCGCGTAGCAAGGCGCTGCGGGACAAATCTAGTAGTGTTCATCGCGTTCTTTTACGCAATTCTTGCTTTTTTGATTGAACTGGAGAGCGTCAAGCTGGTAGTGGCCTACGTCCTTGCGTATGAATTGTTCGACCTGAAAAACGGCGACAACATTCCGGTCGTAAAACTGTTTTTCAGGCTTGGCTACTGGTGCCAGCAGCACATATTTACGCTGGAGCCGACCGACGCGCAGATAACTGCGGCAATTGAGGCGATGAATGCATTGATGGATCTGCAAAAGGGCCCCCTGACGCACACTGTTTCCGTGACCTGATCCCACACCTTACAAACGTTGAAAATTAGCCATTTTTCACAAAAGAATATTCAGACTTTGCCATTAAGGGTGTACATTTCCCAAAAAAAATGATATAATATAGAAGTTCGCAAAGAACACAAAATATGAGAGGGGAAATTTATAATGGCAAAAAGGCTAATTATTGTGTGGCTTTTTACATTGTCCATCCTACTTTTCTCATCAGTTACAATTTATGCAGAGTATACTGAAGACAACGTGCAAGGGGATTTTTTTATCAAGAATATTATCATCAACGGAGAGAAAATAACTAATTATAATTTACAATATTCAATAGTCCTTTACGACGACACCATGTACATGCCGCTTACCACCGAGATGTGCGAGATCTACGGCTTGGATGCGAAAATGGATTGGTTAAGCCACACACTGACACTACAGCAAGTTGAGACGACAAGAAAAAACATCAGCGACAATCGACTGAAAAACGACGCGGGCCCTATGGCGCTCACGGTCATACCCGAGGCAAAGGTTGTTGCGCACACGCTTGAGGACAGCTACTACATCTTTGACACTTTAGAACTGATCGGGCCGTCCGTCACTGTCGAGGATGTCGATTTGAACGGCAAGCCGCTGCTCAGATCAGGCGGGCTCGTGTACGTGCCGCTTCGGGCAATTACAGACACCGAAATATTTGGCTGGAACGTCTACTTCGACAACTACTACGGGGTTTGCATCAGCACAGACGACAGCGTCAGCGCCGAAACCTTTTTCAGCAGCGAGGAAGCAAAGGAGAACAAAGGGCTCGTTAACTACGTGATGCACTACAACTCCAACATCACGCCGTCTTATGGGCAAAGGCTCGTTTTCCTGTTCAAGCGGGCAGGGGAAGTGTACGGCGTAGACCCTAAGCTGCTCATGGCGATCGCCCACACAGAGAGCAAATTCAACCCCGGCGCAGTCAGCCGAGCAGGCGCCATTGGCATGATGCAGGTCATGCCAGCCACAGCGGAGCGGGCAGGGTTTGCGGCAGAGCAAATGAAAAACCCTAAGACCGCCATCGATTTTTGCGCAAAATACATCAGTGATCGCCTCGTCGATTACAATGGCAACCTGACGCTTGCGCTTTCCGCGTACAATCAGGGCACCACCAGAGTGAACAGGGGGGCGCACTCAAACGTGTACGCAAACAAAGTCATGTCTGCATACAGCGGCATAGAAAACTACCTGCAGCTAAACGGTTACAACTAAACGTTTACAATTAAATGGGCACATTTGGCTCGCGTTTCCGCTTTAGGGGCACCGGGGCGCTGAGCCGCAAGACGATGGGCTGATCTGAATTGTTCAGGGACAGCCCATCTATAAGGGGATTTGGGATGACAATATTGATTTTTGGCGAGCTAGTCTTAGCCTTTTTTAGTTGCGCAGACAGGGCATCGCCCATGTAAAAAAAGCTGGCGGAAGCTTATTTCATAGCCTCCTTGCTCAGCCGGGCGGTTGATGCTTTCTGGTAGCGTGATGTCCAAATCGGCAACAGCGCCGCATTTGTCGCAGACGAAGTGGGCGTGTTCTGAAACGTTCCCGTCAAAGCGCTCATGGCCATCCACAACTGTCAGGTACTGCGCCGCGCCCTCCTGCTTGAACCTCATGAGGTTTCGGTAAACCGTGCCAAGGCTGAGCCTTGGGTAGCGCGGCTTCAAAGCGTTGTATATCGTTTCTGCCGAAGGGTGTTCCTTGGATTCGGACAAAAAGTTGTAAATCGCTTGGCGCTTCTCGCTGAAGTGCGTGTTTTCCCTCATTGGATTCTCCATAAATAGAAACAATTATTATTTGTATTTTATTGTATTTGACACATATTGTCAAGTAAAATACTGGAAATCCCATAAAATTCCCAAATGCCGAACATGAGCTAATTATTTTCTGCAGCCAGACGATATATATTATGAAGGGATGTATTAAAGGACAAGGAGAAAAACCATGGATTTCATTGCACTTACAAATATGGCGGGTTATGCAAAAATTGGCAACCCGCAAAACATGCGCCATAAAAAAAACAACCGCCCGGCCTCCGGTGGGAGGCAGGACGATTATGTGGGCATATACGACGATTTTGGCATATCGTCAATCAACATGCGGACGCAGGCAGGGGGCGCTGTGTCAGCAGATGAGAAGTCATCCGCATTTTCAGACATCCTGCGCGCTGCGTATTCGCAGAAAACAGAACCGCGTATCTAAGGCCGGCTCGGCGTGTCAGATGCACTGCCCAGTTCCCGGTCAAACAGTTCAAGCATTTCTTCGATGCCAAAAGCAGAAAGGCCTACGTTTGCGCCGGATGATATCCTGCACACCTGTGAAGCGTAAAATTTGTCAAGGGAAACCGAATAGTTCCAGTTGTACCTGATTGCCAGCGCCTTGACTATTTTCCTTATAAATTCGGTGTCGCCGTCGTTTAACAGCCCTGCGTTGCTCAGGGTTGTTTTTTCCCTGCCCAGCATTTCCCTTGCTTCGTCTATGATCGCGCTCGCCGGCAGTATGCGCTTTTCTTCGTATTTTTCGATGAAATGGTGCCAAATCTTGCGCTCGTTCAGGTCTTTGAAAGCCAGTGCCTTGTCTTTATCGTAGAATTCGATGGAAGCAAGCTCAATAAACCAAATCATGAACGCGGCGATTTCCTCTGTGACGATCCGCCTCAGCATAGTTTCCTCCTATATAGCTGTCTTCTTACCATTATACCGCTTATTTCCTAAATAAACAACGACATGTCGGATTCTTCCGCGTGCGCCAGCATGGCAGCCGCGCCGCCCAGCTTTACGCCGTCCATCAGCTCCTCTGGTTTGACGCCCATCACGTCCATGCTCATGGAGCAGGCCACAAGTTCGACGCCGCTTTTTTGTGCTTGGTGTATCAGGTCTTCCAAGCTGTCCACATTTTTATTTTTCATGACAGAGCGTATCATCTTAGCGCCGGCGCCGCCCATGTTCATCTTCGACAAGCCCAGCTTCAGTGAGCCCCGAGGCATCATGGCGCCAAACATCTTCGAGATGAAGTCCTTTTTTACGTTCACTTTTTCGGGCTTGCGCACTATGCTCAGCCCCCAAAAGGTGAAAAACATGCTGACTTTCCTGCCCAGCGCCGCAGAAGCGTTCGCCATGATGAACGCTGCGATGGCCTTGTCCAAGTCGCCGGAAAACACGATGAAGTTCTTGCCGTCGCCACTGGCGTTGCTTCCAGTAGGCTTTGCATCCGGCCCGGCTTTGCGGATTTGAGTCGTGCTGACGCCTTTGCTGCTTGCTGACCCCATAAACTCATGCCCGGTCCTGCGGCAATAACCCTCTATATCGCTGGCAAATGCAGGGTCGGTCGCGTGTATTTCGATTATTTCGCCGCATTTTGCAGCTTTCATCGCATCCGCGAGCTTGACTATCGGGCCGGGGCACTGGAGGCCGCAGGCGTCTATTACGACGGTTTTTGCCTCGCCGTTTTCAGGGGTGGAGGTTTCTGCCAGGCTTGAAAACGGTGCTTTGCCCGCAGTGCCGGGCAAAGGTGCCCCGCCAATCTCGCCGTGTATTGAGTGGTAGAGGCGGTAGCCTCCGCTTAAGTTGTAGGCGTCAAAACCTATCTGGGACAGGAACCGGGCCGCTATGTACCCTTTCTGGCCGATTTGGCAGGAAATGTACACTTTCTTCGACTTGTCCAGTTCGGATACCCGATGGCGCAGCTCGTCGATCGGGATATTGCAAAAACCCGCTAGGTGCCCGTTTTCGTATTCGATGGCTGTGCGCGTGTCGATGAGCTGGACACTGCCATCCCTTGGCAAAGCGTCAACGTCGTGCCAATGGAAATTCTTCACCCTTCCGGCAAGAAGGTTTTCCATCACGTATCCGGCAATGTTGACAGGGTCTTTGGCCGATGAATACGGCGGAGCGTAGCACAGCTCCAGCTTGGTCAAGTCATATGCGGTCATATTGCAGCGTATGGCGGTCGCCAGCACGTCGCAGCGCTTGTCGACGCCGTCAAAACCCGTGACCTGCGCCCCCAGCAGCCTGCCCGTGCTCTTCTCAAACAAGATTTTCATGCACATGTTGATGGCGCCAGGGTAGTAGCTTGCGTGGTTTGGCGAAAACGTGAATGACTTGTCGTAATCCAGCCCAAGCCGTTTTGCCGCTTTTTCGTTGATGCCTGTTGTCGCCACAGTCATGTCAAACACTTTCAGTATCGCCGAGCCTTGTGTCCCTTCGTATTTCGAGTCCAGCCCGCAGATGTTGTCTGCCACGATGCGCCCCTGCTTGTTGGCTGGGCCGGCAAGGGGCACCGCCCCCCTTTTCCCTGTGACAAAATCGGTGATTTCCACTGCGTCGCCGGCAGCGTATATGTCGGGGTCGGAAGTCTGCATGCGCTCGTTTACAATTATGTAGCCGCGTTCGTTCACGCCGAGCCCGGCAGATTTCGCCAGCTGGCTGTCTGGGCGCACGCCGACTGACATTATCACCATGTCAGCGGGTATTTCTTCTTGG
>JGI24705J35276_12237535_pt1 | contig 11669 bp, 10 predicted proteins | sample TergutNt197P4_FD_35276 | JGI IMG/M metagenome (IMG submission 35276)
GATCCGGGCTTCGCCGCAAACGCGACCATGGTATCTGCCGCCGCCACCTCGACCCGCCCAAACCCGCGGCCGATCGAGCGGCCCGCGACACGCATCCCCGAGACGAACGGATTTTCCCGGCAGGCATCGAGGATAATCAGCCGCAGACGCCTCGCGGGCTCGATGATCTGGCTCACCCGGTCGAGCGAAACGGTCTCATCCTCCACATCGATGTCGCGCCGGAGCTTTGCGTCGGTCGGGATCAGATAATTGGTGCCGCCCACCTCGATGCCGTGTCCGGCATAAAATACCACCGCGATGTCGGCATCGTATACAGCTTCGGAAAAGTCGCGCAACGCCTTGCGCAGCGCCGACTGGTCAAGATTAGTTTTGACGTCCACACGGTCGAAGCCGATATGGCGAAAAAGCTCGCCCATCGCGGCAGCGTCCCGCGCCGGGTTCGGCAATGCGCCAACCTTCTGATAGCCGCTGTTGCCGATCACCAGCGCGACGCGTTTTTCCGCATGGGCCGAAGCCAAGCCAAGACACAGCGCCATAATGGCGGACACCAAAGCCACAATGATATGCATCATCCCCCAATAATAAAATCAGGTGGAAATCAGACTGTGAGCGTTGGCAAAGCAGTTAGGCCGTTTTGAGACACAGCATTACCTTCAGCATCGCTGCGCTTCCAACTCTCGACAATTTGGGTTCGCGCAATCTGGCACGCGGAAAGCAACGGCGATCCGCACACAAAATATGTACTTATGGTTTCGCCTCGGCGTTTCCAGCGACTTTCGCTGCCTTCTTCGTTCTGCCTTTCCCTTCTTGCTCCAGCGCCTTGCGTACGTCTTCAAATTCGCGCAGCGAGGTCTTGTCGACGCGCGGGAAGTGCAGGTCCAACCCTTCAAGGGTCGCAGCGATCACCGAGCCAATCACGACGCGCGCGAACCATTTGTGGTCGGCCGGCACAACATACCACGGCGCTACCGGCGTCGAGGTGTGTCTGACGATATCCTGGTACACTGCCTGATACCTGTTCCAGAGCGCGCGCTCGGTAATGTCAGCCATCGAGAACTTCCAGTTCTTGGAAGGCTGCTCCAGCCGATCGAGAAAGCGCTGGCGCTGTTCCTCCTTCGAAATGTTGAGGAAGAATTTCAGAATGATGGTGCCGTTGCGCGAGAGGTAGCGTTCGACGGCGGAAATGTCCTCGAACCGCTCGCGCCATACATTCTTGGTGACGAGCCTGCGCGGAATCCTCTGCTGGCGAAGCAGTTCGGGATGCACGCGTGTCACCAGGCATTCCTCATAATAGGAACGGTTGAAGATACCGATCCGACCGCGCTCCGGCATTGCCATCATGCAGCGCCAGAGAAAATCATGCGCGAGTTCGTGACTTGTCGGCTGCTTGAACGCGGTGACCTCGCAGCCCTGCGGATTGATGCCTTCGAAGATGGCCTTGATGGCGCTGTCCTTGCCTGAGGCATCCATGCCCTGCAGGATCACAAGCAGCGACCAATGATTCTGCGCGTAGAGTTTTTCCTGGAAATCGGCCAGACGCTGGCGGTTAGCCTCAATGACCTTCTGCCCCTCCTGCTTGTTCAGCCCGCCCTTCTCGTTGGTCTTATGCGCCTTGAGATGAAACTTGTTGTCCCCGTCGAACCGGAACGGTTTGATGAACTCGTCAAGTTTGCTTGCGAGCGATCCGGAAGATTTCTTGCTCATGGGATATCCGAGGTCAGAACTGCTGTTCGATGAATGCCGTGACGAAGCGCGGCATGGTTGGGGTGAAGTCGTCGCGGCTGCGCACCAGATGGATCGCCGCCAGCTCCGGGTGGGCTTGCGCGGCGAGATTGGTCTCGATCCTTGAGCGGATCGTCTCGCCCGTCATGTCCGCGTTCAGGATCTGCATCATCGCGATCGCAGGACCGGTGACGACGCAATACCAATGCGGGTCGCGCTGGTAGTCGGCTGGCGTCAGGCCAGTCTCCTCCTCGACCTCACGTGCAACGCTACCGGGAATGTCGACCATTGTGTCGTTGACGTCGTCGGGATCGGGAGTTCCGGCTGGGAAGTAGATGCGCCCCGCATTGGCCGTGTGCTGGCCCATCTCGCCCAGCACGAACGCTGCGTCGGAACCACGCAGCGCACCCATGCCAAAGCCGTTGAACACGGAAGCGTCGGGAAAGCCCCAGTCGCGCCAGGCGAGGAAGCTTGCGAAGTCGGTCTCGAAATAGTGCGCCGCAAGACCGTCCGCTGTGAAGACCGGATCGCGACCGAGCAGCACGCGTCCGTTCCAGAGCTTTGGACGCTCGCGCTGCCTAGCCGCAAAATGCGCATTGATCTCGGCGCGCCGTTCTATCGCGAACGGCCACACCCAGTGGCGCAACGAAAGATCCAGCGTCGTGACGCGATGAATGATGGGCGACGTCACGACGGATGAAGAACGCTACTTCGCATTCGTCCCCGTCGTCTTCTTCGCCTGATCGACGAACTTGTTGGTGAAGGTCTTGCTGACATCGATCTTGGCGTTAGCGACTTCCGGCGAACCGACGCTGAACACCGCGAGCACCGCGTCGGCGCCCTTCGGGTCCATCTTTCCGGTCAGCGAATACATCGGGATCGTGTTCTTCAGCGCGGCGAGATAGAGTTCCTTGTTCTTGCCGACAATCTCCTCCGGCATCTTCGCCATGACCTCTTCCGCCGAATGAGAATGAATCCAGTCGAGCGTGTTCAGCATCGCATCGGTCAGCGCCTGCGTTTCCTTTTCGTGCGAATTGACCCAGGCCGCGGTGCTGTAGAGGGCGCCGCCCGGATACTCGCCGCCGAAGGTGGCAAGCGTATCCTTCTCGTTACGGGTGTCGCTCAGGATGCGCAGATCCCGATGACTGCCCTGAAGCACGGTCACGGCAGGATCGAGCATGACAGCCGCGTCGATCTGGCCCTGCTCCATGGCGGCAACGGCAGTGGGTCCGAGGCCGACGCCAATCACGGAGGTGTCGGCGGGATCAAGACCGTTCTTCTTCAGGAGATATTTCAGGAAGAAATCGGTCGACGAACCCGGTGCACTGACCCCGACCTTCTTGCCGGCAAGATCCTTGATCGACTGGATCTCCTTGGTGTGCGCAGGGGAAACCGCCAGCACTAGCCCCGGATAGCGGTCATAAACCACGAAGGCCTGCATTTCCTGTTTCTTGGCTGCAAGATTGACGCAGTGATCGAAATAGCCGGAGACCACATCGGCGCTGCCGCCAAGCACGGCTCTCAGCGCATCCGAGCCTCCCTTGAGGTCTATCAGCTTGACGGCGACGCCGGCCTTCTCATATTCGCCAAGCTGCTCGGCAAGCACCGTCGGGAGGTAGCACAGACAAGAGCCGCCGCCGACGGCGATCGTGACCTTGCTCTGCGCTGCAGCAATTCCCGAGGTCAGCATCAGCGCGACCAGCGTTCCCGCGAGCTTGGCAAATCGACCCTTCATGAAGTTCCTCCGTTCGGCGGTGTGGCACCATAGAGCAGCGCGCCAGACTTGAGAAGCGTAGCAAGGGCACTGGTCATCAGCCTTTTGACGCAATAGCATTGTGGGACAACGAAAACTCTAAAACCGGGAGGAGTGCCGATGAATCGTCTCGCCACTATGTTGTCGATCGCCGCTGCGTTTGCTGCCGGATGCGGCGTCACCTACCTGCTGCGGCCGGCGCTGGCCGCCGAGAACATCACCGCCCAGGTCATCCACACTGGCGAGATGGAAGGTGACGCGCTCGGAGCCGCGAACAACGTCGGCTTCCGCTCCAAGATGTTCGTCTCCGCGGACGGCGCCACCGTCTCGATCCAGGACGGCAACGTACCAAAGCACCTGCACCATAATGCCAATGAGATGCAATACATTCTCGAGGGCACAGGCACGATTTGGCTCGGCGACAAGGAAGTGAGGGTCAAGCCTGGCGACCTCGTGGTTATTCCGAAGGACACCCCTCACGGCGGCACGAAGCCCGATGGGCGCCCGCTGAAAGCAATTGCCATCAAGACGCCGCCGCAGGCTCCCGACGACGTCAAGCTGCTGAATTGAGATTTCACACTGTACAATCGTAGGGTTCGCCCGCCACTCCTGTCATTCCCTGTTGCGCACTTGCGCAACGCGGGCGCCGCGAAGCGAGCCCGGAATCCATGCGGCCCTGACTCTGCCACAGTCAGGGCCGATGTTCTGTGGCATGTTGGAACATGACACTAGCTGGTGGCACATGGCGCGCAATGGTTTGGCCTTGGCCCTGTCAATCATAGTCGTCGCGGTCATTGTTCTTGTGTGGTTGGCTGTTGTTCTAGCGGCGACGAAATGGTTCGGCCTTACCACTTTCAGCGGATGGCTGTCCTTTCTGGCGGTAGTGTTCGGCTTGACATCAGTTTGGCAGTGGTATTTGGCGACTGAAACAACGAAGAGTGATGCGTTGAGCCGAAGCGCAACACTGTTTGCCTCCCTCGGCGTCATCGCCACAGCGTCAGCCCAGATTTGCAGCGGGCAAGGCTGGTAGCGCTTGCCTTCGCCCGGCTGCCAGGCAGGCAGTTCGGTATCGGCGCGAACTGAGCAAGCAAGACGCGATTGACGGAGGCTCCGGCTATGCGAATAGTCGGAGCTCTCGCTTTGTTGCGTCAGCTACGCAATGAGCGCTTGATAAACTGTTGGCAACATTAGCTGTGCGTCACACAGCGGCCAATAGCTAGCTATCCAGCCGCGGGCGGCCGCCACACCAGGAGCCTGCGCTCGACCAGCGTCACGCCCAGATCAATCAGGATGACGAAGGCCGAGAGCACGAACATGCCGGCAAACACACCTGCCACATCAAACACGCCTTCGGCCTGCTGGATCAAATAACCGAGGCCCGCCGCCGATCCGAGATATTCACCGACCACAGCGCCCACCACGGCAAAACCGACCGAGGTGTGCAGCGAGGAGAACATCCACGACAGCGCCGAGGGCCAATAGACGTGACGCATCAATTGGCGTTCGCTCATGCCGAGCATGCGGCCGTTGTCGAGAACGGTGCGGCTGACCTCCTTCACGCCCTGATAGACGTTGAAGAAGACGATGAAGAACACGAGCGTGACGCCGAGCGCCACCTTGGACCAGATACCGAGGCCCAGCCACAGCGCGAAAATTGGCGCCAGCACGACACGCGGCAGCGCATTGGCCATCTTCACATAAGGGTCGAACACCGAGGCGACACGCGGCTGGCGGGCAAACCAGAAACCGACCAACACACCGCCAACCGAACCGATGACAAAGGCAAGGATCGACTCCAACAAGGTGATCCAGAGGTGTTTCCAGATCACTCCGGTCGAGAACCATTTGACGATCTGGCTGAAGATATCGACCGGATTGGAGAAGAAGAACGGCGGCAACAGGATGTGGCCAAAGACCGGCACAGTGGCGAAGATCTGCCACAGCACGATGCCGACCAGGGCGACCAGCAATTGCAGCGCAAGGAGAGTGATGCGCGACATCAAGCCACCTCCACCGCTTGCGAGGATTGCGCGTATCCCTTCATCACCTCGTCCTTGAGCACGCCCCAGATTTCGCGATGCAGGGCATGAAAATCCCGATCCAGCCGCACCTCGAAGATGTCGCGTGGCCGCGGAAGCTGCACTTGCCAGTCGCCTATGATACGCGAGGCCGGGCCGGCCGACATGATCACCACGCGGTCGGCGAGCGCGATCGCCTCTTCCAGATCGTGGGTGACGAACAGCACGGCCTTGCGATCGGCGCTCCATAGTTCCAACAGCAGGTTGCCCATGATCTGACGGGTCTGGGCGTCGAGCGGGCCGAACGGCTCGTCCATCAGCAGGATCCTGGGATCGCGAATGAGGACCTGCGCCAGCGCAACACGCTTGCGCTGGCCGCCCGAGAGCATGTGCGGATAGCGGTTGGCGAAAGCCCCAAGCCCGACGGAGGTCAGCCAGCGTTGCGCCTGCTGAAGCGCCTCAGCCCGCGGCGTCCCCTTGATCTCGAGCCCGATCGCAACGTTGTCGATTGCGGTCTTCCAGGGAAACAGCGCTTCCGCCTGGAAGAGATAGCCGGCGTCCCGGTTGAGGCCTTCGAGCGGCCGGTCGAACACCTTGACGCTGCCCGAGGCGGGCTTGAGCAGGCCGGCGGCAACATTGAGCAAGGTTGATTTGCCGCAGCCGGTGGGGCCGACGATGGCGACGAACTCGCCCTGCGCCACCGAGAGGTGGGCTCTTTCCACTGCGGTATAGACCCGGCCGTCCTCCAGCCGAAAGGCCACCGTTGTATCCTCGAGAACCACCGTTGGCGTAGCCATGTGCACCGCAACTTCCTTCCGTCGTTCGACAGATGCCTTAGCGTCTTGCGACGGTAAGTTCAACGAAGGGACAGAACGTGGTAGTTGACGCAATTGGCAACGCCCTCCCCCTCCAAGAGCAGGCAAGAGAGAGGCCAGACCGAATGTCCGCCAGCCCAATGATCGGCTACGCGCATATCGCCAAGACCTTTGATCATGGCCGCGTGATGGCTGTCGACGATGTCTCCCTCGACGTTGCGCAGGGCGAACTTGTGGCGATCGTCGGCGGCTCCGGATCCGGCAAGACCACACTGCTGCGATTGACCAACCGCCTGATCGAAGCCGATCGCGGACATATCAGCCTCGAAGGAACCGACATACGCAGCATCGATCCGGTCAAGCTGCGCCGCCGCATCGGCTATGTCTTCCAGAGTGGCGAACTGTTCCCGCATATGAGCGTGGCCGACAATATCGGCATCACGCCCAGGCTGCTCGGCAAGAGCGCAACAGAAATCGCCGCACGCGTCGACGAATTGCTCGAACTGGTACGGCTCGATGGCAACCAGCATCGCGACCGGCTGCCGCAGGAACTCTCCGGCGGACAACGGCAGCGGGTGGGAGTGGCGCGGGCGCTTGCTGCAAAGCCGCGGATCGTGCTCATGGATGAGCCGTTCGGTGCGCTTGATCCCCTCACGCGCGACGCGCTCCGCGAAGATTACCGCACCCTGCACCGCGAGCTCGGACTGACCACGGTCATGATCACCCATGACATGACGGAGGCGATCCTGCTTGCCGACCGAATTGCGGTGCTGCGCGCGGGCAAGCTGCTGGCGCAGGGCGCGCCGGCGGAGCTGGCCGAAAGCCGTGATCCCTATGTGGCCGAGTTGCTGCGGACGCCGCGGCGTCAAACCGAGCAGCTCAACACGCTACTGCCGCACAACGGTGTGACATGAGCACGTTCTCCGATCCTCGCTGGGGCGAGGCCTTGTCGCATCTGCCTGACTATCTCGGCAACCACGTACGCGTAAGCCTGATCGCACTGGCGCTCGGCCTGATCGTCAGCCTGCCACTGGCGATTCTCGCCCGTCATCGCCCAGTGCTGCGGGGAGCCCTGCTTGCGCTCGCCAGCATCGTGCAGACGGTTCCTGGCCTTGCGCTGCTTGCACTGTTCTATCCGCTGTTACTGGTGGCCTCCTCCCTTGCGCTCGGCTGGTTCGGCGTCTCCTTCTCGGCCTTCGGCTTCTTGCCCGCGGTACTGGCGCTCGCGCTCTATTCCATGCTGCCGGTCTTGCGCAACAGCATCACAGGGCTCAACGGCGTCGATGGTGGCCTCTTGGAAGCCGCGCAGGGCGTCGGCATGACGGAAAGGCAGTCGCTGTTCATGGTCGAATTGCCGCTGGCGCTGCCGATCATCATGGCCGGTATCCGCACAGCGGCGGTCTGGGTCATCGGCACGGCGACGCTGTCGACACCGATCGGGCAGACCAGCCTGGGCAATTACATCTTTGCCGGACTGCAGACCCAAAACTGGGTGTTCGTGCTGTTCGGCTGTGTCGCATCCGCAGTACTCGCGCTTGCCGTCGACCAGTTGCTCGGTCAGATCGAAAGCGGCCTGCGCAACCGCAGCCGCGCACGCACCACGCTCGGCGGCATCGGGATCGTCGCGCTGGTCGCGGCAACGCTGGTGCCATCCATGGCGCGCTCATCCTCCGGCTACATCGTCGGCGCCAAGACCTTCACCGAGCAATACGTGCTGTCGGCACTAATCTGCGAGCGGCTACATGCGGATGGTCTTGCCGCAACGACGCGCGAGGGCCTCGGTTCCGACGTCATCTTCGATGCGCTGGCCGCCAACGATATCGACGTCTATGTCGACTATTCCGGTACGCTATGGGCCAATCAGTTTCATCACAACGAAATCAAGCCGCGCCAGGAACTCATCAATGACCTCAAGGCAACGTTGGCGAGACAGAACATTACGCTGTTCGGCGAGCTCGGCTTCGAGAATGCCTATGCGCTGGTGATGCCGCGAAAGCGAGCCGAGACGCTCGGTATCCACTCGATTGCTGACCTCGCCGCACGCGCGCCGACCCTGTCGATTGCGGCAGACTATGAGTTCTTCTCGCGCCCCGAATGGGTCGGCCTGCGCAAAACCTACAGCCTCTCGTTCCGCACGCAACGGCAGATGCAGCCCGACTTCATGTATGCTGCGGTCGCTTCCGGTGAGGTCGACGTAATCGCGGGCTATACCAGTGATGGGCTGATCGCCAAATACGACCTCGTGGTGCTGGACGATCCCAGGCACGCGATCCCGCCCTACGACGCGGTCGTTCTGCTTTCGCCCAAACGCAAGGATGACGAGCAGCTGGAGGCGGCGCTCAGGCCGCTCATCGGCCGGATTGATATCACCTCAATGCGGGAGGCCAATCTCCGCGCCAACGGCAATGACCAGGTATCGTCGCCCGACGCCGTGGCGCACTGGCTGTGGGACAAGATCAGACGCTGAAGTATGACGGAAAAGCGTGCGGTTTTGGGCACTCTGGAGCCGACATGTCACAACGACGGCGTTTGGTAATCCCTCATCCTGACGTTCTTTTGCGGATGAACCCAGCCTCTCGGCGATCAAGCGAGCTGCAAGCGGCAGCCGCTCCCGCCTATGCACCGGACGCCAGAGCATCCCCAATGAATAAGGCTTGCGCAAATCCATATTGATGCTGTCAATATTGACTCTATGTAGACAGCGTCAACACCGGAGGCAGATGCGCTTTGCACGGCGGCCTTCGCCTCGATGGAAGGAAGTTAAATGGCACGCCAGCACCACATCAACATCACGCGAGAGTTCCCGGTCCCGGTGGAACGCTTGTTCTCACACCTCTCCGAGCATGAAAATCTTGAGCGGCTCTTCGCTCCCGCCAGGATAATAAGACTAAGCAGCGGAACAGACGCTCGAAACGGTGTCGGTTCTGCCCGGACGATCAAGCCTTACCCGATGCCCGCTTTCGTGGAAACCGTGACGGCGTACCACGAAAACAAGCTTGTCGAATACCGGATCACCAAGGGCAGCCCACTTCGGAACCATTTCGGCCGGATGACCTTCGACAGCCTCGGTGCGCACGCCTCGCGCGTCGAGTTCGACATTGTGTTTGAGGGCAAGTTCCCAGGGGCCGGTGCAGTGTTCTGGTTCATCCTCAATCGCGGCATCACCAACGGGCTCGCGGACCTCGCCGACGACAAGGAGTTTCTGGCGGACCGCGCCTGATGGGCGCAGAATCGTCATACGCAGCGTCAAAGGTCGCCCGTCAAACAATGCCAGTGCCTGTGCGAATGCGGCCTTATCGCCCTCTGCGAGCCCGCATTCTTCAAGGAAACGCCGCGCATCGCGGCCGGCGTGGTAGTGGTTCGCGTTAAATTGCGATCCAGCGCCAGACGCCGGCGGCCCACCCTGAAAGAGGGGTGTGGGCCCAGGATGCGCCGAGCCACAGGACCAGGCCGCCAACCAGTGCCGGGGCTCCGAAGCTCGCCATGCGCGCGCGTCCATCGAGGATCGCTGCGAATGGCCAGTAGCTCGTCTTGGATACCCAGTCCTTCCAGGCGGTCGGCTGCAGCCGTCTCTTCTTCTGATCCTGAAACGCCGCCCCGACGAGCGCGAGAATGATGACGCCAGCGCAAACGACTATATTTTTTGCCACCGGAAAAACCAGAATGTGCGAGATCCCCCACAGTGCCAAGGACCACATCATCGGATGGCGCGTCACGGCGAATACGCCGCGCACATCATCAGGCACGTGGACCGCAGCACCTCCGGTCGGCAACGCCGGGTTGCCTAGCACCGACCCCATCAGAAGCACGGACGCCGCCAGCATGATGACTGTTGCGATGGCCCATCCGATGTCGTCGATTTCCCACAGCATCGGCGTTGCCGGTGCCGTCCGATAAGCCCACACCATGGCACCCAGCGTCACGAACGATATCAGCGAGTAGATTCCGAGGAATGGCGTCTCCCCGACCACGCCGACAAGCGGGCGCCGCAACGGGTGCGATAAGAGAAAGTGCGTACCAACGAACGCTGCTGTCGCGACGACAACCGAACTCACACCCTCCATGCCCCACCTCCTTTCGCGCCTCATTGCTGGTGACGGGCGCCGCTGTCAACACATACATCAAAGCTCCCAGCCTCTCTCGCGACTGGGCGCCCTCTGTCCAATCAGAGCATGAAGCCCAGCACGCGATCGGCCAGAGCGCCGAACGGAGCGCGCATGATTCCCACCATGCTGAGCCGCGACTGGATGAATACGCCCTTTGCGTGGCTGAAGGTCTTGAAGCCTTCCTCGCCGTGATAGGCACCCATGCCGCTCGGTCCCACGCCGCCGAACGGCATGTCGTCCTGCGCGAACTGCAGGATGGTGTCGTTGACGACAGCGCTGCCGCTGGTCGTGCTCGACAACACCCGGTCGACGACTGCCTTCCGATCGCTGAACACATAGAGCGCCAGGGGGCGGTCGCCCGCGTTGATGCGCGCGATCGCGTCGTCGAGGTTCCGATACGCGACGACCGGCAGGACTGGCCCGAAGATTTCTTCCTGCATGATCTTCATATCGGACGTCGCTCCGAGGACGATGGTCGGCGCCAGGGTGTTCGGCCGGCTAACCTCGGGCGTCGAGCCGATCTGGATGACCCGGGCGCCTTTCTCGCGCGCGTCGTCGATCAGGCCGACGAGACGGTCGTGATGGCGCTGGCTGATCAGCGAAGCATAGCCCTTGTCGGCCGGGCCCTGCGGGTAGGCTTTGCGCGTTTCCGCTTCATAAGCTGCGGCGAAGGCGTCGACCTTGTCCTCGGGAATGAAAACATAGTCCGGGGCGATGCACGTCTGGCCGGCGTTGCTGAGCTTGCCGTAGACCAGCGCCTTGGCGACCCGCGGGATCGAATAGTCGTCACCGACCACGACCGGCGATTTTCCGCCGAGTTCGAGCGTAACCGGCACCAGGTTCTCACTCGCCGCGCGCATGATCACCTTGCCAACGCTCGTGCTGCCGGTGAAGAACAGATGGTCGAATGGCAGCGCCGAGAAGGCAGCACCGATATCCGGACCGCCGGTGACGACTGCAACTTCATCTTCAGAAAAGATCTCGGCCAGCATCGTGGTCATAAGTGCCGATGTCCGCGGTGTGTATTCCGACGGCTTGATTATCACGCGGTTGCCGGCGGCGAGCGCGGTGGCGAGTGGCGTCAGGCACAACGCCAGCGGATAGTTCCACGGCGACACGATCCCGACCACACCGAGCGGCTGCATTACGACCTTCGCACGAGCGGGACGGAAATGCATGGCGACGTGGCGCGACTGCGGCCGCGCCCAGCGACGCAGGTGCTTGCGGAGATAGTCAATGCCCTGGGTAACGGGCA
>JGI24705J35276_12237534_pt1 | contig 11667 bp, 9 predicted proteins | sample TergutNt197P4_FD_35276 | JGI IMG/M metagenome (IMG submission 35276)
CGCCGGTTTTATATAACGAAGATGAAATAATGCTTAAATCAAAATACTGAGGAACGAAACATACGTCTTTATTATATTTTATACAAGCCGGTAAGATTAACTCGCGCACGTCCGATTGAACATCGGCACAAATGAATACCTCATCAACTAATTTAATTTTTGAAAGTAATGTAGAATTGTATTCGGAATACAGGTCAATCACTACATAAAATTGAGAATAATTATTGACTAAAATCTGGTGTAATTTTTCCGAATCACTGCCGACTATAATTATTTTTTTAACCGCCCGCAATTGGTTGGATACGTACCAATAGGCAATGTTTTTTAAAGATAAAATAAAAAAATAAACCAAACCGCTGAGGATAATAACGCTACGTGGAAAAGCCCATGCTACATCACGTACAAAGAAGCATATCCCCATAATACCCACCATCAGGCATACTGAAATAAGGAAAACAGTATAAACGACGTCTGAAAATACTTTTCGGGAAATATTATATAACCCGAAGGCATACATTAAGATAAGGTATAATATTCCAATAAACGGATATACAATTTTAAATGCCTCAAAATTTCTTTGAAAGTTTTCGAGTATGTCATGTTTTCCCAATAAATAAAAAATAAAAAGAATGCTACCGTAAATGATAGCTATATCCAATAAAATGAACAATATTCTTCTCATATTCTTTTCTTTCTCACATGTTCACATAAATAATCAAAAGTTTATAAGTCTATTTAAAATTAATTTCATAGACTTATAAACTTTTTCTCTTAAACTATTTCAGATAAGGGTAATATAAATGGGATTTATTTCCTTTCAACCATTATTACAACCCGGTTCCATTCATTTTGTGGGAATGGCTGCTCTTTATCGCCCTTCCATTCCGAAACTATACGATTAGGTTCGACGCCTAAGCGTTTTAATTCGGCAGCAACCGCATCTACGCGATTCTGACTTAGTTTCAAATTGTAACGTGGATTTCCTGTCTGTCTGTCGGCATAACCAACTATCAAAAGTTTGCTGTTACTGTTTCCGGCTTTGTTAAGATAATTCGCAACTTCTACAATTTTTTGTTGTTCCATTGGGTCTATCTTGTAAGAATCCAGAGTGAAGCGTACGTATTCCGGTAAGAAAGCAGGAGCTTCAACAACCTGAGTGACTACTTCTTTTTTATTTTCATCACAACATCTTTGCAATTTGTCTAATAAATTTTGTTGTCTTTCGAGAATATCCTGTTGATTTTCAATCAAAGAGCGGTTATCGTTGATTTTCTTATTCAGTCTGTCAACTTCGTCTGCTGTCAACTGAGCGACTTGAGTCAAAGAGGTAAATCGTTTATTGAAAGTATATTGAACACCAAGACCTAAATTAACGATACCATCACCCAGAGCGTCACCGGCATAACCGTCAAATTCTTTTCCTGTTACATTTCCTTGCGGTTCAAGGTAAATAGCCCAATTATTGCTAATATTAAAGTTTACTCTAACGCCAATTTTTCCTACAAAAAAGTCGAAATTAGGAGTGGTCACATGATTAGTGATAGCGCGAATATATCCCAGACCTACGAATGGAATGACGTCTATAAAATTATGCTGAACGGAGTGCCCACGCATAAGATTGGTTAGATTGCCCATCAAATCGACAGTAGCGGTTGCATAATTAAAGTCCTGCCAGAAGCCTTCTTTGTTATCTTTTCCGGTAACAAATTTGTATTTCTCAGGATTCTTAACAATTGATCCTCCCATTGGCCATTTTAAATCAGCATACACAGTTCCGGTTTCTCCATTGTGTTGATAATTATTAACAACATAATATGAATTAGGACCACCTCTCCATTCTATATATTGAAATCCTCTTAAAGCGCCGCCCGACAGTTGAATTCTTGCGCCAAAATCCGAATTAAACCATTTTCCAACGGTGAATGCCCCGCCGAATTTTATTCGTTTCAATGCAGAAACGTCTCCGTCCTGCTCTGCAGTTAATAAATTTGCATTTCCACCCAAAGAAACAAACCAGTTATCGCCATAAGTATTTCGCTCTACCACATTACGTAAAGCATTCTCATCATTCTGTTCATTTTGAGCTCCCGCTGAATATACAACAGCCGACAGAATAAATGCAATAAAAAATCCTACTGTTCTTTTCATAATTTTTTTTATTTGTTTTTATTTTTTTCCATAATTAATTACTACTTTCATACCCATAACTACCATAACCGTAGCCATAGCCGTAACCATAACCATATCCGTAGCCATAACCATATCCGTAGCCATAACCATATCGCCCTTTCACTCCGGCAAATCCGTTTAAAACAAAGTTCATATTGTTAAGTCTCTTTTCTTCATAAATTTTATTTGCCAAAGTAATTGCCGATTTTGGAGTAAGGTCGTTCCGGACAACAAAAAGCGATACATCGCAAACCCGATTGATTAAAAATGCGTCGGATACACTGCCTACCGGCGAACTGTCAACTATGATATAATCGTACTGTTCCCGAAGTTTTTTAAACAGGTCATCCACTGTACGTTCAATCAATAACTCATTGGGATTTAACGGAATCATTCCGGAAATCAAAACATCAAGATTTGTTCCGTTTACATTCCTATATATCAAATTATTAATATTCGTTTCTTCACCGGTCAAGTATGAAATAACACCCATTTGTTTGGGTAAACCCAAATACACATTGATTTTCGGGCGGCGAATATCCAACCCAACCAAAATCGTTTTATATTTTAACGAAAAAGTCAATGCCAAGTTAATCGCAACAAACGTTTTTCCTTCCCCACTAATGGTTGATGTAATCATAATCGATTTTTTCTCCGGAGAATCTAAAATAAACTGCAAATTCGTTCGCAAGAGTCGAAAACGCTCTACAATAGCAGTAGTTGCATGCGTAGTAACCACTACCGGCGATTTGGTTTTTACGATAGGTAGAGAAACTATTACAGGCATATCGGAGAATCTTCTAACTTCTTCCTCATGAGTAAGTTTATAGTTAATTAACTCGCGAACACCTATAATAAGATAAGGAAATACCAAGCCTAAAGACAAACAGACGAAATAAACCAATGTTCTCCGCGGGTATATGGGACCTGAAGTCAAAGGACTTTCCAATACCTTAACTGCCGGGGTCGATACAGACAATGTAAAATCAATGGATTGCTTCTGACGCAACAGGTTAACATACAAGTCCGACTGAATGATTTGCTCACGGAGCATATCGGATAATTCCCGTTCTTTCCTTGGAATGTCTCCTCTACCCTCGTCGGACTGGTCGAGCATGCCCTCAAATTCTTTCTTTGAAACCTCATTTGCATATTTCAAAGCTTTTAGCGAAGTAAGAATATCCTGTTTCGTCAATTCGAGACGTTCGTTCATTCGTTTAATGATGAGAGCATCTTCTTTCGTATAATAAGCCAATAAACGTTCTTTTTCCAAAACGCGCTGATTGTATTTTTCAAGACTACCAACCAAAGAAGCATTCCCTATAGCTACCGCAGCCGGCAATAATTTTGAATTATCGACATTTTTTTCAACTTCTTCCTGTAAATACGATAATTTTAACTCGTCCGTTCCTAATGAAACCAATTTTTTAGAATAGTCATTATTATCTCTTATGTACAAATCCGCATCCGTTGATAAATTCAAAGCAATTTGATTATCTTTTTTATAGTCTTGTATTGCACCTTCGGATATATGTAAATCTCTATTCAATTCGTCTAATCGTGCTTGAATAAATGTAGAAGCGTTTTCGCCGGCTTTATTTTTATCAGCGGTTGTTTCACGATTATACACTTGAATCAAATGAGCCAAAAAATCTTCACCCCGCTTGCGGTTCGTTTCGTGCAAAGATAAACGGAGAACAGAAGCATTCTTTGTCGTGAAATCTTCAGTCAAAGCGCCCATATAGGATTGAGTGACAAACGATGGTGGGATAATCTGAATAAATAAAGGGTAATCTTTTTTTAGGACAACCTTTTCGTCGGGCAGTAAGAGTAACTCACCAATCGGTGTTTTTATTACCGCAGGAACAGAAGATAATTCATAATTGAATTTTTCCATTCCATATTGTCCGTTAACAAGAATTGAAGACTTATCCGAAGGAGATATTTTCAATGTAAGGGTTGTAGATAAAGCCAATACATTGCTTTTATCACAAAATACTTTTACAGGCGGTGCGGTATAATATCCACCTCCGGCGCCGCCATACAGTTCGGTATTTTTAAATTTCCCTTTTACTAAATAGTGGATAAAAAATTCCTTCTCTATGACTACGGTTTTCAGGAGATCGCGTGAACGAAGAACCTCCATTTCATTATCGACGTTGTTACCCGATTCAAGATAGCCCAATCGTCCGTAATATGAGCTTTCGCTATTTCCTAATCCACCCCTCCTGCTGTCTCGTAAAATAATGTTTGTACTGACACTATAAACCGGAGTTGCATAACGCAAGTGGATATAGCCTCCCAAGAGAAACAAGATGAGTGATATAACAAACCATTTCCAATAAATAAGAAAACTTACAACAAACCATTGAAAACTAATTTCTTTCCCCTGATCCTTTACATTATCTCCACGTTTATTATTTTCCATTTGTTTCTAATTTTCTTGTTCTTCTATTTTTTTGTAAGCATTAAAACAAAAGTAACCAACGACATCATAAAAGAGGAAATCCCCATTCCAAGGTTTAGCCAGGGACTGGTATCCGCCGATTGCGCCTTCGCCTTTGTCGGCATTACATAAAGCTCATCATTTTGATGAAGAAAGTAATATGGAGATGAAATAATATCTTCTCTACTGATATCTAAAGATACCCTTTGATAATTTCCATCAGGCTTGGGACGCAAGAGCACTATGTCATCACGTCTGCCGTAGATAGTCATATCTCCGGCTAACGCTAATGCTTCCAACACATTAATATGGTCTTTACTAACGACAACCGTTCCGGGACGATTTACTTCGCCTGTAACAGTAATTCTAAAATTCAGCAAACGAACCGTCACGACCGTTTGAGCTATTATTTTTTCTTTTAACCGTTCTTTTATGTATTTCTCTAATTCACCTTGAGTATAACCCGCAACTTTCATTTCTCCCAAAACAGGAAAATCAATTGTTCCATCTTTGCTGATTAAAAATGCCTGACGACCAACGCCTTGGGTAACAACATCCTCCGTGCTGTTCTCGCTGGTAGCGGCAGGAACTAACGGCAGGTTATAATCACTTGCCACAGTAGATTCTCCCGGAACATTGACTGTAATACCCAATATATCGTCCGGTTGAAAGCGAACCGTATTTTCCAGAAGATATGACGGAATATTATCAACTACTACGCCTTGTCTTTTTTCATGCGTTTGAAAATATCGTACTTTCTTAGATGAAATACAAGACGTCGCCACTATTAGTAACAGAAAGAAAAGGGAATAAATTCCAACTCTAAGCTTCATCTTCAATTTTGTTTCTTACATTTCTTTTTACAAGAGTATAACCTCCCGCTAAAAGACTCAATATCAACATTCCTCCGCCAATCGGCTCTTCGTCGTCGTCTCCATCGGGTTCATCGGTTTTACCGTCGCCGTCGCCGCCGTCGCCAAAGCCGCCGCCGTCGCCGGGGTCGCCACCGGGACCATCGCCAAAATCGCGCTGCAATGTGCCGTCTTTTTTAGACATATCGTCTTTTATCAATTTATTATTATCACTATCGCTAAAAAAACCTTGAGCATTTACTATATTCTTTCCACCCATCAACAGGAAAGCGACTATAGCAATCACAGTCAATATTACATTAGATTTCAGTTTCATCCTTATACTATATTTTTTCATTTCATTTATTATTAAAAACATGGAATAATATTTTCAAATAATTCACTATTTATTCAAAACTTTTAAGGTCTTTCCTTCTCTTACATTAACAATATAAACCCCTTTCTGATTTAAATTTGCAGAGAAAGTATTACCGGAAGCTATACCGGAAGCTATGATTCTTCCTGTTAAATCCAGTATTTGAACATTATCCCCTAATTGCAAATTCTTTACTGTTAATACATTATTTTCAGCATAAGCATAAACTTCCGCTACATTCGATAAGGATTCGATTGAGGTCATGCTCTTGTTAATAAATAAGACAAAACGGTCGCTTGTATTAATCGTACCATTGGTTTGAAATGAATAATCGGCTCCCATCAGTTCGGTTGTTACATTTGTAACTTTGTCCCACAAAACAGCGCTTGTAATTGATTCTTTTGAGACTAACTCCTGCAATGAGAATATATAATTACCGGCAGCCGGAATATTGACGCCTAATGGAATTTCATTTTCCCCATAAGGTAAACAATCGACGAACAAAAGATTATCAGTGTCGAAACCGTCTTCTTTAGCCAATGCCCATACAATAGGACGAATCGTACTGCTTGTAGTTAGCATGATATCGTCTTCCGAAGGATTGAAAGATTTGCTGTATATGTCGTTGAATTTGAAATAAACCGGAGACGATTTCGATTCATCTTTAGCATTTGTTAACTGCAATTTGACCATGTCGTAAGACGCGCTTTGGGCAGAACGAAAGATTAACGTTGAAGCATTAGCCGTATTATCAAGCGTGAATCCATCATTAAAATAAGTAAAACCGCCGCATACTTCGCCTATCCTTGAGCCTGGGTCGGGTTGGAAAGAGAAAGGTAACTGTGTGAGTTCCTCGGCATCTAAATAAATCGGTTCGCTTGTTTTTAGAAATATCACAGCGTAAGGTCTTAAAATCCCTGTTTTAGCCCCGGCAGCAGGGTCGTCCGGATAAAATTCTTCCCAGTCGCCGCTTTCACCAAACTTGGCAGACCAAACATAGATAGTACGTGGATATTCAATAGAACGAAGCACTCCATCTACATTTTTCATAATAAAATCACCGGAATTTAATCCGCCGATTGCATTCCATCCTTCGGAGTTGTGCGTCGTAAATTTACCATGCGATGATGCAAAAGTGATATCTACCCCTTTCGCATCTGTTGAAAATAAACTGTTGACGTCTCCTCCTGTTTTAGGAACAAAATCAACCTCGTAATCTGTTTTTGTCCTCCCTGACGGGTCAGGATCCAAGCGGGAAAACAAAAAGGCGACTCTATAGCCTATGCCTTTTCTCATAATTTGGTTTGTCTGTTCATAAATCACACCGGCGTACTCGTCCGGAGCGTCAGTCACTTTCGGAATAACAGTCCAGTTGTCATTGAAAGCCAATCCCGTAAAAGCTCTTTTCTCAGCATTGTAAAATTGAACTTCGAAGTCTATTCCCCGAACTAATTTTTTACCGGTCAACGGATTAATAATGCCATTATTCAAATCCACATCAAATGGAAACGACACCATATACCAGCTGTTATTACTGCTGAAATCTTTACGTACAACTGCCGAAGGAGTTGTTATTGCACTACTTGCTGCATTGTGGTTTGTCAATAAGCCATCAACGAAATCATTGGTATAAAAAATAATCGAATCCATTACCAATGTTCCGTGGTTGTCCACTTTACCTACGTTGTTTTGGTCCGGTGCTTTCACATGCACTGTTCCTTTCGATATCATATTGCCTGTGTTAGCAATATATACATCACCCAGGATGGTCACAGGAACTTTTTGTTCTCCTGCTTGTCCCCACAAACTAATACAAAGAATCAATGATACAAAAATAGTAATCAATCTTTTCATAATTACATTTCTTTTATTTGTTTATTAAATTTTTCTTTTCGTTATTTAAAACAATATCAGTTAAAATATTCGCCCTTTGAATCTCCATGCTATCGGTTATATCCACGTTATAATCGGTTTTTAGGTCCGGAATAACCAGCGAGACATTCTTGGGGATATTAATCGGAGAGGTTAATTTATCCTTATTTGCTTCGTAAATGTAAATCCAAAAAGCCGAATTTCCATAATGCTGTTCGGCTAATAAAGGCAGATTTATCGAAGTTTCCGGTAAAATTAACTCCACATGTTCGTCTATTTTCTTATTATGAAAATAATGAATAGTCGACATCACAATTACTATAAAAGCAATTACTGCTGCAATGATTAACAAAATTCCACTGACACTATTTCCTCTCGACTTTTCTGTATCATCATCCTGTAACGGTTCAACTACTTTATTCACTTGAGGTTCTCTTTTAGCCGGCGATATGTAGTTGTGCTTAGGCAGCAATACATCCACTTCTTTTCGGAGCGAAGTTCCTCTGGGTTCTGGATTTTCACTCTTTTCCACCTCATCCGCTTTGTTTAGTATCTCATCCTTTTTTACTTCATCCTTATTTTCATAAATATTATCATTCGCGTTTATTATGTTCGTTTCATTTTTTATCTCTTCAACTTTTATTTTTCCGACTTTTTCACTATCGTTGTTCAGCAATTTTCTTAAAGAAGAAGATGGTATGAACGAAACGCGAATCTCGCCGTTTTCGCCTTTTACCGGACGAAAAAGACCGATTTGCGGTAGATTAACAACTTTTTCTTCTTTTAGCGGAATAGAAATTGCATTATAAATAGCGCGAGTATCCTTATTTTCTTTTTCTCCGGATATAACGGACATTACCTGTAAAAATGAATCTTCTTCATTGGATGATTTAAATAAAACGGTACGCCGGTCACCTAAAGTTTTTAATTCCAAATGGCCAAAATCAGGAATTATCACAGTTTCTCCTTTCAAAAGAGCCTCTGTGATAAATAAATCTATAGATTCCGTTTTCGTATTCTCATAGATTGAACTATCTTTTGCCATCTTTATAGTTGGTTAAATTTAAAATATTAAATATCACATCGCCAAAATATAGGATAAAAGTATCCATTATCCATGTTGCGACATAAAATCAATCTCTCTCTCAACAAAAGGAATGTCTTCTTCCTCTATTCTTGTCTGTATATCTAACAACGTTGTATTTAATGAGTTTAAATAAGTTGCTTTATAGTCTTCATAGATTTCATCCATTAGACCTTGGTTTTCATACAATGATGTGACTTCTTCATCAAATTTTTGAATCAACAACTTAAAATCACCTTCAAACCCCGTTAGCAAAGATAAAAATTGCTCTAACACGCTTTTTTGATGCGCAAATGATGTCTGTCTTGCCATAAAAAAATAAAAAATATAGTTAATTATATATATTTCAGAACTTTTAACTAAAACCCCACAAAGGTAGTGTCATTTATGCAATACACATTCACAAATCTTTACCATTTTGACATACATTTTTACCATTTCAAATACTCATTGCTTTTTTATCCTGTTATTCTCCAAAATTACTGTGGGCGGTGCGCCTAATTGAACTTTGCAGAAAACAGAAAAATGCTGATAAGAAGAAAACTTGTATTCGTTGGCTATTTCTTGTAAAGACTTGATTCCATGGTGAATCTCTACTGAAATTTGCTTTGCCTTCTGTTTTTGCATCCACCTATACGGAGATTCATTAAAGCATCTTCGAAATTTTTTAATGAATCCGGAAGTAGAATAGTTAACCGATTTCGCTAACTCCTGAACATTTTTTGCTTGTAAATAATTAGCTGTTACTAATTTTTTAAACTGCATATCTTTCAAGATAATATGCTGCAAAAACTGTGCCAAATAGCTTTTGGGATAATAATGTAAAAGTAAAAAAAACAATTCCTGAAGTTTTAATTCAAAGAAATGCTGAGAATGAAACTCTCCTTTTATATAAAGGTTCAACAAATAAAGGTAGTGAATAATCACTTTGTTTAGAGTCAGCTTGAAAATTTCTTCAGCAACATTGTTATTATCCGGGATTAACTCTTCAATCCATTTTTGCTCGGCAAACCAAGATTCGCTTGGAACATGACAAATAATTAAATGCGTTTGTTCCAGCAGGATAATTTCAAATGAATTATCGCTCTGAACCATAAACATTTCGTGAGAAAAAACAGTGTGTGTTTCTTCCGTATCGTTTCGCTTGAAACACACACTTCCTGTTATTACAAAGAAAATCATGGGATTGTGGAATTGTTGCATTCCAACATGATGACCTTTGGGAAAAATAAAGCTCTCCCAAATTTTCTGTTGCATCGCTATTTCCTCAATATTTTCCAAGATTTTGTTATTCTCTATTAATCAATATAATCAATCGTTTCTTCACCTATCATCTGGCGCAAAGTATTTTTTAACTTGACATATTGAATAAATAAATCATGTTCTGCAATATGTTCATTGTCATGTATCGGACTCTTGAAATAGAACGACAGCCACGATTGGATGCCGCTTAAGCCGGCACGCTTAGCCAAATCAACAAACAACACGAGATCCAAGCAAAGCGGAGCGGCTAATATGGAGTCGCGGCACAGGAAATCGACTTTCAATTGCATCGGATAACCTAACCATCCGAAAATATCGATGTTATCCCATCCTTCTTTGTTATCTTTTCGCGGCGGATAATAATTAATTCTTACTTTGTGGTAAATATTGCTGTAAAGTTGCGGATAAAGATCCGGTTGCAAAATATTATCAATGACCGATAATTTGGATTCTTCTTTGGTTTTGAAAGAACCCGGGTCGTCCAAAACTTCTCCGTCCCTGTTGCCTAAGATATTGGTAGAGAACCATCCGTTCAAGCCTAACATACGGGTTTTCAGCATGGGTGAAAGCACGGTTTTCAGCATGGTTTGGCCCGTTTTAAAATCTTTTCCGCAAATTGGGGATTGGGTTTGCGCCGAAAGCGTCCACATAGCGGGCATGTCGGTCGTTAAATTCGGAGCGCCATTTATATAAGGAATACCTTCTTCCAAACAGGCATGAGCATAAATCATAGAAGGCGCAATTTCGGGATTGTTCTCTTTCATCGCTTGCTGCAAAGCCGGAAGCGTTTGATGAACATCGCTTATCTTGGTATATACTTCGGTACTTCCGCACCAGATGCAGACCACTCTGTCCAACTGATTATTTGCTTTAAATTCCTGAATGTCCTTGCGTACAGCGTCTTTCAAATCCCATTTGGTAGGCGCTGCTTTCACCCAAGTACCATGTAAACGCTTGACGAAATTCTGGTCAAACACCGCTTTCATCGGTTTGATGGCTTGCAATTCGTCTTTCACTTTGTCCAAGTCTTCCACTGTCAACACTTCTGCATGACGAGCCGCTTCATAAGCGTTGTCTTCAAAAATATCCCATCCTCCGAAAACAATATCGTTCAAATTCGCCAATGGCACTATATCTTTGATTTTCAAGAAACGGTTTTCTTCTCGCTTTCCTAACCGCATGGTTGCTAATTGCGTGATTGAACCGACAGGTACTCCTAATCCTTTTCGGGCAATAAATGTACCTGCAATAAACGTAGTGGCTACTGCACCTCCTACACCAATGACCAGAACGCCAAGTTTTCCTTTAGCTTCTCTAATTTGCATTTTTTCCATAACAATTATAATTATATCAATAAATTATTTTCGTAAATTTTATGTCGTAAACCCTTCTTTAAATAGAACACGCTCTAAGGCGACAAAGTTATAATATTTTTAGCAAACAAACAATGATTCCCTTTTTTATTACTATTTCTTTTAAATTCATACAATATCATTGGTCAATATTTGAAATTTTATTACTTTTGCATCTCTTTTTTATTTTTAAGGATGGAAAAAATTACTGTGATTATTAATCCCGTTTCAGGTACTTCTTCAAAGAAACGGAT
>JGI24705J35276_12237533_pt1 | contig 11653 bp, 15 predicted proteins | sample TergutNt197P4_FD_35276 | JGI IMG/M metagenome (IMG submission 35276)
CCCCCGCGCGGGGGCGTGCCAGGCAGAGAGGACTGTTTGTCTGGCTTGCAACTAGTGAATTTAGCTTGCCAGATTTCAACGTGAGTGCAATACTGGCGACAAGTAAAAAAATCCTCAAGGACAGGACATGGCGATAACAGGGACTTCGAAAATCACTCCGGACAAACGCTTGGATATGCGAGTGATCTTTACCCGGACCGTCAAAGTGTTCAGCCAAGGAAAGCTCCAAGGGCAATTTCCGGTAAGGAATCTCAGCCTGGGAGGACTCTTTATCGAAGGTATTCACGATATCCCCGTGGGCCAGGACTGTCGCCTGGAGCTTTACGAAACCGGGAATCGATCCAGCCTCATCCTCAAATTCACCGGCACTGTCCGCAGAAAAACCGAGGAGGGCATCGGCATTATTTTCACGGGCATGGAAGACGACAGTTTCATGTTTCTCCAGACCATGGTGTTGTACTCGTCGGACGACCCGATCGGGGTTGCCGTGCATTTTTTTGAGGACTTTGTCCCGAAATTTGAGCCAGCCCCCTGAGCTCAGAATCAATAACCAACAAAAGAAGCTCTGGCCCGCACTCGGACTAGGGCTTCTTTTGCTTGCTGGAGAAGCCGGTCCGCCGGATATGAGTGCTCCGAAATGACCATAGCACTGCGATGAGCCAAGAACATCCCCACCCCTCTGTAGCCCTCCGCTTCGTTGGCGGCCTGGGCGATCAGGCCCTATATATCCTGACCGACCTGGGCAGAATGGGTATTTTTTTGTATTTCTCCTTGCTGGGACTATGCAAGTATCCTTTCCGCTTCAAGGAATTGGTCAAGCAGGTCGGGTTTATCGGGGTTGGCTCGATTCCTGTCATTTTTTTTACCGCGCTTTCATCAGGCATGGTATTGGGATTGCAAGGATATTACTCCTTGCACAAGTTCGGCGCCGAGGGGATGCTGGGGTCTGCGGTCTCCCTGACCCTGATCATGGAACTGGGACCGGTGCTGACCGCGTTGATGGTGGCGGGCCGGGCCGGATCGGCCATGTGCGCCGAGATTGGCATCATGCGCATCTCCGAGCAGATCGATGCCTTGGAATGTATGGCCATCGATCCATTCCGGTATCTCATCTCGCCGAAAGTTCTGGCGGCCTTGATCTCAGTGCCATTGTTGACGGCAATCTTTGATGTGGTCGGTATCTTTGGCGGATATTTGGCGGGCGTCAAGCTTATGGGCGTCAATGGCGGGGCATTTTTTGCCGGCATGGAGCAAAGCGTCACCAACCACGACCTGAGGTTGGGTGTGGTGAAATCTTTTGTGTTTGCCTTGCTGCTCGTCTGGATTTGTACCGGCCGCGGCTACTTTGTCCAAAAGATTCGTGGCGCCGGCTTCGGCGCCGAGAGCGTCAGTAAGGTCACGACCCAGGCGGTGGTCATGTCGTCGATAGCGGTGTTAGTTTTTGACTATCTGATCACCGCGGTGTTGTTATGAGTGGAACAGACCAGGTTGTACCGGCGGCCATTCGTTTTGTCGAGGTGAGCAAGTCGTTTGGCGAGCGGGGACGGCGCCATCGCGTCCTTGACCAGGTCAGCTTTTCGGTGCCCAAGGGCAAGACCACGGTGATCGCCGGTGGCAGCGGGCAGGGCAAGAGCGTGATTCTCAAGCTGATTCTCGGCTTGCTCAGGCCGGATTCTGGCCAGGTGTTGGTCGAGGGCCGGGATGTTGCTGCGATGGGCTACCGGGCCTTGCAGGAGGTGCGCATGCTGTTCGGCGTCCTCTTCCAAGGGGCGGCGTTGTTTGATTCGTTAACTGTTTTTGAAAATATCGCCCTTCCTTTGCGGGAGCGAACAAAATTTTCCGCTGAAGAGATCCGGCAGCGGGTTGGCGTCACCCTGGAGCAGCTCGAACTGGCCGGCCATGAGGAAAAGTATCCGGCCCAGCTCAGCGGCGGCATGAAAAAACGGGTCGGATTGGCCAGGGCGTTGCAGTTGGATCCTGCGATTGTGTTATTCGATGAACCAACCACCGGGCTCGATCCGGTCATGACCAAGGAAATTTACCACCTTTTTACCCAGACCCAGCGACGGTTGGGATACACTGCGGTGATTGTCAGCCATGACATTCCCCAGGTTTTTACCCTTGCCGATCAGATCATTTTGTTGAATAAGGGAGAGCTGGACGTGTTCACCGAGGCCTCCCGGATACCCTATTCCACCAAACCCAATATCCGCGACTTTGCGAGACAGGTCATGGGGCTGGAAGCAGGCGAGGAATAGAGGAGGGACAATATGGGCAGTACTCGTGTGGAAATATCGGTCGGTTTGTTTCTGATCTGCGGATTTCTCGCCTTGGGATGGCTGGCCCTGAGATTGGGCGAGGTGCCTTGGGTGATGGAAACGAAATCTTATACGATCAATGCGGAATTCAACAATATTTCCGGTGTGAAGAACGGCGCCGATGTGCAGGTCGCCGGAGTGGTGGTGGGCAAGGTCCGTCAGCTCACCTTGAACGAGGACAAAAAGGCTGTGGTGGCCATGCAGGTAGATCGCGCCATCGTCATCCCGGTTGACTCTGTGGCCTCAGTCAAATCACAGGGAATTATCGGCGACAAGTATATTCAGATCACACTGGGCGGGGATGAGAAATCCTATCAGCCGGGAAGCACCATTGTTGATACTGAATCAGCAGTGGACCTGGAATCTCTGATCTCAAAATTTGCCTTCGGACAGGTTAAGTAATGATGCATCACTTGGGTAGCATGGAAAAACAACTCAGGCGCCTTGGCCTGTTGCTGGCGACAGTCGCCATGCTGTTGTCCGGCCACCTTGCCGTTGCCGCGGACTTCTCCGGCGGTGATGTGGGTTTCTTTGAGAAGGTTGCCGGATCGGTTGATTTCCTCAACGATGAAAGCTATGAGAAGCCGACATCTGAAGTAAAGGTGTCCGATCCCATCGAGCCCTTTAACCGGGCCATGTTCGTGGTGAACGACAAATTTTATATTTGGTTGCTTGAGCCGGTGGCCACGGGCTACAGCAAGGTTCTGCCTGCCGACATCCGGACATGCATCGGCAACTTCTTCTACAATCTCGGCGAGCCGGTTCGATCGGTCAATTGCCTGTTGCAGGGTAGATTCCGCGATGCCGGCAGCACCTTGGGCCGGTTTTTGATCAACAGCATCTTCGGTGTTTTCGGCCTGGCCGATCCCGCCGGGGATGAATTCAGCATCGCACCGCGTTACGCCAGCTTTGGCGAGACCTTGTCGGTTTGGGGAGTGGGAGACGGTTTCTACCTGGTGGTGCCCTTGCTCGGCCCCTCGACCCTGCGCGACTTTTCCGGCACTGTGGTCGATGGCGTCGCCTCGGCAACCTATGCACCCTGGAACGACGATACCGTCACCACCGCCACTGTCCAGGGAACAAAGGTCGTCAACCGCGCTTCCCTGCATCTTGGCGAGTACGTGGAAATTAAATCCATGACGTTTGACTCCTATGTGGCGTTCCGCAATGGCTACTATCAGATGCGGAGCAAACAGTACGACCATTCCCAACCTTCCAAGTGAAGGAACGGGCAACAAATCAACGTATTATCCGTTGGATGCATGGTGTAATATGCAGCGTACCGCTTCAATCTCCTCGTTTTTTCTTGCCAGCCTCATTGTCCTGTTGCTTGTCTTGAGCAGCCATGGCGCTGTGGCGGCATCACCCGATCCCACTGAACAGCTCCGTCCGTTTCTCGATAAGGTGACCACAACCTTGTCTGAACCTGGCCTCAAGGGCAAGAGCCGGCGGGAACAGAGTGATAAGATGATCAGCGTCATCCGGGAACGGTTTGACTTTCGGGAGATGAGCAAGCGGGTCCTCGGCCAGCAGTGGCGGAATCTTGCGGACCAGGAACAGACGGAGTTTGAACGGTTGTTCACCCAACTGTTGCAATATGCCTATGTCGGCAAGATTGATGATTATTCCGGCCAGCAGATCCAATACATCCAGCAAAGGGTCAAAGGAGAGCGTGCGGAGGTGCAAACCCTGCTGGTCGATAAAACCAAATCCATCCCCATTTCCTACATCATGCTTTTGCGGAACGATCAGTGGATGATCTATGATGTGGTGGTCGAAGGTGTGAGCCTGATCCGCAACTATATGGAACAGTTCAGTGAAATTCTGCGCAAAGACGGCTATCCCGGCCTGGTCAAGCAGCTCAAAGATAAAATCGCCGAGTTGGAAAAGAATATCAACAAGAGTTGACCAAGTGTTTCGCGTGGTCACTGCCTCCCGCGTCCCTTTCTCCATGCCCCTTGTTCACTCGCTGGGTCAAGGGGTTGGAGTGCATATGTTGGGTTTCCCTAAATAGTTCCGATTTTTCTTTTTGCTTGGCGGATAATATTTTTTCTTGTATACTTTTCCATTTACCCGTAATGGCGAGGACTGGTTGACGAGGCCTGTTGGCAATGCTGGTTCGCTTCAATGAAATATCTCCCCACGGCAGTCATTACGACATCCGGATGATCGAGGGGCTTGAAGATTCGCCCGATCTGGTTGTTGATCTGCTTGAAGTTCGTTGTTCCCTTACCCGGAAAGACGACACCAAGGTAGAGTTACAGGGGCGACTGCAAAGCGCCTTGACGCTGGACTGTGACCGCTGTCTTTCGCCGTATCAGCGGGAGGTGGACGTGGCCATGCAAATGCTGTTTGAGGTGGAAACCGAGGCATCCTGGCAAGTGAAAGATCTGGAGTACAGAATACCTGATCTGGATACAATCGTTTTAGATGAGCCGGTTATCGATCTTGATGATGTTATCCGCCAGCAGTTGTATCTCGCGTTGCCCATGAAAAGCCTTTGTTCGGAACAATGCCAAGGCATCTGTGCCAGTTGCGGGGCGAACCGCAATTTGGTCACATGCGGATGTGCCGATGAACGCGGGAGATCGCCCTTTGCGGTTCTTGCTCAGTTGAAAAAATAGCGACAACTATCCAGCAGACGCTCGTTGCCGCCGAGAACAATCGGTGACGGGCTTTTTTTGGGATTAATGGAGGTATACCATGGCCTTACCAAAACGTAGACATTCTCACTCGCGGACCAGACTTCGGCGGTCGCATGACGCCCTGACCAAACCCAGTGTCGGGCAGTGCCCCGAGTGCGGTGAGCCCAAGATGCGCCACCAATTATGCGGCGGGTGTGGCATGTATAAGGGACGTAACGTTCTTAATCTCGAGGAAAACCTGAATTAGGCGCCATTGTGAGGATAGCCCTTGACGCCATGGGTGGCGACCGGGGGCCTGGGATGGCGATCCAGGGCGCCCTTGCTGCGGTTCAAGAGAAGAGTGATCTCCATGTCATCCTGCTGGGGCCCCGTCCTCTGTTGGAAGAACAAATTGCCGGCTATTCATCGGGGTGGCATGGATTGCGGGACCGGATAACTCTCTATCACGCCCCGGAAGTCATCACCATGGATGATTTGCCGGTCGAGGCGGTCCGTAAAAAGAAAGAAGCGACCGTCATGGTCGGCTTTGATCTGGTCAAAAATGGAGAAGCCGATGCCTTGGTTTCAGCCGGCAATTCCGGTGCTACCATGGCGGCCGCGATCAAAAAACTAGGCCGTCTGCCCGGGATCTCCCGGCCAGGGCTTGGCAGTTTTTTCCCAACCGTGAAGAAACCGGTGATGCTGATGGATATCGGGGCCAATGTTGACTGCCGTCCCCAGCATCTCTATCAGTTTGCCGTCATGGCCTCCTCCTGTTCGCACCTGTTGCTCAACTATGACCGCCCGCGGGTCGGATTGCTGAGCATTGGCGAGGAAACAGGAAAAGGCAATGCCCTGGTCAAGGAAACCTATGATCTGCTGAAGCGGAGTCCGCTCAATTTCGTCGGCAATGTCGAAGGCCGTGACGTGTGGAAGGGCGACGTCGATGTGATTGTTTGCGACGGATTTGTCGGCAACATCGCCCTGAAGGTCAGCGAAGGGCTGGCCGAAGCGGCCATGCAGATGCTCAAGCGGGAAATCATGAAGACCTGGCGGGCTAAAGTGGGATCTCTGTTGATCCGTGGAGCCTTTGCCGGATTCAAAAAACAGTTGGATTATGCCGAATACGGCGGTGCTCCGCTCCTGGGTATCGATGGAACCGGCATTATCTGCCATGGCGCCTCCAACGCCATCGCCATTCGCAATGCCATTGAGGTTGCCGCCAACATGGTCCGCAACCGTGTCAATGATGCCATTGTGCATACCCTTGGCGAATACACAGCCTGACAACAGATTGTTCCCATGACAAAAGCCGCTATTCTCGGTACAGGTTCCTGCCTGCCGGAGAGAATGCTCTCCAATGCTGATCTGGAACGGATGGTCGAGACCTCCGACGAATGGATCACCACCCGCACCGGGATTCGCTCCCGCAGGATTGCCGGCCGTGGCGAGCAAAACTATCAATTGGCGACCAAGGCCGCGCTTCTGGCTCTGGCAGAGAGCGGCATTGCGCCGGAAGAACTGGACCTGATCGTGGTTGCAACCGTGTCGCCCCACATGATCATGCCATCGACCGCCTGTTTTGTTCAGGCCGAACTGGGGGCCACCAAGGCCTTTGCCTACGATGTCAATGCCGCCTGCGCCGGGTTTACCTACAGTCTCGATCTGGCGAGCAACTATATTCAGAACCGTCCGGACATGAAGATTCTGGTGATCGGGGCGGAAACGCTTTCAGCGCGGGTCAACTGGGAAGACCGGAACACCTGCGTACTTTTCGGGGACGGCGCCGGAGCGGTGGTGGTTACCGGTACAGCCGATGGCAGAGGCGTGTTTGGCAGCAATTTGCGCTCCGACGGGAAATTGTGGAATCTGCTCTACATGGACAGCCCGGAAAGCTACAATCCGGATTTGCGGCGAGAGGAATGGCAGGGTCCGTTTGTCCGCATGAATGGCGGCGACGTCTTCAAGCATGCCGTACGGTTGATGGAAGATTCGGTGACCAGCCTGTTGCGGCAGCACGGCCTCACCATCGACGACATTGACCTGATGATTCCCCATCAAGCCAATATCCGTATTCTGAACAATTTACGTGAACGGCTGGGAATATCCGAGGAACGGGTCTTCGTCAATCTCAGCCAGTATGGCAACACCTCGGCGGCCAGCATTCCTATCGCCTTAGACGAGGCGTACCGGCAAGGGCGGATGGCCCGCGGAGATATCGTGCTGTTATGTACCTTTGGCGGCGGTCTCACCTGGGGTGCGCTGCTCATGCGCTGGTAAACGACGAAGGAGAGAACTTGTGGATTATTTATTCACCGAGCAACAACAGATGATCATTGATACCGCCCGGGAAATAACCAATGAGAAAATTATTCCGGTCCGGGCCGAACTTGACGAGCATAATAAATTTCCCCGTGAAATCCTTCAAGATATGGCCAAGGCCGACCTGTTCAGCATCGTCGTGCCCGAGGAGTACGGCGGCTTGGGCGGCGGCTGTTTTGAGGTTGTCCTGGCCTTGGAACAGTTGGCGCGTGGCTGCGTCGGGGTGGCAACCAGCTTTGCCGCCAGCGCCTTGGGCATTTTTCCGGTCCTGATTGCCGGCAGTGAAGAGCAAAAGCAAAAATACCTGCCCGAGGTCGCCAGCGGCAGCCGCTGGGCCGCCTTTGGCTTGACCGAGGCCAACGCCGGCAGCGACGCCTCGGGTATCCGGACCACTGCCGTGGAAGACGGCGATTCCTGGGTGCTGAACGGGACCAAACAGTGGATCACCAACGGCGGAGAATCGCAGATTTATACCATTGTCGCCCTGACCGATCCCAGCAAGGGCGCCCGCGGGGCCTCCATCTTTGTGGTCGAGGACGGGGATCCCGGTTTTTCCTATGGCAAGAAGGAAGATAAAATGGGCATCCGCGCCTCGTCGACCCGGGAGTTGATCATGAAGGACTGCCGTATTCCCAAGGATCGCCTGGTGGGGCGGCGGGGGACCGGGTTCATCACGGTCATGAAAACCCTCGACATCTCCCGACCGGGCATTGCATCATTAGGGATTGGGCTGGCCCAGGCGGCCTTGGACGAGGCTGTGACCTATGCCAAACAACGGGTCCAGTTCGACCGGCCGATCATTGCCTTCCAGGCGGTGCAGCACATGCTGGCGGACATGGCCATCCAGCTTGAAGCCGGCCGGGCCTTGGTCTATGCCGCGGCCAGGCACATCGACAATCATCCCAAGGATATGTCCAAGGCCTCTTCCATGTGCAAGGTCTTTGCCACCGACATGGCCATGAAGGTGACCACCGATGCGGTTCAGGTTCTGGGCGGCTACGGCTACATGAAGGAGTATCCGGTGGAAAAGATGATGCGCGACGCCAAGATCCTGCAGATCTACGAGGGTACCAACCAGATTCAGCGCAATGTCGTCGGCCAGGAACTGAACAAAGAATATTCCTGAGCCGATCATGAAGATACTTGTCTGCGTTAAACAGGTTCCCGATGCCAAGGATGTCCGACTCGACCCGAAGACCAACACCCTGGCTCGGGAAGGGGTGGAATCGATCATGAACCCCTATGACCGCCATGCCTTGGAAGAGGCGGTGGCGATCAAGGAAAAATTGGGGGGAGGCGTGACCGTGGTTACCATGGGGCCGCCTCAGGCCGAGGCCGTGCTCCGCGAAGCCATTGCCTGCGGCGCCGATGAGGGTGTACTGGTTTCCGACCGCGCCTTTGCCGGTTCCGATACCTGGGCCACCTCCTACACCCTGGCCAGGGCCGTGGAGACCTTGGGCGGCTTTGATCTGATTTTGTGCGGTAAACAGGCCATTGATGGCGATACCGCCCAGGTCGGTCCTGGTCTGGCGTGTCGTCTGAACCTGCCGTACGTCGCCTGTGTGCAGAAAACCCGCCAGGTGTCCGCCGAGGCGGTCGAGGTCGAACGGATGATGGATGACGGCTATGACGTGCTCCGCCTGCCGTTGCCGGCTCTGTTGACCGTGGTCAAGGATATCAACGAACCGCGGGTCGCTTCCCTGAAGGGCAAGATGAAGGCGAAGAAGGCAGAAATCCAACATCTGTCCGCCGCTGATATCGGCGCGGATCCGCAATGCATTGGCCTTGCCGGATCACCGACCCAGGTGGTGCGGGTTTTCTCTCCCGAACCCCGGGGCGACCGCCAGATATTTACCGGCAGCGTCGATCACCAGGTTGACCAACTGGTGGCCTGCCTCAAGGCCCATCTCTAAAACCGGCAAGACCTTGTTTATTTTTTCAACCGGAGTAGTGGTTCATGTTGATCATCGATAGCGACAAATGCACCGCCTGCGGCGTTTGCGAGAACAGTTGCGCCTTTGGGGCTATCACCATCCAGGCGGATTGTGCCGTGGTCAACGAGTCGTGTACGCTCTGCGGCTCGTGCGTGGAGAATTGCCCTGAGCAGGCCTTGCGGATCGAAACAGCGGCCAAGCAGGAGCAGGCTGATCTGGGTGAATACGCGGGCATCATGGTCTTCGCCGAATGTCGCCATGGCAAGATCGCGCCGGTCAGCTACGAGCTGCTGGGCATTGGCCGCAAGCTCGCGGACCAGCGCGGCGCCAAGCTCAGTGCCGTTTTGCCCGGCGGTGTTGTGAGCGAACTGGCCCCAAGCTTGATCGCCGCCGGTGCCGATATCGTGTTTTTGGCCGAACATCCAATCCTGGAGCAGTTTCGCGAGGACCTCTATGCCAAGGTGTTGGAGTCGGTCATCCGCGAGCGCAAGCCGGAAGTGGTTTTGGCCGGTGCCACCGCCATCGGCCGCTCGGTCATTCCCTATGTGGCCACCGCCATCAATGCCGGCCTGACCGCCGATTGCACCCGGTTGGAGATCCGCGAAAAGGATGGCATGCTGTTGCAGACCCGGCCGGCCTTTGGCGGCAACATCATGGCCACCATTGAATGTCCGCTGACCCGGCCGCAGATGGCCACTGTCCGGCCCAAGGTCATGGCACCCGCCGAGCCGGACCCCTCCCGCACCGGTGAGGTGATTTCGCTTCAGCTTCCCGCACAACTCCTGCGATCAAGAGTTGAAGTGCTCGAAACCGTGGTCAATACCGAGGACCAGGTCAATATCCAGGAATTCGAGATCCTGGTTGCCGGTGGTCGTGGGCTGGATTCGGCCAAGGGATTTGCCTTGATGCGGGAGTTGGCCGCCGAGCTGGGCGGCGCGGTGGCGGCTTCCAGGGCCGCGGTCGATGCGGGCTGGATTCCCTATCCGCACCAGGTGGGCCAAACCGGCAAGACAGTCAGCCCCAAACTGTACATCGCCTGCGGCATCTCAGGGGCGGTGCAGCATGCGGTGGGCATGCAATCGGCTGAAATTGTGGTGGCCATCAACCGCGATAAGGATGCCCCCATTTTCGACATTGCCACCTATGGCGTGGTCGGCGACTTGTACGAGGTAGTGCCCCGCTTGATTCAACGTTTGCAGGAGATCAAGAAATGACGATGGATAAAAAAATTGCCTTGGTCACCGGCGGCAGCCGGGGAATTGGCCGGGCCATCTCGGTGCGGCTGGCCGCCATGGGGGCGACGGTGGGCGTGAATTATGTGGCCAACCCGGCCGCTGCCGAAGAGACCTTGCGCCAGATCGAAGCCGTGGGCGGTAAGGCGTTTTTAGTTCGCTTTAATGTGGCCGATGTCGACGCGGTCCAAGAAGGCATCAAGGCGATCATCGCCAGCCATGGCCAGATTGACATTCTGGTCAACAATGCGGGCATCACCCGCGACGGCCTAGTGGCGCGCATGAAAGACGAGGAATGGGACAGTGTCCTCGATACCAATCTGAAGGGTGCGTTTCTCTGCAGTAAGGCAGTGATGCGCATCATGATGAAGAAACGGTGGGGCCGGATCATCAACATTTCGTCGGTGGTCGGTTTTGTCGGCAACAGTGGTCAGGTCAATTACGCCGCCGCCAAGGCGGGTCTGGTTGGTTTGACCAAGTCACTGGCGCGGGAGCTGGCAGGGCGGAATATCACCGTCAACTGTGTCGCCCCCGGATACATCGTCACTGATATGACCGACGGCCTCACCGAAGAGGTTCAGGAAGCGCTCAAGGCCCAGATCCCCTTAGGGATTTTGGGCACGCCGGAGGATGTTGCGGCGGCGGTTGCTTTCCTGGCCTCGTCTGACGGGAGCTATATGACCGGTCAGACCCTGCATGTCAATGGCGGCATGTATATGGGCCATTGACAAAAGATGCCCGAGTATCTACATATTCGGGCATTGTTTTGTCCAAAAAATAACAAGACTATGTGAGGAGAAGAACAATGGCTGTTGAAGATAAAATGATAGATATCATCGTCGAGCAACTCAGTGTTGACCGCGACAAGGTTGTGCCGGGCGCCTCGTTTGTCGACGATCTTGGTGCCGATTCCCTGGACTTGGTCGAGCTGATCATGGCCATGGAAGAGGAATTCGATGTCGAGATTCCCGACGAAGAGGCGGAAAAAATCGTCACTGTGCAGAATGCCATTGATTTTGTGAACAAAATCCAAGGGTAGAACGAGGAGCGAGTGTGAAACGACGGGTCGTTGTCACCGGGATTGGTTTAATCACGCCGCTGGGGATTGGAACAGAACTGACCTGGCAGGCGCTGATCAACGGCCAGAGTGGAATCGGACCGATTACCCGCTTTGATGCCTCTGATCAGGCCACGCAGATAGCCGCTGAAGTTAAGGGGTTCGA